>Ga0123356_10002348_pt1 | contig 20318 bp, 14 predicted proteins | sample TergutEmb28metaG_2_FD_92546 | JGI IMG/M metagenome (GOLD analysis project Ga0123356, IMG submission 92546) | Embiratermes neotenicus P3 segment gut microbial communities from Petit-Saut dam, French Guiana - Emb289 P3 | ecosystem: Host-associated > Arthropoda: Insects > Digestive system > Gut ... | reverse complement strand
CTATGTTCGACCGAAGTGAAACCATCAGAGCTTTAGCTGATAAAAATACAAAACCTTCCGATTTGGGACGTCCGGGACATATTAATCCACTTCGCGCCCGTTCAAAAGGAGTTTTGAAAAGAGCAGGTCATACTGAAGCTACTGTAGATTTAGCCCGTTTGGCGGGTCTTTATCCAGCAGGAGCATTGATAGAGATTATAAATGAAGATGGCACAATGGCGCGTTTGTCTGATTTGATAAAAGTGTCGGAAAAATTCGATATTAAAATTATTACTATCAGAGATTTAATTACTTACAGATTAAGTTTTGAAACTTTGGTTGAAAAAGGAGAAACAGTGAAAATGCCCACGCATCATGGAGATTTCAGATTAATTCCTTTCCGTCAAAAATCAACCGGCTTGGAACACATTGCAATGATAAAAGGCCAGTGGGAGAAAGATGAACCGGTTTTGGTCAGAATGCACTCATCATGTATGACCGGTGATACATTCGGCTCTCTACGTTGCGAATGTGGAGAACAGTTGCATATTTCTATGGAAATGATTGAAAAAGAGGGAATGGGTGCAATCGTTTACCTAAATCAGGAAGGACGTGGAATCGGACTTATGGATAAAATGCGGGCATATAAATTACAGGAACAAGGTTTGGATACTGTTGATGCTAATTTACATCTTGGTCATGATTCAGATGAAAGAGAATATGGAGTAGGCGCTCAAATACTCAGGGAGTTGGGAATATCAAAAATTAAACTGATAACAAATAATCCGGTTAAACGAGCGGCATTAGAAGGATATGGTTTGGAAATTATAGAAAATATTCCAATTGAAATCAGCCCAAATCCATATAATGAATTTTATTTGAAAACAAAGAAAAATCGAATGGGACATATTTTAAGTAATTTATAGACATTAAGACATTAGACATAAAATAATTCATAATTCATAATTCATAATTTTTTTTAAAACAGACTTCATGAAAAAGATTTTAAAAATTGCAGGAATATCTTTCCTCGCTTTATTACTTGTATTAATCATTCTTCCTTTCATTTTCAAAGGTAAGATTATTGAGTTTGTTAAATACGAAATTAATCAAACAGTAAATGCACGTGTGGATTTTGACCGCCCAGGTTTGAATTTTTTCAAAAGTTTTCCGAATGCTTCAGTTTCTTTAAAAAATCTAACAGTTATAGGTATAGATGAATTTGAAATTGATACGCTTTTCTTTGCCAAATCAATTTCAGCTACAATTAATCTGAAAAGTCTTTTTGGAAATTCCGGATATGAGATTAAGAAAATTATTGCTAATAGAGCTTGTATTTACGCACATATTCTCGAATCAGGTAAAGTGAATTGGGACATAATGAAAGATGACACAGAAACAAATACTGAGGAACCGTCAGCATTTAAATTTCTCATGAATGAAGTTGTTTTCCGTAATTCCAATCTGTATTTTGATGACGATTCATCTAACATAAAAGTGGTTATGCAGAATATTAATTTAATCCTTTCAGGGGATATGACCGCCGATGAAGCACATATTAAAACTGATTTTACGGTTGATTCACTAAGTTTTATCATGGATAATTTTCCATATTTATCGAAAGCTAATGCAAAAGCTAAGATGGCAATAGACGCTAATTGGAATGATATGAAATTTACTTTTGCTGAAAACAATTTGCAACTCAATGAAATCAAAGCCAATCTCGACGGATGGATAAGTTATCCCGACGAAGAAACTATGGAAATGGATATCCGGCTAAATGCTCCTGAAACACAGTTCAAAGACATCCTGTCGTTGATACCTGTTTTTTATACTAAAGATTTCAAGAATTTAAAAACTTCAGGAAAAGTTTCTTTGGAAGCAAGCGCAAAGGGTGAGATGAAAGGAGAAATGATGCCTGCATTTAATTTGAAATTGCATGTTTCCGATGCTTTTTTACAATATCCGGGAATGCCCGAATCCGTTAGGAATGTTAGTACAAATCTTAATATACACAGCAAAGGCGGCAGTATGGATAATACAATAGTGGATATTTCCAATTTTCACTTAGAGATGGCAGGAAATCCCTTAGATTTTCAACTCCATTTAAGTACTCCGGTCAGCGACCCAAATATCCGTTTTTCCGCTCAGGGAAATTTGGATTTAAGTAAAGTGAAAAATATTTATCCGGTGGAAGATATGGAATTAAACGGTGATTTTTCGGCTGACTTGAAATTAATTACAAGGATGTCGTTCATAGAAAAATCTCAGTACGATAAAATAGAAGCTTCGGGAACTATGAATGTTAAAAAAATGCAGATTCATTCTGTAGGGAAAGATGATATTGTAATTCACAATGCCGGATTATCTTTCTCTCCCCGTTATGTAGATTTAAGCGCTTTCTCGGCTGAGATTGGCAAAAACGACATATCAGCTAATGGGAAATTGGAAAATTTTCTTTCTTATTTTATGAAAAATGAAACTCTGAAAGGAAATTTATCTGTTAATTCCAATTATCTTAATCTCAATGATTTTATGCTCAACGATGATTCTTCTGCCAACGATTCAACTAAAATAGGAATTATTGAAATACCAAAAAATCTGGATTTCAATCTAACGGGTAATTTCAAACAATTGATTTTCGACAAGTTGGATATGACTCAAGTAGCAGGGCAAATAATTATAAAAGACGGAAAAGCTGAAATGAAAAATTTAATAATGAATGCTTTGGGAGGGAAATTGAATGTTTCCGGCTATTATGATACCGGAAAAAATCCTCAGCAACCTGAAGTTTCGTTTAATATAGATGTTCGGGAGGTTTCTTTTGCTCAAACATTTAATACATTTGTTACTATCAAACAGTTTGCTCCAATATTTGAAAGTCTTGCCGGCAACTATTCTACCAAACTCCAAATGGTTTCACCTTTAAGCAAAGATTTTATGCCTATTCTTGCATCATTAAACGCAACCGGTTTATTGACTTCAGAAAAAGTGGAAGTTTCGGATAATCAGATATTAAACGGATTGGCTGCTACCCTAAAAAATGAATCTTTAAAAGATATAAAAATAAAAGACTTAAAATTGCCTTTTTCAATCAACGATGGAAAAGTTACTACAAAACCATTTGATATTCACTTGGGTGATGGAAATCTTAATTTGCAGGGTTCTACCGGTTTAGATCAAACGATTGATTATACGGCGAAAGTAAATCTTACTAATAAATTATCCAATAAATATTTGAATAATGTTACTGTTTTTATCGGAGGAACTTTCACAAGTCCAAAATTCAGTATAGATGCAAAGAATGCTGTTGATCAATTATTAGGAAATATTGTAAATCCCATTTTGGGTGGCGATGAACAGGGAGCCGGTTTGACGGAACAGATAACTGAAAAACTTAATGAAGAGATCGAAAAGCAATCAGAAGTAATACGAAAAGAGGCGAAAGCAGCAGGTGAATTGTTAATTGCAGAATCTGAAAAACAGGGACAAAAATTAATAGATGAAGCGAATAAAACAACTAATGCAGTTGCTAAAGCTGCTGCTGTGATTGCAGCAGAATCAGCGGCTAAGAAGTTGAAAGAAGAGGCTCATAAACAAGCCGACAAATTAAATGTTGAAGCTGAAAAACAGATTCAGACGCTGAAAGATAAAGCAGGGGCGACTCAAAAATAAGATTTCTTTACCACAAAGGTCACAAAGAATCTACATGATTATGCAAATTCTAAGATCGTATCGGCAGAGATATGAAGGCGTGTATTTAGCTGTTTTGCGATATTTATATTTATTCTTCTTTTTCCTCGCATTATTTCGCTTAGTCGTGCCTCATTAATACCGATAACGTTTGCGACACCTTTTTGTGTTAAATTCATTTCTTCCATTTTGCTACGAATATTTGCAACAAGCGGATTTACAACAATTGGAAAAGAATAATGTACACTTTCCCATTTGCGTACCATTTCAGAAAGTCGGATATATTCGTTTTTATCCACTTCGGGCAAAAGTTCCAAATCACCAATTTCCGTGCCTTTACAAATAATAATATTCATCTGTTGGCAAATATTTCTGTATTCTTTTTCGTTTGTTATTGCTTTCATATTGTTGAAACATTGATTTTTTCATATTCTGCGTGTGTGCCGATAATTGCAAATTTAAGCAAGAATTACATATTGTGCAAGTTTTTTTCAATTTCCTCAAGTGATTTTCCCTTTGTCTCAGGTAATTTTATTAAAATAAAAATGAATCCCAACAAGCAGATACCTGAATAAACCCAAAAAGTGCCGGCTGCTCCAAGTGATTTATTCAACAAGGGGAAAGTATATGTTAATACAAAGCATGCAACCCAAAGCGAAAATGTGGCTAATGCCATTGCTGCTCCGCGTATTCGATTTGGAAATATCTCGGAAAGAATAACCCATACGATTGGACCCAACGACATTGCAAAAATGGCTATTGCCGTGACTACTAAAATCAATACGGCGATTCCTTTCAATTGAAAAAAGAATGCGCCTCCTAATAATAAATAATTTAGCGCTAATCCGATAGATCCAAAAATCATCAATTTCTTTCGTCCCCATTTATCTACGGTAAACATCGCAACAAATGTAAAAATCAGATTGACACTGCCTGTAATAACAATATTAAAAAGCGTATCACTTACTCCATATCCTGCCGCCGAAAAAATTTCTTCAGCATAATTAAAAACGGTATTTATTCCGCACCATTGCTGAAAAACAGCTAACACAACACCCATTACTAATACTAAATAATACACAGGTTTGAATAATGCTTTAAAATCAACTTTTTCACTTACATTATCCAGTGATGCTTTTATGTTCTCAACCTCTTGTTGAGCATATAAATCGCCTCCGATTTTTGATAATACCGGATATGCAGCTTCCTGTTTCCCAATCTTGAGCAACCATCGCGGACTTTCCGGAATAAAAAAAGTAAAAAGGAAAAATAGAACTGCCGGGAATCCACAAGCCCAAAACATCCATCTCCAACCAATTTGACCATTCCAAGAATCTGCTATAAACTGATTGGATACACCATCAGGAACTTTTTCGGCAATCAGTACATTTATTATTTGAGCAAGTAAAATTCCAATAACTATAGTCATTTGATTAAGCGATACAAAACGTCCTCGGAAATTTGAAGGAGTAATTTCTGCTATATACATTGGAGAAAGAGCGGATGCCAATCCTATTCCAACACCGCCAAGCATCCGGAAAGATATAAAAACATTAAAGTCTCCGGCAAATCCTGTGCCCAATGAGGCTATAATAAATATAAGTGCACAACCGAGAAGAGTTTTCTTTCTGCCATATTTATCACTGACAAATCCGGATATAACGGCTCCCAAAATACAACCAACGAGAGCGCTACTCATCGCCCATGCTTGTAAATTTGCAGATTGGGTAATTTCAAAAAATCTTTCGTAGAATGGTTTAGCGCCACCAATAACAACAAAATCGTATCCAAACAACAAACCTCCCATAGCAGATACTAACGAAATTCTTAGGAGAAAAGCGAAATTAAATTCATTATTCTTCATGATATGAAATTTCTGCAAATATAGTTGAATTTAAATATATAAAAAAAATTAAAGGTTCAAAATCCAATCAGTCAAGTCTTGTAATACTTCCGGTGAAAAAGTCTGTTCAATAATTGCGTATTCGTTTGGCAAGCCTGTAGTACATTCCTGAAACAAATGATTAAGGCCGGGATATTCTTTGATAGTAATCCTTTTGTTGCCTCCTTTTTCTAAGGATTTACCGATGAACGAAAGATTTTCCTTTGATATAACTTGTAAGTCCTTACTTCCATTGACCGCCAATACCGGACATTTTACTAATTCGAGAGCAGGTGCAGGATCGTAACGCAAAAAATATTGCATCCATGGACTCGACATTTGCGCAGCTAACTGTTGGATATAATTATCAAAGCTAATACCCGCAGGTATTATCTGTGTAATATCATCTTCCATAGAAGTTAACAAATCGGTTATTTCCTGCTTAGAAACATCCTCTTTTGATTCGATAATTAAATCGTATATTGCTTTATTGATTCTAAGTGTTTCACTAATTTGGTTTGCAGGTACTCCTGCAACCTTGTATAATTCTTCCACTTGTGTTAGTATTATTTCATAACCACGCAGTCCGGTTCCTGCAAGCATTACGATAAAACCAATATCTTTAGAACGCGCTGCTATCATGGGTGCAATAATTCCGCCTTCGCTGTGTCCCATCAATCCTATTTTATTGGGATTGATTTCTTTACGACTTTTTAAGTATTCAACAGCGCTTTCTGTATCGGTGGCAAAGTCGGCAGTGGTGGCTGACATGAAGTCGCCGGTCGATTGTGCAAAGCCGCGATCATCGTACCGAAGAACAGCTATTCCGTGCCGAGTCAGGTAATCAGCTACTACTAAAAACGGTTTATGTCCCATTATTTCTTCATTCCTGTCTTGCGATCCACTGCCGGAAATAAGTATCACTGCTGTGAAGTTATTGCCGGATGAAGGCATGGTCAGTGTTCCGGCAAGAGTAACTTCAGCTAATTTGTTCTCAAAAGTAACATCTTCCGAGATGTATGGGTACGGAGGCTTAGGCTCTTGCGGTCTCACCGGCGTAAAAACTTCATCTGTCTTTTTCAAATTCAACGGAAAAGCCATACTGCCTTGTTTGAATGTTCCGGCTATTGAGTCGGCTTGCATTATTCCCTCATATTCGATTGCCATATTAGGTATAGCAAAAGTTAACTTTTCATTTTCAAAATTAACAGTGCCAATAGGAATACCTTTTGCCCCTTGAGTTGGGCTATCCATTGTGGCTGAATAATTGCCATCATTTTCACTGATATTTATTACAAGCGGAAGTTTATTTCCCATTGCATCTAATACTCCGCTCCATGAGCCGTTTATGTCTTGTGAAAAGCCTGAAATAGCCAATAACAGACTTATTGTTGCAAAAATAATTCTTTTCATAAATTAAATTTTTATTGTAAAATATTTTGTAAAGATAAAATCAGTTTTGTAAATGTCAAAATAAATTCAAATATTATTAATTTTCTACAACTCCATATTACATTTTTTTATAATTTTGCAGACTTTATTATTTTATAAATTTTTTAATATGTATTATTTATGGATTTGATGCAAGATATTATTAAACGCGCTCAAGCAAACAGACAGAGAATAGTTCTTCCCGAAGGGAGTGAAGAACGTACGCTAAAAGCTGCCGATCGTTTATTGGAGGACAAAGTTGCAGATATTATTCTGATTGGAAATCCCTCCGAAATAAAGAATTCAGTCGAACAATTCGGTTTGGCTCATATAGATAAAGCAACTATTGTAGATCCGCTTAATCATGCGAAAAAAGCGATTTATGCTGATTTGCTATTTGAATTACGAAAAGAAAAAGGCTTAACATTAGAACAAGCCGGAAAATTAGTAGAAGATCCTTTGTATTTGGGATGCTTGATGATAAAAAGCGGAGATGCTGACGGTGAGATAGCCGGTGCAATGAATACAACAGGCGATGTGCTTCGTCCTGCTTTTCAAATCATTAAAACGCTTCCGGGAACAAGCGTTGTGTCAGGAGCATTCCTGATGTTCATTCAAGACCATTCTTATGGTGCCGATGGTGTTTTGGTATTTGCCGATTGCGCTGTTATGCCTAATCCTACCGCTAAAGAATTGGCTGAGATTGCTGTTACTACTGCTCTCACTACCCGTGCAATTGTTGGTGTTGAACCGCAAGTTTCACTTTTAAGCTTTTCAACCAAAGGAAGCGCTAAACATGAATTAATAGACAAAGTTGTTGAAGCAACAAGGATAGCAAAAGAAATGGCTCCGGATTTGTTAATTGACGGTGAACTTCAAGCTGATGCCGCATTAGTGCCATCGGTGGGAAAAAGTAAAGCGCCCGGAAGTCCGGTGGCAGGAAAAGCTAATGTTCTTGTTTTTCCGAATTTGGAAAGCGGAAATATCGCTTACAAATTAGTTCAACGTCTTGGAAATGCTGAAGCAGTCGGTCCAATTCTTCAGGGAATGGCAGCTCCGGTAAATGACTTATCACGAGGTTGTTCTGTTGATGATATCTACAAAATGGTTGCCATCTGTGCAAATCAAGCGATTGGAAATAAATAACATATATTTAAGTATAAAATAATTATCTATGTCAGAAACAATAATTGAACCTATTGAACCCTTTGGCTTATCGCTAAAACATAAAAAGAAATCCCTCTTCTCCAAAATAGGAGTTGTAGGAGCGGGCAGGGAAGGCCGGAACATAATCCGTTTAACTTCTTCTGCGGGAATAGATGTCACATTCATTGAAATCAGTCAGGAGCGAATCGATTTTTGCTATCAAAGGCTCAGCAGAGCATTAGATTTGCGAATTGAAAACTGGGGTTTGACGCCTACGGAAAAGAAGACAATTTTGGGACGAATTAAAGGAAGCGTTGATTATAACGATTTAAAAGACTGTGATTTTGTTATCGAATGTATCCGTTACGAAGAAGGAGAAAGAAGGGATACTCAAATCCGGAAAAAAGCTTTTGAACAAATCGAACAGGTAGTTTCTCCTGATGCTATTATTGCAACTAACGCTACGACAGCTATTATCAGCGAATTAGCATCTGAGCTGAAATATAAAGACCGTTGTGTGAGTCTTCATTTTCCTCTTTCTCATCCCGACGCCAAACTTTTGGAAATAGTTAAAGGGGCATATACTTCACAAGAGGCTTATGATAAGGTGCTTCGATTTGCTAAACTCATTAAATATGAAAGCATTGATGTTTACGAAAGTAATGGTTTAGTTAATATGCGGTTGATAATTGTACTGTTAAATGAAGCCTGTCAGATGGTGATGGAAAATATCGCTAAAGTGGAAGACATCAATCGTTTAATGATTATCGATTATGGTATGCGTCTCGGAATCTTTCAAATAGCTGATATCATCGGTATTGAAAAATTAGTCTATTTAATGGAAGATATGTTTAATGAATATGGAGATAAAAAATTCAAACCCAATCCGATTATTTGGCGGCTTTTCAGGTCGAAGCAATTAGGAAGGCATTCCGGAAGAGGATTCTTTATTTATGAGAAAGAAAAAATAGTTGCTACAAACCCATTTTTTTACGATTAATCCTGTATGAAAAAAATATTAGTATTAAACTGCGGTAGTTCGTCCATCAAATATAAATTGCTGGATATGGAAGCCGAAAGCGTTTTAGCGCAAGGTGGAGTTGAAAAAATCGGATTGAACGGTTCATTTCTTAAAATAACTTTACCCGACGGAAACAAAGTCGTTTTAGAAGGAGAAATCTTAGAACATCAGGCCGGTATCGAATATATTCTGGGAGTAATTACCAGTAAGAAGTACGGATGTATTCAATCCTTAGACGAAATAGATGCTGTAGGTCACCGTGTGGTTCATGGAGGAGAAAAATTCAACTCCAGCGTTTTGATCACAAACGAAGTTATTCAGAAAATCATTGAATGCATCGATCTCGCTCCATTACATAATCCTCCGAATCTGAGCGGAATATTGGCAGTACAAGAATTAATGCCGAATGTTCCTCAAGTAGCGGTTTTCGATACGGCTTTTCACCAAACTATGCCCGACCATGCATATCTCTACGGGTTGCCTTATTCTCTTTACGAAAAATATGCCATTCGCAGGTATGGATTTCACGGAACGAGCCACAAATATGTTGCACTTAAAGTTTGCAGCTTTTTGGGAGTTCCATACGAAGAACAGAAAATAATTACTTGCCATGTCGGTAACGGCGCTTCTATTACAGCAATTAAAAATGGCAAATCGGTAGATACTTCAATGGGAATGACTCCTGTAGAAGGATTGTTAATGGGAACAAGAAGTGGAGACGTTGATGCCGGGGTCATAACATATATTATGGAAAAAGAAAATGTTGGCATTCAAGCAATTTCCACAATTATTAATAAATCCGGTGGTGTATTAGGTATTTCAGGCGTTTCATCCGATATGAGGGAGATTGAAGCAGCAATACAAAATGGTAACGAACGGGCGGCTTTAGCATTAGAAACATATAATTACCGGATAAAAAAATATGTCGGCTCCTATGCTGCTGCATTAGGAGGACTTGATATATTGGTATTTACAGGAGGAGTTGGAGAAAATATGTGGAAAGCTCGTGCTGCTGTTTGTAAAAACATGGAGTTTTTCGGTATAAAATTAGATGAAGAAAAAAACAAGACCATTCGAGGAGTCGAAGCTGTTATCAGTTCTGAAGATTCAACTGTAAAAGTTGTTGTTATACCAACTGATGAAGAATTCATGATTGCTTTGGATACACTAAAATTGATTCAATAACGTTTTAAAGACATAAATGGAGATATAGGATTATTTTTGCTGATAAAAAGTTAATCTTCTCTAAAGATGAAATCAATACAAATGGTGGATCTAACCACCCAGTACCTGCGAATTAAAGATGAAATGGATAATGCTGTACTGGGTGTTATTGGCTCGGGACGGTATATAAATGGCGAGGCTGTAGGAAAATTTGCTGCAGAATTGGCCGTTTATACCGGCTCCAAATATATTATCCCCTGTGCAAATGCTACCGATGCACTCCGTATTGCTGTGTCTACTTTGGATTTACAGCCTGGCGATGAAGTGATTGTTCCGGCTTTCACCTATGCCGCTGCAGCAGAAGCTGTGGCTTTGTTGCGTTTGGTCCCTGTGGCGGTTGATGTGAATCCTCGCACTTTCAACATTGATGTAGGTAGAATTGAAGAAGCTATTTCTCCAAAAACGAAAGCGATTGTTCCCGTTCATCTTTTTGGTCAAACTGCCGACATGGAATCGCTTATGAGTATTGCCCGACGGCATAATCTATTCGTCATTGAAGATAATGCACAAAGCTTAGGTTCGATTTATACCTTTTCTAATGGAACAAAAAAACAGGCTGGAACCATCGGCGACATTGGTGTTCTTTCGTTCTTTCCGACAAAAAATCTTGGATGTTACGGTGACGGCGGAGCTTTAATGACTGATGATAAAGACTTGGCAGAAAAGTTGCGTATGATTACCGTTCATGGACAGTCGCAAAAATATGTTCATCAAATACTCGGTTGCAATTCTCGTTTAGATACGCTTCAGGCTGCTGTACTGCGGGTAAAGTTAACTTATTTGGACGATTATATTCAGTTGCGTAAACAATTGGCAAACCGGTATGATGAAGGATTAAAATCACTAAGCGCACATTTTGAAACACCATATTGTATTCCGGAATCAACGCACACTTATAATCAATATACTTTATTTGTAAAAGAAAATCGTAATAGTTTACAGGAATATTTGAAAAAAAGAAATATACCTACCACGATTTATTATCCTTTGCCTCTGCATTTTCAACCGGCTTTTAAAGATATTTTGCGAATCGCCGGAGATTTAAGCGTATCGGAAAAACTTTGCAATTCGGCTCTTTCCTTGCCGATGCATACGGAAACTGATGATGAACAAACACAGTATATAATTAATCAATTGACTGAATATGAATGATTATCAGATACATCCGACTGCCATTATCGACGATGGTGCAGTCATTGAAAAAGATACAAAAATATGGCATTTTTCACATATCATGTCAGGAGCGATCATCGGTGAAAATTGTACGATAGGTCAAAATGTTTTTATTGCTACTAATGCCGTTCTTGGGAAAAATGTTAAAGTACAGAATAATGTATCGGTTTATATAGGTGTAGTTTGTGAAGACGATGTTTTTTTAGGCCCAAGTTGTGTGTTCACAAATGTGATTAATCCTCGAAGCTTTATTCCTCGCAAGGAAGAATTTCGTGAAACATTAGTGAAAAAAGGTGCAACTATTGGCGCTAATGCTACAATTATCTGCGGAGTTACTATCGGTGAATATGCAATGATTGGAGCCGGTGCAGTCGTCACGAAAGATGTGCCCGATTATGCTTTGATTGTTGGCAACCCGGGTAAACAAATAGGGTTTGTGGATAAGGAAGGGAATAAAACTAAGAACTAAGAACTAAGAATTGAGAATAGGTGTCATTGCGGGCAAAGCGTAGCGAAGACCCGCAATCCCCTGAGAAGAACTAAAAAATTAAATACTAATAATTATGATACGAATTAAGATTTTCTTTACATTATTTTCCTTAATCTTTTTATTATCTCATATTTTTCCTCAAGGCCAAAACATTAGTTTTCAGAGCACTATCAAAGTAGAAGCGGAGGATTCGCCGGAATTGATTATTGCTAAAGCTGCTCATGTTATTCCAACAATCAGCCAGTATGAAGCAATGCAAAACAATTTTATTGCTTTCATACATTTTGGCCCAAATACTTTTACCAGAATGGAGTGGGGAAATGGTATGGAAGATCCTAAAATATTCGATCTGAAAGAACTGCATACCGACCAATGGTGCGAAGCCATGAAAGAAGCAGGTATCAAATTAGCTGTTATAACTGTGAAGCATCATGATGGTTTTTGCCTTTGGCAATCACGTTACACCACACACGGAGTAATGTCAACCGGTTTTCGTGATGGTAAAGGTGATGTTTTGAAAGAACTTTCGGAATCATGCAGGAAGTATGGTATCAAACTTGGCGTTTATCTTTCACCTGCTGATCTTTACCAAATTGAAAGTCCTGATGGATTGTACGGAAATCTTAGTAAATATACAAAACGAACTATTCCAAGAGAAATACAAGACAGACCATTTGAAAGCAAAATTAAGTTTGAGTTCGAAGTAGATGATTATAATGAGTATTTTTTGAATCAATTATATGAATTATTAACTGAATATGGTCCAATACATGAAGTATGGTTCGACGGAGCTCATCCTAAACGTAAAGGTGACCAGAAATACGATTATTCAGCATGGCGACAGTTGATTAGGACGCTTGTACCACATGCTGTTGTTTTCGGACGCGAAGATATTCGCTGGTGCGGTAATGAAGGTGGAGCTACAAGAGAGACAGAATTTAATGTCATCCCTTATCCTGATAACCCAAACATTATGAATGAATTTCCGGATATTACGGATAATGATATTGCAAGTCGCGAAATACTCTTCGCAATGCAAAAGCCGTTTTACCTGCATTATCAGCCGGCAGAAACGAATACTTCAATCCGCGACGGATGGTTCTATCGTGATGAAAGTTTCCAGAATGTACGTTCAGCCGATGATGTTTTCGATATGTGGGAACGTTCCGTAGGTGGTAATTCTTACTTCCTGCTTAACATTCCTCCTGATCGCGAAGGACGATTTCCGGAACGTGATGTTGAAGTATTGAAAGAAGTTGGTAAACGTATTAGAGATACTTACAGAATCGACCTTCTTTCAAAGGCTTCGGGACCAAAAGAAACGCTGGACCATAATATGAACACTTGGATTGAACTTGATAATCTTCCCGGTGAAATTGTTTTGAAAACTCCTGAACCTATTACTTTCAATCGTATTGAAATCAGGGAACCTATTGCTAAACGTGGCGAACGAGTAGAAAAATTTGCCATTGATATATTTATAAATGGTCAATGGAAAGAAATCGCTACTGCTACAAATATTGGAAATCGTAGGATACTCCGTTTTCCCGAAGTTACTACTGACATGATAAGAGTTAGAATTCTTGAATCGCGTCTTAAACCGGCAATCAGCAGTATTGCAGCCTACCATTATAAAACACGTCCGCCGGCGCTTACCGGAAAAAGAAATATCGACGGCATGATGACTATTGAACCGCAGACTAATTTATTCGTTTGGAATTATACCGGACAGAATGCTGTTAAAAATTTGAATAATGGTTATAAAATCTATTATACAACGAATGGTAAAGAACCTGACGATAAATCTACTGAATTTAAAACTCCTTTCAGATTAGAGAACGGCGAATTGAAAACTGTTGCATATCTCAACGGTGAGAAAGGTCAGGTCAATAGTGAGCGATTCGGTCATATAAAGAAATCATGGAAAGTGATTGAAGCAAGTGGAGATGATTCGGGAAGAAATATTTTTGCAAACATAATAGATGAAAATCCTAACAATCAATGGATATCGCAGGAAGGATCCAATCCTCAGTTTGTAACAATAGATCTTGGCAAAGCTTTGTTTATAAAAGGATTCGCATATACGCCTCAAACAAGGAACAGCTTTGGTATGATGGAAGAAGGAATTTTTCAAATTAGTAGCGACGGTAAAACATGGAAAGATATTGAAAATTTCCGGTTCGGTAATCTGATTAATGATCCAACAAAAAGATACCATTATTTCAGTAAACCGGTGACGGCAAGGTATATCCGCATAGAAGCTACAAAGATAGCCGATGATGGGAATATTTTGAGTATCGCAGAGTTAGATTTATATTGAAATAATGTTTCTCCTAACACATAAAATATATATCAATCATGAAAAAATCTTATGAATTAGAAATGAAAGTCCGCGACTACGAATGTGATTCGCAGGGAGTTGTGAATAATGCAAATTATTTGCATTACATGGAAACTACTCGTCATGAATTTATGTGCAGTCTTGGAATGACTTTTAAAGAATCGCAATTGATGAATATTGATCCTGTTGTTGTGAGGGCTAATCTTCATTATAAGACCCCTTTGACAGGTGGTGATGTTTTTATCTCAAAATTAACAATTGAGAGAAAAGGAGTAAAAATGATTTTTAACCAGACAATATATCGCAAAAGCGACAACGTTCTATGTTGCAGCGGAATAATTGAAGCTGCAATTTTAATAAATAAAAAACCTTCAAGAGGTGATTTATTTGATGAAAAATTAAAAGAATGTTTATACTTAGATACAACAGAAAACTAACTTCTCACTCTTAAGCCGTATCCAACTAATAATTTAGTTCAAAAAAGGGAAATACACTTTCATATTTTCCTTTGTAAGTCGTGTTCCATAACCGGAATCCTGAAAAGCTTCGCAATTTTTAATCGCCGATCCTTTTTCTTCGCCGTATAACTCAATAAGTTTAGTTCTGTATGGATTTGCATTTGATCCGTTTTCTCTTGATTTTCCTAACCAAGCTCTTCGATCTGCATCAGATTTGGGAACACTGCTAAGATCTCCGCGATTAAATGGCAACCATTCATACATTTGCGATGTATGTTGATGATACATATCCATTTTTTTCTCTATCACATCGTCGATATCAATCACAACATCAGCGGTAAATGGTTCGGGATGAATAAATCCGTCGCTCATGTACAGAAACATGGGATTTCTTTCTAAAAACGGAACTTCAGGAAGAATAGTAGGTACTGTAACCATATAGGCGGCATCGAGCACAAGTGTTCCTGTATATCTGTGGTCGGGATGATAATCGTATGGACGCGGGAATATAACAAGATCTGCTTTATGCTCACGAATTACCTTGATCATTTGCAGTCTGTTTTCGTAGGAAGGCATCACTTGACCGTCATGATTATCAAGCGTAATATATTTTATACCAATAACTTCACCTGCTTTCCTCGCTTCTTCGCGGCGAATCTTTGCCAACTCTTCCGCTTTGATTGACTGATGCCCTGCATCACCGTTCGTAAAAGAAACCATGGTAACAGTATGACCGGCCTGAGTCCATTTATAAGCGCATCCTCCTATTTTATCGGGATCATCTGGATGAGCGCCAATAATCAATACATTCAATTTTTTTCCGGACTGCACTTGGGCAGACAGTGAAAATGCAAAAGCCGTCATTAAGAATGCGGCAACTAAAAATACAGTGTTTTTTTTCATTTTATTTAAATTTAAATAAGTTATTATTATTTCGTACATACCGGCGCTTGTTTCAAACGGAGGTATCGCATGGCTGCAAAGATAGCAATTTTTTTAATATATTTTTCGAAAATTTCCGTTTGTGTTCACAACAGGGAGGTTAATCATAGATCTCAGGTTATTTTATATTTCTCAAGCTCTATAGTTGCATCAGTCCATTGGTTTAAAGTATCCGAAATTTTCTTCTGTAATTCGGCATGTTTCCAAAGCAGATCAACATTTGAAGCGCCTTCTGGTGTAGATAAAATTTCCTCCATTAGCTTCATTTCAACTTCCATTTTTTCTATATGATTTTCCAAGTCAGCGATAGTTTTTTCCAAGCGTTTTACCTGTCGTTGTTGTTCTTTACGTTCTTCATAAGTCAGAATTCCTTCAGATTTTTTTAAAATATTTTCTTTTGAATGACCTGCAGATTGAGAATCTGTTTTTTCTTGTTGAGGTTTTATGTTTCGTTCCAATTCACGAAGCGTCTCAATTTTTTTCCTCTCCAAAAAATCATAAATTCCTCCGAGATGTTCTTTTATTCTTTGATTACCAAATTCGTAAACTTTTTCTACTAAACCATCTAAAAATTCACGGTCATGCGAAACAATAATCGCTGTGCCGTTGAATTCTTTCAAAGCTTCTTTAAGAATATCTTTCGAACGCATATCCAAGTGATTGGTAGGTTCATCTAAAATCAATAAATTGACCGGTTCAAGCAATAGTTTTATCATAGCTAAACGTGTGCGTTCGCCTCCCGATAAAACGGCGACTTTCTTGTCTGACGCTTCACCTCCAAACATAAAAGCTCCGAGAATATCTCGTATTTTTGTTCTTATATCTCCTACGGCAACATAATCTATAGTTTCAAAAACCGAAAGTTTTTCATCCATAATGTCGGCCTGATTCTGCGCAAAATATCCAATTTTCACATTATGTCCCAATTGCATTTTCCCTTCATAAGGAATTTGTTCCATGATACACTTGACTAAAGTGGTTTTTCCTTCGCCGTTTTTTCCAACGAAAGCGATTTTATCTCCTCTGTTAATCATAAATGTAGCATGCTCAAAAACCAAATGATTTCCGTATGATTTACTCAGATTTTCGATAATAACCGGATGAGAACCGGAACGAGGCGCCGGAGGAAATTTCAGACGCATAGCTGAAAGATCTTCTTCGTCAACTTCTATTCTATCTATCTTATCCAATTGTTTGATGCGGCTCTGCACCTGTACGGCTTTTGTAGCTTTATATCTAAAGCGTTCAATAAATGCTTCAGTATCTTCGATTTGTTTCCTCTGATTTTCATACGCACGCATTTGCTGTTCACGACGTTCTTTTCGCAAAACAACGTATTTGGAATAATTTACCCGATAATCGTAAATTTTTCCCAGCGAAATTTCGATAGTTCTTTGAGTTACGTTGTCGATAAACGCTCGATCGTGAGATACGAGGATAACAGCATTAGCCTGAGTAGATAGAAAGTTCTCCACCCATTGTATGGATTCGATATCCAAATGATTGGTAGGCTCATCTAAAAGAAGGATGTCAGGTTTTTGTAATAAGAGTTTAGCTAATTCGATTCGCATGCGCCAACCTCCGCTGAACTCCGTCACCGGACGGTCGAAATCATTCCTGACAAAACCTAAACCCATCAATGTTTTTTCTACATCTGCTTCAATTTGCATAACACCTTCTATTGAAAGTCGCTCGTTCAGGTGAGTGATATTATCAATCAGATTGTGGTAGGATTCCGATTCGTAATCTTTTCTTAGCGCTAATTCATGATTTAACTGTTCCAATTTCGCATTCATTTGCAAGATAGGCTCAAAAGCAAGTGTAGCTTCTTCTTTCACTGTGCGTTCCGAGAAAAATTGCATTTGCTGTGGAAGATATCCTATCACCACATCTTTGGGCATGACAACCCTCCCTTGAGTAGGCGCTTGTAAACCGGCAAATATTTTCAACAAAGTTGTTTTCCCTGCTCCGTTTTTACCTACTAAGGCAATACGTTCTTTTCTATCAACAACGAAACCGATGGAGTCTAATAAAGTGAAACCTCCGAAAGAAACAGTTAAATTTTCTATCGAATACATGAATTAAGTGAATAATTTTTCGGGATATTCTCCTTGTGTTATTAACTGAGTGATTTTATCAGTTACTGAAGAACGATCGTCCGCGTAGGTTATACCAAACCATTTCGAAGGAGTATCTAATATTTTTACACTGATTTGAGATTTTTCAATCAGACAATTTACTACCCATGGTATCAAAAATTCAGCTTTCGGATTATCTTGATTGTTAGTTAAGAAATCAATAAAAAGAGAATCGGAAAAATCAAAGTATTCAGCAGTAAATCCCCACATATTCATTGAAACCGGTGTGTTTTCACCCACAACAACCATATTTTCATTCTCATCTTTATATTTGATTTTTCCATCTTTATCACGAATAACATATAATCGTTCTACGATTGAAGATAAAAATCCATTGTTGTCTGCAGAACAAACTCCGCGAGCAACAGAACCACTTTCCGATAGGGTATTTCCTATGCGGTATCCTACCATAAAGTATTGATTTTTCTTGTTTTCAAGCGACAGAAGATATTCAGCCGCAACCTCGAAACTTTCTCTTCCATAGAAATCATCGGCGTTTATGACCAAGAAAGGTTCTTTAATCACTTCTTTTCCCATCATAACTGCGTGGTTAGTGCCCCAAGGTTTCACCCGGTCTTTGTTTAATTGAAAACCTTCCGGAAGTTTGTCTAATTCCTGAAATACTAATTCGACAGGAATAAGATTTTCATATTTTCGGAGAATTTTGTTACGGAAATCTTGTTCAAACATTTCTCTGATAACAAATACAACTTTTCCGAAACCGGCTCTAATTGCATCATAAATGGAATAATCCATGATAGTTTCACCGTTAGGACCAACTCCGTCTAACTGTTTCAATCCTCCATAACGGCTGCCCATTCCGGCTGCTAACACAAATAATACAGGTTTCATATATTTACTTTTTGTTAAGCAATTTCCGGCAAAGGTACGATATTTTGTGCAACCTGCAATGTTAAGTTTGCAGTGTATTTTAATATATTTTTTTCAAAACTGAAGTAGGAAAATAGTGCGCTAATATTTCTTTGTAAGAAAATCCCTTAGCTCCCATAATTGCCGCACCTATTTGGCAAAGCCCTACTCCATGTCCCCAGCCTGCGCCTTTAAGAATAAAAGTATCCGGTATATTGTTATTTTCTCCGGTTGAAAATAATTTTTCAACAATAAAAGCCGAACTATATAAATGCGATTCCGACAAAGCTTTCCGTATTTCCAGCTCTTTACCTATGACTATAGTTTGTTTGTCGCCAACTATTTTCAAGCTAAGTAAGCGTCCCGATACTCCACGTTCTACCGGAATCAGATCAAGAACATTTCCCACATTAATATTTACCTTTCGAAGCAGTAATGCTTTGATTTCTTGTTGAGAAAGTGAAACTTCCCAGCGGTAAAAATTCTGTGTTTCCTGATCATAATCATTCAATACCTGCGAAAGTGTTTGTTTATCAACAGTATTACAAAAAGCCGGAGGATTTCCCAATATCCAAGCTTTGGCGTTTTCCTCATTAGTTAAATCAGTATCAAACGACGACTGACAAGCGACGTCATTATCAATCACTTTTGTCAAATATGGATGAACAACCGGTTCCCAAACATTTTCAAATTTTTCAGTGATTCCTCCGCAGCATTTATAATAACGGGTATCGCAGATCTTATCATTATATGTTAAAACTTCTCCTGAAGTAATTTTTAAAGCTTTATATACTTGAGGCGCTGAAACTTTGGTTATTCCCTGATATCGTTGGCAATGATCGTCGGCACACACATCAAAACGATCATGATCTTCGCGATCATACCAACGAATGTAGCCTTCATCGGTTTGAAAAAAGCTTTTTTGCTTAGCCGTATTTCGAAGTTGTTTCCCTTTTTCCATCTGCGCCAATAGCCAACTCCGGGAAATAACCGTGTGTGCTTTCAACAACTCCTCAGAAGATGTAGCGCTCATTTCGGAAGAAATGACGCTCAACAAGTAATCTTCAACAGGCAGGATATTTACAGCAGTGATCAATCCGTTTTCGGCATAAAGTTTTAATTTTCCTTTGAAACGTTGATTCTCTTCCCGTTCCCAATGAAATTGCACACCAATAACAACATTGTATAATTCAAAACTGCATTCCTCTTCGTCCAAGGGTTCCAGCAAAACGAAATCATTGAATTGTTGTTGTATAGAATTTAATTCAAGGGAAAAGGCAGAATCTCCGGCAGCAATAGCTTTCCCTTCGCCTTCAATGATTACGTTTCCGGCGGTGAAACGAAACTTTCCATTCAGATTAAAACTAATAGATTCGGAAGATAAAATACCGACTTCAATTACAGGTCTATCCATATTATTATATTTTTTAAAACGATTTAAAACCCATGATTTCTCTAACTTCCCGCAAGGTTTTGCGTGAGCTTTCTCGAGCTTTTTCTGCTCCTTCTTTTTGCACTTTGCGGATATAT
>Ga0123356_10002347_pt1 | contig 20331 bp, 23 predicted proteins | sample TergutEmb28metaG_2_FD_92546 | JGI IMG/M metagenome (GOLD analysis project Ga0123356, IMG submission 92546) | Embiratermes neotenicus P3 segment gut microbial communities from Petit-Saut dam, French Guiana - Emb289 P3 | ecosystem: Host-associated > Arthropoda: Insects > Digestive system > Gut ... | reverse complement strand
TGAGTATTTTTCGTGTATGTGTAAGCATTGTTTACCGTATTTCTGTATCTTGCCTGTTTCGGGGCAAGATACTACTGCAATGTGACTTGTTGAATTACGATCAACGCCTAATGTTCGTTCCGGAACATATTGCGGCAGATCAGGTACTGTACAAGTGATATGCGCACACTCTTTGTCAAATTCAATGTAGTTAATCTTCTCAACTTTGTGATAGAACGGTAACGTACATTTCAGGCAAGAAATATACAATTCATCGCCTCTGTTCACGACACCTTGACCGGGGACGGGAAGTACGATGTTGCTTACTTTCTTTGTTTCTTTTCTGCGACCGTATTTTCTTAAAATTTGGTTAGATATCGTCGCTTTCAATCCGATATGAGAAACTGCTTTTGTTGTTAATAGCTTCGGAGAATGAATTGCTGTCTCAGCAATCATTCTCCCTTTTTCCAACTCCGATGAAATATCGATACCATGCTTTACGTTATACGTTAACAGCATATTCCCCATCACTTTCTTGTGTTATGCGTTCGAATGTTTCTTTATGGCGCCGTATGTTTACACGTGCACCGTTCTTTGTGTTTCTTTCTTCGTTATCGTTTTTTATTACGGTTCAACGTTTATTTCATTTCGGAGCAACTTAGTTATTACAATTCATTCTGCGTGTTGCTGTTATTCCGTTCCTGTATCATAATTCAACGCTTTAAACGTTTCTTACTTAACGGCGCTGGCTCGTTGAAATATTTGGCATTTGTTGTACACAATTTGCCTGCCGACAACAAGGAAGATAGGATATTTCATTTCGCTATTCTCTCACAGCTGAAGCAGTGAGCTTCCTCGCTCAGGTTATCGTGAAAAGTTCCTTGTCGGAATATCTCTCTATGACAACCAGAACATTTTTGTGGCTGTTCCTGAGCATTTCTTTTGACATCGAAAGCGAAGTGTCCATCTTCTGGTGTTTTTCCCAAAAACCGATGTTCATCTCGCCGTAAGTTTTCCATGTGTACGGCGACGGTAAGAAGGTCTTTGCAACGCCGTTGGCGTTCGATCCTTCCCATTCCAGCAAAAGTTGATGCCATTCGAAGAGATGTATCAGGACATCACGCAGATTTTTATCCCTCTTCCAATGTGCCGCATCATCCATTGAGTCAGCGTCAAAACAAAAATCGTTGTTCTGTTCGATATCATCCATTGAATCGATGATCTTCCACATTTTGTCGAATTGCTCGTCGGCCATTCTTATCAGTTCTGCTTTCGTCGTCGCTCTCGGCATTGTTGCTTCCTCTGTGCGCATATGCGCACAACCTTTTTATTGTCTCTTCTGCATTAACAATGCGGATGCATTCATGGGACTATTCAAGAAAATTCTGGGGATGAAGGACGATGAGGCTGAGAAAGCAGCCGATAACAGATCATCCGAGGCCGCGAAAAAACAGCAGGACGAGCGCTCGTCCAGAATAACGGAAACGAATGCTCGTACCGATATCGATGCACCGCGCGATCGTATTCCCGCTGATAGAACAGCATCCGAAAGGCCGGCGCCCGAGAGAGTTGTTCCCGTCGCTTCAGAAAGGACGGTGCCGAGCCGAGAAACATCAACAACACATTCCGAAGTTCCGCGTGCCGCACCGCCGGAAAGGAAGATCATTCCGAAACAGGAAAGGAGCGTACAGCCACCGGAAAAGAAAGCATCCAAACCGATACCTCCGTACACGGGACCGGTAACAAGGCCGCCGGTCAGCGAAAATGCGAACATTGATGAAAGGACGGAAGAGATAGGCATAATCTACGGAAACGTAGGAACATCAACGTTCAACTGCCGTGCCATCGCCCACGTCGAAAAATCAGAGTACATAATGGCGGAACACGAGGACTGCGGTCCTGTGTTGTGTCAGGTGGGAAGTCTTATCAGAAAAACGGATCTTTCATTGGAAAAGACGCTGAATATGAACAACACGGACATACAGGAAGTGATAAGCGCCCAGATAGACGTTGTCGGTTACCGCGATGATCGCGGTCTTCTGCAAATTCCGAGAACAACATTCAGAGCCGGAAAACCGGTTTTCAAAGCGAATGATGCGCTCATTCAGAGTGTGTTAGGATTGAAGATGAAGGAAAAGACAGGCGCATACGTCGGTCTGCTGCACGGCCACGGAGTTCCCGTTTATCTGAACATTAACGACCTTTTGCAGAGGCATGTATGCATTCTCGCCAAGACCGGCGGCGGAAAAAGTTACATGAGCGGCGACATAATCGAAGAATTAATGAAACACGGCGTAACGTGCATGATAATCGATCCGCACGGCGAATATGCGGCGATGCGGGATATCGGAAAACACGCGGATGCAAGATTCGGCGTCGTTCCGAGGTCTTATGCAGACCACATAAACGAATTCACGATATCGAAGAACACAGGCGAACTTTCAAAACCGTTAAGATTCACATTGAAGACACTTGAGGCACGCGAGATACTGGAACTCACACGTACCAATGACATAAGATCACATTTACCGTCGCTGAGAAAGGCGATAGATGCGTTGAGGGAACGTCAGGACACGTATTCCGTGCGTGAACTGATAGATGTGCTTTCAAGGGACGAGGAGAATAAGAATCCCGTCCTGATAACAGAACTGGAATACCTTGATGAGATAGGGATATTCGCGACACGCGGCAACCGCGTCGATGAATTGGTGGAAGAAGGAAGAACTACTGTAATAAATTTGAAAGGGGTGCCGCCGGACATACAGGAATTAGTGGTCAGAAGATTAGGCACGCTGATGTTCGAAATGCGGAAGATAGGGAACATACCGCCGATGATGCTGATAATCGAAGAAGCACACAATTACTGTCCGCAACAGGGTACCGCCATATCGTCAAGGGTATTATCAACGATAGCGTCGGAAGGAAGGAAATTCGGTCTCGGACTGATGGTGATAAGCCAAAGACCTGCGAAGATCGATAAGAACGTTCTCAGCCAATGCGGAACTCAGATAATATTGAAAGTTACAAACCCGAACGACGTGAAAGCGATCGCTTCATCGGTAGAAGGGTTGACGAACGGTATGACCGAGGACATCCAGACGATGCCGATAGGCATCGCAATGATAGTCGGCGCCGGTATAGAGGCGCCGCTGCTTGTTGATGTCAGGCCGAGGGAGAGCAGGCACGGCGGCGCAGGTGTGAAAGTATTATCGGAGGAAGATTGAATGCAGAACGTCATCACAGAGGAAAAGATCGAACGCTATTTGAAAATAACAAAAGAGGCGCTTGATAAGATCTCAATATCCGCGCCGGAAAGATCGTTCAACCGAAAACTCGCAGAAGATTTTCTGAATATGGCAACGTCGTACTACAAGGATGCGGAACATTTCAGGAAGAACGGTGATGTCGTGAATGCATTCGCATCCGTCAATTACGCACACGGATGGATAGACTGCGGCGCAAGGATAGGTCTGTTCGATGCCGCCGGCGACGACAGATTATTCACGCTTTACGAATGATTCTCGGACCGTCAGATGACGGCGAACATGAGAATATCTTAACGTCGTCACCGAGAATATTGCGTGTTTCCTTTTCATTTGCGTTCGTGAAGATGCTGTTCCCGAGCATGCACATGGAAGCATCATGATCTTTTCTGAGGAGGTTCAAAGCGTTCTTTATCTCTTTGGTCTCCAACGTTATCCTTTCAGAGAACAATGAAGACAAAGAGTACAGCATTTTCTCTGTCTGGCTATTCATATATTCGTTGAGGCAGAACTCTCCTGCGGACGAGACCCTTTTCATTATGTTCCGATCGGAAAGGATATTCTTCGTAACAATTCTCGGACCGACAACGGCGACCGTGAATTTGATATTCAATGAAGGATCGATGACCCTTCCGTACGGCGGGATCCCCGCTTTCAGTCTTATCGGTGTGCTTCCGCCGATAATTCCGGCAACGTCTCCCAATCCTCCTTTGTTCATGACTTCTGCGATATGGGCAGCTTTGTACGCCTCATATTCGTCCGCTTCCGTGAATGATGTCATACAAAGACCGGTTGCGACCGCTCCGGCGGCACTCATTCCCATTCCCTGCGACAGCGGAAGATCATTCTCAATGATGATATCGAACCCCGTGTCCGGTGAGATGATCTTTACAACATTCTCGGTTATTTCCGCTTTACAAGGCGAACCGTCCATTATTATCATTATTTTCTTATCACAGCGTTCTTCCGCTGTGACCGTGACTCCCGTGTTCAGACGTATGCCTGCGCCCAGAGAACCCGTTGTCATAACGTCATCGGTGACAACCGGAGAGAAGAAGCAAGATATGTGTCCGGGGCAGAACGCTTTCATCATATCAATTCAGCACACACATCCAGTATGGAATCGGCCACGTTCGCCTTTGTACCTGATATGTCCTTTGCGTTGTCCTTTGTTACGATGACCGCCTTTGATGAGGTCTTTCCGGCAACGTCAATATCGTTGGCAACGATGGCCGCAAGGTCGTAAGCGATCATCCTTCCTCTCGCTTTTTCGACAAGCGCCTCACGCTCCAATCCGGATTCCGCTTTGAATCCTATCACGTTGTCGCATCTCGAACGTATCGCCGGAAGTACTTTCGGTACCGGTGTCAGTTCCATCTTTACCGATCCTTCGGACGGTATCTTGCCTTTTTTCACTCTGACGGCCGCGAAATCCGAGAGGGCCGCAGGAACTATGACGATATCGTGCTTTATCTTCTTGGTCATCTTCATCAGGTCGCCGACCGTTCCGAAGCGTTTTGTAGGTATATAATCAGGCAACGGGACACTGCAGCCGCCCATCCAGAGTTCCACGTCCGCGCCTCTTTCAAAGGCACGTTCCGCCAGATGAACGGACATGAGTCCCGTTGAACGATTAGTGATTATACGCATCGAATCTATCGGTTCTTCGCTGCGGCCGCCGATAACTAACACCTTTTTCCCTTTCAGGTCGTTCTTGGACATGAGTTTGAACGCCCACGCGATAACCTCCTCTTTGGACACGACCTTTGCTCTTACATCATCAATGTTCGGGCCGAGGAACATAACACCGCTTTCCTTCAAAAATTCGATATTCTTTTTTACGGCAGGATTCCTGAACATGGAATCGTGCATCGCCGGCGCGATCACCATCGGGATGCCGGAACCCATTGCCACGGTCGCCATCGTTGTTACCGGAGTATCGTCAACACCCTGAGCGATCTTCGATATCGTGTTGGCCGTTGCCGGATATATCAGAAAAACATCGGCCACCGAACCGTCGCCAAGCATCGATACATGTTCCGCCCGTCCTGTTATCTTCGTAACGGGAACCATGCCTGATGCGAACTCAAGCGATGTCGGTGTAACCAATTCTTGTGCCGCAGAGGACATCACAGGTATCACCTTTGCGCCGTGCCTTATCAGTTCGCGTATCGTTGCAAAGCACTCTATAGCGGCTACGCTTCCCGTTATTCCCATTATTATGGTCTTTCCTCTGAGTTTGTTGCTCTTTGTACAGAATATCTCTTCCGAAGGATGCATGTTCTCGCCCCTGTTGTATCAATTTCTTATTCTTTATCCTTGCGTTAAATTATTTTAGAAATATGTTCCATCACCGATGCGAGAACATGATCTTTGTTCTCTGATGCGTCAATTATCACGAAACCTTTTTCTTTTGCGATCTTAAGATAATTCCTTCTTACCTTTTTCAGGTAGTCCAGCCGTTCGAATTTGCTTTTTTCTCCTCTTGATTCGACACGTTCCAATCCCATTTCCGGAGATATATCGAAAAGGAAGGTGATATCAGGCTCAATTATCACAGGTTCGTTCATTTTACGAAGCCACGATGATCTCACGCCGTATGCGGACTGATACGCTAACGTTGATGCGTAATATCTGTCGCACATCACTATCTTTCCGTTGTCCAACCATTTTTTCATCTCTTTTGTATGTTCGGCCCTGTCGGCAGTAAAAAGCAACGCTTCCGTTTCCGGTGTGACGTCAGTATGCGTTCTTATCAATTGTCCGATCACGCCTTTCGTGGGTTCGGATGTTCTGATGACATCTCTTTTTTTGCTTATCTCCGATACGGCAGCATCCATGCACGATGATTTACCGGAACCGTCGATGCCTTCGAACACTATGAGAATTCCGTTTTTCATTGCTGTTCCTTCTTTTTCATGTACCGTACGCTCAATATCATATCTTTCGCGGCCTTTGTCTCATCCACTCTTGACACGGGCGAACGATGAGGTGCATTAATTACGATGTCCGGATCCTCATTTGCGATCTTTATCAGCACATCGGCGATCATGTCAAGTTCTTTCAAAGAACAATCTTCCGTCGGTTCGAACATCATGGACTCGTCAACAAGCATAGGGAAATATACTGTCGGCGGATGGATGTGATGATCTATCATCCTCTTCGCTATGTCCATCGCTTTGATCCCTTTTTCTCTCTTGAGGCCGGAAGCGCTCAGCACGAACTCATGTTTCTTCAGATCACCGAACGGTATATCGTAATCCTCTTTCAGAAGTTCTTTCAGGTAGTTGGAATTGAGTACTGCCCTCACCGTTGCGTCCTTCAATCCTTCAGATCCCATTCTGAGGATGTACGCATATCCTCTCAGGACAACGTTCAGATTCCCGTAGAAAGACCTTATCTTTCCGATGCTCTTCTCATTATGAGCCAGTACATACTTTTCTTTTACTTTTTTTATGGTCGGAGACGGTAAGTACTTTGCAAATCTCTTCTTCACGCCGACCGGGCCCGAACCCGGGCCGCCGCCTCCGTGCGGTGCGGCGAACGTTTTGTGAACGTTAAAGTGAACGATATCAAAATTCATATCCCCGGGTGTGGTAACGCCCATTATTGCGTTCAGATTCGCGCCGTCGTAATACATCAGCGCCCCGGCCCCGTGTACGATCTCTGAGATCTTTACGATATTCTTTTCGAATATTCCGAGCGTGTTCGGATTGGTAAGCATGAATGCCGCCGTTCTCGATGAAACGGCCGCTTTCAATGCGTTGAGATCAACGGAACCGTCCGGTGCGGAAGGCAACTCTATTACCTTGTAGCCGGCCATTGCGGCACTTGCCGGATTCGTTCCGTGGGCGCTGTCCGGTATTATCACCTCATCTCTTTCTTCGTTGTTATCGTTGTGATACGCGCGAACGATCAGCATCGCCGTGAACTCACCGTGTGCGCCTGCTGCCGGCTGCAAAGTTACGGAATCCATGCCCGCAATGGCAGCGAGCTTTCGCTCCGCATCGTACATCAGTTCCAATATGCCTTGCACTGTGCTCTCATCCTGATACGGATGCACGTCCGTGAACTTTTCCAATGATGATATTCGATCCGCGTACTTCGGATTGTACTTCATCGTGCACGAGCCCAACGGATACGGTCCGTTGTCAACGCCGAAGTTCTTCGAAGCCAAATTCGTATAATGACGTACGACCTCGCTTTCCGGAACGTCAGGCAGGCAAAGCGTACTGCGTTCCAGTTCTTTTGGGAGGCCGGTATCGGTTATCTTCGTTTCATCTGCGTTAACTATGGACATGAACATCAGAGCACCTCCGTTAATGCGTCGGCAAGTTCTTTGTGGTCGCTGTCAGAATGCATCTCCGTTGTCGCTAATAACATGCAGTCGTCCATTCCTTTTACGTGTCCTTTGAGAGGAACACCGCCCATCACTCCTTTTTTCAGCAGCGCCTTGTTCACTTCCGACGGGTCCTTTTGAAGTCTGACCGCAAATTCGTTGAAATGTACGTTGTCAAATACGATCTCGATGCCTTTGATCCTCGATAACATCGACATCAGCGTTCTTGCACGTTCCATGTTCTTCTTCGCAATATCTATCATACCTTTTGCGCCCAATACCGACACGTAAACAGCCGCCCCGACGGCACTGAGCGCCTCGTTCGTGCATATGTTGGACGTTGCCGAACTTCTCCGTATATGCTGCTCTCTGGTCTGCAGCGTAAGACAGAACGCCCTTCTGCCTTCTGTATCCTCAGTGAGGCCGACGACCCGCCCAGGCATCTTCCTTATGTGTTCCTGACGGCATGCGAACAATCCCAGTAAAGGAGAACCGAAACCGATCCTCGTACCCAGAACCTGACCTTCGCCTATGGCAATATCTGCGCCCATGTCCCCGGGCGGTCTTACGATGCTCATGCACAGCGGATCTGCACCGATGACCAGAGGAACGTTACCGATCAGTGCTTTTATTGATGCTACGTTCCTGTCAAGGCAGCCGAACAGGTTCGGCATCTCGGCGTACACGCCGCAAACATCATTCTTACGGATCTCTGACGATATGTCATCCAAAAGAAGAGAACCAGTTCTTTTATCGAATCCGTATCTTGCTGTTCTGATGCCGGTGCCGGTAAGATAATTCTCAAGCACGGAATTCCTTTCCGCGTTCAGCGCTTCCGGTATCAGGAACGTCTTTCCTTTTGAGATGCGGGAACACATCCTTGCAGCCTCCCCGAGCGCAGTGGACATGTCGTACATTGACGAATTGGAGGCATCCATGCCTGTGAGTTCACAAACGATGCTCTGATATTCAAAAAGAGATTGAAGCATGCCTTGGCTTATCTCCGGCTGGTACGGTGTGTATGATGTGTAGAATTCAGATATCCCCGTGATGTGATCAACTGCCGCAGGCACGTAATGTCTGTAAGAGCCCATGCCCATGAAGCACGGCATCTCGGAACAGGTGACATTCCTTTTCAGAATGCCGGCGATCCTGCTGACAACATCCATCTCTTCCATGCCATTCCCGATGTTCACTTCTTTTCTGACATCTTTCGGAACGTCGGCGAATAATTCATCGGCAGATGACATACCGAGCCATTCCAGCATACACTCTCTTTCCATGATGGATGTACATACTGCGTGTTATTTATTATTTTATATTTTTTCCATTCTCAAAGATTCCGTGACCAGACGGCAGTAGAATGACGGCAGGCTCTGAACGTCCTTTATTTCACCGGCGCACACTGAACGTATCTTTGATCTTACCGTATCGTCGTACTTGACGCAAAGCGAGGATAAGGCATTCTCAAGTTCCTTCGCTATCGATTCGCCTTTCTTGTCCCAATCTGTAAGGATGACGGCCTCTTTTTTCTCATTGAACAGTTTTTCCGCCGTTCTCAAAGGGCCGTCCGACTGGACACAGAGTATCTCTCCCTGAACGCCGAGAAGCGTTACCGCCATGCGGTCCTTCGGGCCTTCCACCAGTACTGTTCTGTTGAGACACACTTCCAGAAGATCGTCCAACGCCTTTTCCAACCTTTCAAGACGTTCTTTCATTGTGTTCCCTCAAGCGATGATATTATTTTTTCCCATTCACCGTATATCATAACAGTTTTGCGTCTGGATGTGTGTCCTCTTATAATTTCAGATCTGCATTTGGTGATATGTTCCATGAACTCTTCCGCTTCTCTGTTCGCTTTTCCGTCCACGGGAGGAGAACGGATCCTTACGATAAGCCGCTTCTTCCATTCGTTGATATCTCCTATGAGTTGAATATCGGAATTCGGTGATACTGTGATATCAACTTCCGCGCCCCCTTTCACGGGGCGCGATACGGCACGGATGTCCATGTCCGTGTATCGCGGAAAGCATTTATGATGTTTATGAAAAAAATACCGTGAAAATTATCAAATACGCACATTGCGTTGCCGTGACGATGCCATATGACCTCAAGGAGATGACATTCGAGGACCTGTCATCCGTATACCGTCTCGAAAAAGCGTCCAGAACGCTTACTGATGTCAGAGAGGACCTGTATCCGGCGCTTTTGCAGCTTCAGGACAGCATTCACAAAAGTTATGAATCCGAACGCGCCAAAGATCCCGACTCCATAATATGCGAAGGGCTCGGCGAACGCCGAAAGAAGGTTAGCGTGATATTACAAAGAATTGTGGACCTGCGCATGGAAAAGATAATCTTGCTTGCATTGCGCACATCCATGGGCTCTGTTAACGTAATTGATAAACTTACGAAAGAGGAACGCGACTACTACCACGGTCTTGTCGAAGTTTCCAAAAAGCATTTGGCGACCGTTGTCAGGGACAAAGGGAAGAGGAATTACGTCATACCGGATATTTCTTTACCGGAAGAAAAGGCACCTGCGGAAACGCCTCAGACCGTTGAGGCGCCGATCACGGTGTCAGAAGAACAGGAGGAGGTCGTTCTGGTAAGGATACTTGAGGACCTTCCGGTGATACCCGGACCGGATCGTGATTATGATCTCAAGAAAGAAACGGTCGTCACCATGCCTCTGTCAATGGCGAATGTGCTGATAAACCACGAGAAGGCGGTACTGCTGAACATAACGCACTGACGATCATAATTTTATTATCCGCGTATCCCCTTTGAATTCAAGACAATCTATCTTAGCACGTTTTATTCCTGTTATCTCAGAAACGGTCTCACGCGCAATATCCGGTGTGTTGTTGTTCCTGCTTATGTGCGCCAGAAATATTTTTCTGTTGTCGTTCATCGTTCTTTTCAAAGATTCGGCACAGTCGACGTTCGAAAGATGGCCTATGTCGCTTCCGACAAGTCTTTTCAGCATCGGCGGGTACGGGCCGGTCGCAAGCATATGTTTATCGTAGTTCGATTCAAGGACCGCAAGATCGGCGTCACACAGTGAACTCTCAACTTCCGGCGTCATCTTTCCGGTGTCCGTTGCTATCAGTATCTTCTTTCCGTCGACGGATATGAGAAAGGCATTCGGTTCGGATGCGTTGTGCGACGTCGGTAACGGCGTTATTTTCATAGGGCCGGAATCGAATCCGCAAAGCGTTTCTATCTTGGAGAAAACAACATTACCCAGATATGAAGAGACATATGTCCTTTCGTTGCATTGTACCGGTATGTTCAGCTTCCTTGCCATTATGCCCGCACCTGAAACGTGATCACTGTGCTCATGCGTTATCAGTAAACTTTTGACAAGCGAAGCGTCCAAGCCGTTGGTGTTCATCAGTGCCGTTATCTTTTTGCCGCTGAGGCCCGCATCTATCATTATCGCGTGATCATCACATACGACCACAGTACAATTACCGTCGCTTCCGCTGGCAAGCACGTGGACCTCGATCATTCAAAGACCACTCCCTCGTTAATGGGATCATCTCTTTTTCTTGTATATCGAGAATATGATGTCTCCGCGCGACAATATTCCTACGAGTATCCCTTTTTCCAGAACGGGAACGCGGTTAACGGTCATCTTTATCATTTCTTCGACGACATCAGCGATCTTTGCGTCCGGCGTCGTTGTAAGGACAGTTCTTGTCATTATGTCCTTTACCAATGTTTTTGATATGACATCACTTGCATTTTTCAGATCCTCATCATTCTGTGTATCATCATCCATCGGCGACGACAGCATATATAGCGACGGATGATCTATGTGCAATTGGTTGTGATATTTCATTACCAGTTCCAAGATATCGGTCTCACTTATTATTCCGATGAGATGACGATCCTTGTCAACGACAGGAGCGCCAGATATGTTGTGCAGCGCGAACAATACTGTAGCCTGCTTGATGGTGTCTGTTTCTTTAAGCGTTATGACCTGCGTTGTCATAACATCACGGACGTGATACTTTACCATGGCTCGGCATCGGTTCCGGGGCATATATTGATTTTGATTGATATTCATCAGGGATCTGAATATTTGTTACGATTATCAATGAAAAATGCTGGTGCGCGAAGATTTATTTACGTGAAGATACTTGACGCAAAAAGACGGGCTTGTAGCTCAGCTAGGTAGAGCGATCGGCTCTTAACCGATCGGCCAAGGGTTCGAATCCCTTCAAGCCCGCCAGTCATTTCAAACGTGAAACCACAGCTCGGGGGGAACGGAAAATGATCCTGACACAGAAACAAAAGATAGTCTCATGGTTCGACAGTTACAATATTTATGATGACAAAGACAATATCGTTTTTAAGGTCAAAGGCAAACTGGCGTGGGGACATAAACTCGAGATCTATGACAGCAATGACAAATATTTAGGAAAAGTTGTGGAAAAAGTAATATCATTACTGCCAAAGTACATTTTCTTCGTCGGAGAGAGCGAGATCGGCTTTTTGCAGAAGAAACTCTCTTTGATGCGTCCGAAGTTCGAGCTTGAATGCGCCGGATGGAAGATAGACGGCAATGTGATGCAGTGGAATTATAACGTCATGTCAGGGAACGAATTGATAATGACCTGTGACAAAAAGGTCGTCAGTCTCAGAGATACGTACAAACTGAACATCATTGATGAGAAGAATGCATTGTTATGTTTGATGATCTCGCTGTCCATCGATATAGACAAATGCTCCGCTAAAAAGAAATGATCTTGATCAAATTCGTTCAGGCAGGTCATTTAAATAATTGCAGATTCGTGGTGATCATATGGAAAAGATCGTTTATGTCATGCTGATAGAAAGAGGCAAAACATACAACCGAATTAACAAAGCAATGGTGATCAAGCACGTAGAGCGAATAAAAAAACTGGATGACGACGGCAAATTAGTACTGTGCGGACCAACTAAAGGTTATCCGGGCGTAGCGGGGATGATAATATTCAGAGCCGAAACTTACGAAGAGGCGGAAGCGATATGCAAACTCGAACCGTTCGTTATCGAAGGGTATGCAACTTATAAGCTGTTCAGTTTACGGGTCGGCGATAAGGAGAATAATTATTTGTTATGACGGGCTAAACTAAAATACCGCCAAGATATCTGCCATTCATGGCGGTCGCTATGGAGCAGGTAATGATAATTCTGTGCGTACTGTTCACGCTGGCGTTCTTTGCTTCCGCCGTTCTCAAACGTTTTGGTATTCCAGGGCTCATAGGTGAGATATTAGTAGGAATATTCGTCGCCAATCTTGTTATAGGGGACTGGTCGCTGCTGGAGTTCCTTCACATAGAGCGCCCTATCCCCGGCGTTTCGGACGGTAACGAGAACTGGGATATGATCGAAATGATCGCGGAACTCGGAGTAGTGTTCCTTCTGTTCATTGTCGGCATGGAGACCAAGGTCAAAGATCTCACGTCCGTGGGAAGGACGGCGGTCCTTGTCGCTGTATTGGGTGTTATCATACCGTTCGTTGCCGGATATGCACTGATAATGGCGTGGGACGGTAACATCTATCACGCCATGTTCATGGGTGCGGCCATGGTCGCCACAAGCGTCGGGATAACCGCGCAGGTCATAAAGGACATGGGGGTAATGAACAAGACCGAGTCAAGGATAATAATCGGTGCAGCGGTCATAGACGATATAATCGGGCTAATAGTTCTGGCGGTCGTTGCCGGAATAGCCGCGACGGGCAGCGTGGATTACGTTGATCTCACTGAAATGACAGTGATCGCGGTGATGTTCGTTGTCCTCATGATACTGTTCTGCGCAAAGGCCGTTCCGGAGATCGCATCCCGGGTGATCAGATCATGTGAGAATAGAAAGACAAAGGATCCGGGATGGAGATCGAATATCGACATATTCGCGGTTGCGATAATTGTGTGTCTTTTGCTTTCCGCGCTAGCATCCCAGATGAGGTTGGCAATGATCGTCGGAGCGTTCCTGGCAGGCATGATATTCGCGGACTACGCACATGACGCAGGTCTCACGAAGAAGATGGGATCCCTGACGGCATTCTTCCTGCCGTTCTTCTTCGTGTACGTAGGACTGCATGTAGATCTGAGCGCATTCACAACATCACTCCTTCTATTGGCAACGATCGTGATAATACTGGCGTTCGTGACAAAATATGTTGGTTGCGGTCTCGGAGTGATACTTGGCAGCAAAAAGACGACATCGCCGAAGATCGTCGGTATCGGTATGATACCGCGCGGCGAGGTCGGTATAATAGTTGCAACGATAGGCATCGGCATCATAGTGAGCGGAGAACCGGCGATGACGAACGACCTGTTCGCTGTTGTGGTCCTTATGTCAGTGGTCACGACACTGGCCGCGCCGTTCCTGTTGTCGTCGGTATTCAGGAAGAAATACGGCGACCGGACGAAAGACGGGCTGCAGGATGAATGACAGTAAAAGATATCTTTCGTCGCTTGCGGAGAACGGATATATCCTGAGACATGGTGACAACAGAAGAGGGTCATGGGAAGTCAGAAAGGCATGAGTCGTGTCACCATTCTGTCACCATTGTGTCACTATAACACAGAAGATAGTTCGTGCGTGCGAGACCATGAGTTCGACCGCCGTTACACATATATCCAGAACACGTTCAGTTCCTGTTCTTGATATCTATCAGTTCAATGGCCGTTCCGACGTCGTCACCGTTGTTCACATCCATCATGAAACTTTTTCCCTCAACATATTGCGTCGCTTCTGTTATTATTCTCACAATGTTCTCAGGAATACCTGCATTCATCGCTTCTTCGACCGCTTTCGATCCGAACACGAAACCTATCTTGAAATGACCGTTCATCGGAATAAGATAGAACAGAGTTCTCTTTCCGCTTCTCACGGACAACGTCCATCCTGCCGCTTTGGAATAGAATTTCCATTCTTCGTTCAATCCTTTGTACGTTAACGACATATGTTCTTTGAGACGACACCAAAGAACATTCTTTTCATTCAATGCTTCCGCGACCATCTCGTCGTTCGGCGTTACCGCTTTGTTGTCGAATGCGCTCAATGACATATGCTCCCGATGACGATCACTGCCGTGATATATCTTTCCATGTCCTTCGGCGTTAAGATGGCCAGACGTGTGAATTCGGTCAGTATAATATATATTCGTTGGGAGCAATACCCCACGAGCGAGTTCATACCCGGGAGGCATGTGTGAATGTACAGTAAATTAGCGGAAAGACTTCGTTTCTCTCTCGAACCGGTAGCAATATGGTTCACCGACGAAAAGCCGGAAGGCGCTTTGCAGTTCGAGGAAGGAAAGAGAGGCTGCATAGCGGAAAGACTTATATCATCTTCTGAAGGAAAGGTGTCGGCGTTCGACAAAAAGACATACGGATGTGTCGGAGGAGGCGTCGGTATATGTTTCGGCGACACGTTCACAAAGGACAACGAACCGATAGAATGCCGTTTGTCAACGGGAGATGAGGCTTTGAAAAAGACGGGGAAGACGTACAAAACAAGTCTCGGGCACGGCGAAAGATTCTTCGCAACGCCCGAGGTCGTAGCAGAATGGAGAGCGTCGTTCCCGTACATCGAAACACCTAAGAAATATGTTGTGTTCAGGCCGCTGAGCATGGCCGAAGAGAGCAACCCTCCGGACATCGTGTTCATGTTCGCCGATCCGGATCAATTATCGGCGCTCGTGATATTGTCAGGTTTCAGACGCGGCGACATTGTAAATGCGGTCGCACCGTTCGTGGCCGCCTGTCAGACGATCGCGCTCGCGTGCAAGGAGATAGGCAACGAAAGACCGAAAGGCGTTATAGGTTTTTTCGATCTCGCTCAGCGCCACAGGATACCCAGGGACCTGCTTAGTTACACAGTGCCGTACACGATGTACAAGGAAATAGAAAAGAACACGGAAGATGGGTGCCTGACGGAAAAGATGTGGGAAATGATCGTCGTTCCGCCAGACATCCGCTGATCCTTTCCGGCAGTTCCCTTTATCGGAATGCGACAGCATCCGCTGTGCTTCGAAAGGAAAGAAAAGAGAACGGCGGATGCCGTTCTACATGAACATCAATCTTACGCCTTCTACCTCAAGCACCGCAAAGAATATCAGAATCGACAATGCAGATGCCATCTCGTATCCGTAAAGCACCATGGCGGCCAGACCGCACATAACGATTATCAGATAGAACGCGCCGGTGACCATCTTCTTTTTCTGCCAGTCGGACACCGTAATGCAGAACAGTGCGGCAGCACCGAAGACGACCGACGGATATTCGACCGCGACCGTAAGGTCAGCACCGGCAAGTAAGGCTATGCCCTCACCCGCAAGCGCTATACCCATGAGTATCATGAAAACGCCGGAAACGGAACGTGCGACGCCTCTGCGCTTCATGCTTGCGCCCACTCCGTACGCCGCCAGCAGAACACCTGTGAGACAAGCGATCACGAAGTACGTGTGCGCTTCGTGAACTGCCGAATATCCAAGCATATACAACGCATCCTCGCCGAATGTCCACGCCGGGTCGGAAAGCATGGCGAAAAGCCAGAATATCAGGAAACCGGTAGAAGCAAGTATAACGGTGAAACCGAATGCGACCGCATGTTTCTCTGCGATCCTCTTTCCATCCTTATTGATCGCGTCCGCCCCGTTGTACAGGTATTTCATTCCCTGTAGCAGGAACAGAAGGAGCATCACGATAACGGTAATGGTCTCAATGGCAGGTATCCCTGCGAACGAGCCTATCTCCGCTTCCGAGAGTATGAATGTCATATACGAAAGCGGAACGGCGACAACGCTGACCAAGGTTATCGTTGACAATATTCTCAAACGATCCTTCCAGTCCCTCGCTGCAAGGCACACCAGACTTGCCAGTCCGAGGCCTATGCCTCCGATGGCGATCAGACCGTGCCATTCCATGTCCTTGGTGATGATCCCCACTAACGAGATCAGAATGCCGCCGAACACAGCGAACAATCCGGCATCTATGCCTGCCAGGCCTTTTTTCGGTGATATCAATATTCCGAGACCGAATACTGTGAACAATATTCCTGAGATGATGCATCCGAAGTTGAACAGTTCTGCGGCCGTCTGATAATCAGAAACGCCGAGGTCGCTGAGATAATTCGTACCGAACACCCAGGCCGGATCATACATAGACGCTGTGAACCATGTGAACAGGAATATTACGGCCGCTGAGATCCCGGCCAATCCGATCAGGATATTTCGCTCTTTCGCGAGTTTCATGTGTGTTGTCCCCCAGCCTGCGAACCGCAGGCCCTATCGTGCCACGTTACGACGAACGCTATATTAATTCTTTTCATTAAAAGAAACGCCGTGCGCGGGAACCTTTTGAATATATCGAAACCTGAAAGCATGGAAAAAGACTTATTTTGCATACGTTGTTCCGAGGTGCATGAGGAACATTTACTTCGTCGGGACCGCAGGGTGCGGAAAGAGTTCGCTGGTATGTGCGTTCAAAGAATGGCTGGACTCCGCCGGCATCGATTCGATCATAATAAACCTCGATCCCGGAGCGGACACGTTGCCTTACGTCCCTGATATCGATATACGGGAATGGATAGACCTGCAGGACGTCATGGATGAATATTCATTGGGACCGAACGGGGCACAGGTGGTCTGCGCCGATCTCATGGCGATGAACATAAACAAACTGACGGATGTTCTGGATACGTACAGAACGGAATACGTGCTCATCGACACACCCGGTCAATTGGAACTTTTCGCGTTCAGGAGATCATCCGATATCATAACGGGAGCGCTCGGACGGGAAAGGTCGATGACGGCGTTCCTTGCGGATCCGATGCTTTGCAAAACATCCAACGGATTCGTGTCGGTGATGATGCTCTCATCCTTGGTACAATTCCGTCTCCGTATGCCGACCGTTAACATACTATCGAAAGCGGACATACCCAGTACCGACGAATTGGAAAGACTGATGACATGGTTCTCCGATCCGGACGCATTATACGGGGATATGCTTGATAACGACACGGACCCGCAGACCGTGATAGGGATGGAACTGTTCAAAGCAATGGAGAACATAGGCGTATTTGCATCCATAACCGCGGTATCGTCCAAGGACTCGATCGGAATGGAGGATCTTTACGCGACCGCTCAGCAATGTTTCTTCGGCGGAGAGGATGCCGAAAGGAACTGATCGTTGCCGTTACACATCGTGAACGGAGATCAGGCGAACATCAGCGCAGGCGGTTTGCTGATCTTGTTCTTCTCGGATTCCATCACTTTCACTTTGGCCTTATCGAAGTCCGACGTCGTTACGCGATCACGACCATCACGTATCGCAAGCATTCCCGCTTCGGTGCATATTGATTTTATCTCTGCGCCGGATGCGCCTTCCGTCATGGCCGACAGCATCCTTATGTCGATGTGGCCGTCGATGTTCATGTACGACGTGTGTATCCTGAATATCTCGTTCCTTCCTTCAATGTCGGGAAGTCCGATATCGATGATCCTGTCAAACCTCCCCGGTCTCAAAAGGGCTTCGTCGAGTATGTCCGGGCGGTTCGTTGCGCCGATTATCTTTATGTTCCCTGTGGGAGTGAAACCGTCGAGTTCGGAAAGAAGCTGCATCAGCGTCCTCTGAACTTCCCTGTCGCCCGATGTAGAACCGTCAAGCCTCTTTGCGCCTATTGAATCCAGTTCATCTATGAATATGATGCTCGGTGCCTTCTCTTTGGCAAGGTCGAACAGTTCGCGGACCAGTCTGGCGCCTTCGCCTATGTATTTCTGTACGAGTTCTGAACCGACCAGTCTTATGAACGTCGCCTTTGTGGCGTTAGCCACCGCTTTCGCCATAAGTGTCTTTCCCGTTCCCGGAGGACCTACTAAAAGAACACCTTTCGGCGGTTCAATTCCCACTTTCTTGTAAAGTTCAGGACGGAGCAGAGGATCCTCGACCGCTTCACGCAGCTCCATCATCTGCGTTCTCAGTCCGCCGACGTCATCGTACGAGATATCAGGTTTTTCTATTATCTCGGCACCCGTCACAACGGGATCGAGCGGAGCAGGCAGTATCTCCATCACAGCCAGCGACTGTTTGTTCATCGATACCCGGGAACCGGGTATCAGAGCACTCTTCTCAATGTATTTTGACACCGAAACAATAAAATCGGGTCCGGTGGAACTTTTGACGACAACACGGTCGTTGGGAAGGATATCTCTCAGCGTGCCTATGATAAGCGGCGGACTCCTGAACGCATCCAGTTCCGTCCTTAGGCGTTTGAGTTCTTTGTTGGTGTTGTATACTTCGCTGCCGAGGGAACGTTTCTCCCTTTCGATGGAATGTATCTCTTCCATGAGTTTGGCGTTCTTCTCTTCCAGGCTGATTATCTTATCCCTGAGCTCGGACATAAGTTCCTTATCGTGTGTGCTTTCCACGTCCTCTCACTGCTATCCCATTAATGCGCCTCTCATATTAACCTTCTGTTGATACGCGAGGTGTTGCGCGCGATCACGGCGAGCAGTTTAATTATTATGTGACGCATCATGAGAACAATGCTTTGCGAACTATGCGGAAAGGAAGCAGGCCCGACGAGGCCGGCATTCATCGAAGGTACGAAACTCAACGTATGTCAGAACTGTATGAGATTCGGCGAAGAGTACAGATCTCAGGGAAAGAATGTATCATCCGTGCCGGCGCCGAGCGCCACGGTGATCGAGGAACGTTTACAGAAACGTGAGAAACGTATGCAGACGAAGGACATATACGCCGATACGCAGTCAACAGAAATAATTGAGGATTACGGAAAAGTGATACGTGAAGCGCGCATCGCGGCAGGATTGGACATAGACCAATTCTCTGCATCCATAAGCGAGAAGAAAGGCGTTATCGCAAAGGTCGAATCCAACAGTCTGGTACCTGATGAAAAACTGATGAGGAAGATAGAGAAGGCGCTGAACATCAAACTGACGGAGACCGTGCAGGCAGTTGCGGGCATCAACAGGACACCCGGCGCAAAGATGACGTTGGAGAACTTCATCAAAAAGAAATGATCATCTGTTCAGTATCGTTCCGTACGATCTTTCGATATATTCGGAAATGTCAATGCCGTTCTCTCTCATTATCAGGAGCGCAGCGATCTCTATATCAACGTTGATCTTCTTCTGTACGGCGTTCGCGGAAACGACAATATCCTTTTTCTTGATCCCGCTGCGTTCGGCCGTTGCTAACAATTCGCCCAACAGATCGGCCGGAGGTGCTGCGTTCCCGACGGATGCGTTCTGCATCCTTTTCGCTATTGCGTCAGCGGACGGTCTGTACCCGAACGGAATATCAACGGTGTTGACATCGAACGCCGGCCTGAGAAATTCACCATCCATCGTCATATGGCCGCAACTCAGGAACAGAGGAAGCAGATGCTTCGCCTGACTGGGCTGCATCCACCTCAGTTTCATGGAAATGTCCATGATGAATTCATTTTCCGTGACCACGTTCTTGCCTTTTCCCTGAAAGAATGCGGCCGTGATCATCCCGAGGTCGTCCATGCATTGTCATCATGGACAAGATATAAAACCGCGTCGTTCCGCGTATGCGCCTAAAATATGGTAATAATTACAGCACGGACGTAAATGTTGCAAAATCTTTATAAGGGGGAGCCTAATATCAGACAACTCCCGTATGGTGAATTTATGAAATATACCAGGTTTGAGAAGGCCAGGATCATCGGTGCGAGGGCCCTTCAGATATCGTTCGGAGCG
>Ga0123356_10002346_pt1 | contig 20336 bp, 16 predicted proteins | sample TergutEmb28metaG_2_FD_92546 | JGI IMG/M metagenome (GOLD analysis project Ga0123356, IMG submission 92546) | Embiratermes neotenicus P3 segment gut microbial communities from Petit-Saut dam, French Guiana - Emb289 P3 | ecosystem: Host-associated > Arthropoda: Insects > Digestive system > Gut ... | reverse complement strand
GTCTTTTGCAAGAAAGCCTGTAACAACAGGCAATACATTACCCTTTATCTGCGTTAAAACTTTTTGCGGAATTAAATCCCAGCATTCTTTAACAAGTTCAGCTTGAGTGTAATTGGAATCGGAAAGAAATCCCATTTCCCATGCATCAAAAGCCCTTGCATTCATGCGAATAGACTTTAAGTAAGCGGCGGCAATTCGTACTGAAAGTCTCTCTCCAAAAGAGACAAGATAATCCTTTGTTCGGGGAGTCAGCTCTCTGATAAGGGCAATTCCCGATAACAGGCGGGACAGTTCATCCAGAAGATCTGTAATCTCTTTTTGGACCGGTAGCTTTAGAGCCTTTATGGTTTCTCTGTGCAGTTTTTCTACAGATTTTATATTAACCTTACCGTCTTTCACCGCTAAGTTTCCGGCTTCCAGGAGATGATCTGTTGTATCTCCCATAGCGGATAAAACAAGCACCGGTTTTTTTTGCATGTATTGTTTTACTATGTCTGCAACATGGCGCAGGCGCGAAACATCTGCGAGAGAACTTCCGCCAAATTTCATTACTATCATGCTGATATTATATAGAGATTAATATCGATGTACAACCATTGATATAATCTAATGATATTGATATTATGAAAACATGATTGGTTTTTTAATAAGAAAAACATTTTACGATCTTTGGGATAATATGTTCAGGATTGTCGTGCTTAACCTGGGTTTTATCGCCTGTGTCGCAATATCGTTTTTTCTTCCCAGATTAGGCGATCTATTTACTGATTCAGACATACTGAAATTAATACTTTTTGCCCCTGGTATTTTAATCTGTTCAATATATTTGGCAATGGCGGCTTTTACGATAAAGCCAATTTCCGATTATGGAAGTTTTTCTTTTCAGGATTTTTTCAAAACTTTTAAAACCGCATGGCCTGCCGGTCTTGTTATGGGTTTTTTTGTAATTTTTCTTTTTTTGATAGTAACAGTGACAATCCCGGAATATATAGCCATGGAGCCTCCCATGGTAGGTTTGGTTCTGGCATCGATTATATTCTGGACAGCTTTTTTTGCCGTACTTTCCTTTCAATATTATTTTTCTGTAATTACCCGGCTTGGTCCAGGCTTGAGAAAAGCGTTAAAAAAAAGCGTTTTAATTGCCATGGATAATACCGGTTTATCAATTTTTTTAATAATACACAATATTTTTGTCTTGATTATCTCTTCCTTTTTGGTTTTTATGTTTCCCGGTCCTGTAGGTATTCTTCTTTATATTGACCAGGCCGTTCGTCTGCGTTTATTAAAATACAACTGGCTAGAAGCTAACCCTGGTGTTAATCGCCGCAAAATCCCCTGGGATGAGTTATTGATAGAAGAACGTGAAAAAACCGGAGAGCGCACGCTCAAGAACATTATATTCCCCTGGAAAGATTAAAAGAAAATTTAGTTTTTGATGTATATCCCCAAACAGCCGGCGACTGCGCGTTCCTGTCCGGAAAAGCGATGTACAGGTGTATTTACAACTCTTATACCGTCCGGAAAACGGATGACAAGCGCGCTTGACCCGCCGCCGTCAAGATTTATTCCATTCCATGAACCGAGCAAACGCAAAATAGAAGATGTTTCTTTTTCCGTAGCGCCAACGCTGCCTGCACTCCTGCCGTCAATTACCAATAAATAAAGATATTTTCCGTCAGCCGAAATTCCGGCGGCGCTTCGCGGATGCCTCGCGTCACGATCGAAGGTTCTTTCTGCCGGTTCTCCGTTTATAAGTATTTTATGAAAACCGCCCACGGCATTTTTTATGTTTTCTGTCGAGTTGATTGAAGACTGACTGACAATCGCCGCTGTGCCATCTGTATAAAATACAAGCGCATCATAATGCACGTTTACAGGAGCAAACAGCTCGCCGCCGGAAACAACGATACCCATATTTTTAATAGGCTGTCCTTCTCTTGAAGAGACAACATCAAAAGGAACAGCATTGATGCCTGCAATAAGATCATTATCGCGGACAAAACTGGAAACCCTTGTACTTGTTGAATTACTGCCATTTACCGCTCCGGCTTTTACTACAATCCCAATATCCGGTGATTGAAGGTCAATCTTGAGCGCATAAAATTCCAGCCGGGGAGAAGTAATCGTTCCGTAGAAATAATCAATGCCATCAGCAAACAACTGCCACTGCGGTTCTACAGCTTCAATAGACGTAAAAGATGCAGGCGTATATCTTATCGAATTTACGGGAGATATTGTCGAACATGAAACAAAATTAAACCACGAACCACCACAAACCATCACGAACAATAGAAAAGATAATAAATTAAAGGTTCGTGTGGTTCGTGGCAAGAAATTCCGAAACAAATTTTTAATATTCGCCCTTGCCTTTGCGGTTTCGTTTCGTCAGTTTGCGGGCATTTGATTTCTTTTTCCTGTTGAGGATAGTGGAGGGCTTTTCATAGTATTCCCGCTTTTTGAATTCGCGGATGATGCCTTCTTTTTCTACCATACGTTTAAAACGTTTGATAGCTTTTTCAAGCATCTCGGTGTCATCAACTGTAATGTGCGCCATAAAAAATCACCTCCTTTTCTTTCAGATTAGTCTTTAATTAAAGATTCTACTGATTATTAAATCTTTGTCAATAAGAGGACGGCTGACAAATACATCCGGGTCGGTATTTTCAGAGCTTACACGGACTTCCCAATGCAGATGAGGTCCTGTTGAAAATCCGGTAGAACCGGATAAACCGATTAAAGCTCCGGTTTCAACAATAGCGCCCTCTTGAGCAATGACTCTGTCCAAATGATAATACAAGGAATAAACGCCGGGCGCATGTTCGATTATTATCGAATAACCTGTAAGTATCCTCATGCGGCTCAATACAACCCTTCCCCTGCCGCTGGCAAAAACTTCTGTCCCTGTCGGCACACCGAAATCTATACCCGCATGAATGGATGTAACTCTCCTGCCGTCTGAATAAACATTAACACGCCGTGCACCAAATTGGCTTGTTCTTCTGGTTGATGTAACCGGCAGGACAAATGTACCGGTGTGATAAATTTGATTTCCGGTTGTATTTAAAATAGCCCAAAGCCTTTCTGATTCGGCAGTTCTCTGAGGATTGGGATCCGCAACTAAACTTGTCAAAGACGGATTCAGATTGATTGTTCCTGATCGAAATTCCCTTGGTGTTACTCTAATCGGTATTTCGGCAAGAACACCCGATTCGCTATTTAGCCTGATAATTGCACTCTCGGCTTCAACTGTTGAAGGAACTGAAAGAATTGCCGCTGTAAAACCCGGCTGTCCGTCTGCAGCAGGGACAAAAAATCCGTTTGCCTTTGCTACTTGCCTTCCGTTTACCAATAACAGAGCCTCTTTTATAGGTACATTCACGCCAATTGTTACAGGATCTCCGGGAAGAGGAGAATCGGGAATAACTGTATATCTTATTTGCGCAAAAACAGCGGCTGGAAAGATAAAACAGAAAAACAAAAAAATTAATAAACGCTTTATCATTTAGACCTCATTATTCATCTATGCTTTTTTCAGATCCATTACCATTATTTGCGGTGTTTCATTTCCTTTATAATAATCACGGCTCAGGTTAAAAGTTACATCAACCTTATCATTCAATGCGAATTCCTTGTTTAATACCCGTTCTGCGCTTTGCCAGTAAATAGCCGGCCATTTGTATTTACCGGCATCAAGTGTCATTTTTATATGTTTTGCTTCCGGTTTTCCAATAAAATTTATTTCCTTAACGGTAAGACTTTTTGTCATAAAAACCAACTGTTCGTTTTCTTTGCCGTAAGGTTCAAATTTTTCAACCAATTTTAAAATATCAGGGGTTAAATAATCCTGCGGAAGTTCCGCGTCAATTTGAATAATTTCTTCTCCCGGCTCTTCATCAAATTCGATTGCAGCCGATAATCTCTTAATCCGCTCTAAAAAAGCATCAAGGTTGTTTATAAACATACTGAAACCTCCGGCTGCTTTATGACCTCCAAAATCGATAAATAGATCGCCTAATTGCTCCAAAAGAACGCAAACATTGTAACCTCTGGCTGAACGAATCGAACCTGTACATATTTCTTCGCCAATGGAAACTGCCAACGACGGAACATTAAAAAACCGGGATGCGCGCTGTGCCATCAGGCCGGTAATTCCTTTATTGATTTTGTCGCTGAACACAAACGCAAGTTTTTGCTCATTCTCATTAAAATTTTTGTACACCATAGATTCAATCGCAGTCCATGTTTCTTCTTCAAGCTCTTTTCGTTTTTCATTTAATGCTGTCAGTTCTCCTGCAAGATATTCTCTTTTTTGCAGATCTTTTTCAAAAAACAAAGCTGCTGCTGTTTCTGCGCTTCCCATCCTGCGCGCAGCATTAATGACAGGGCAAAGTTTCCATGAAATATCCTTTGTATCAAAATGGCGGCCGCAAAGATCAAGTTTTTGAAGAAGCTGCAAAAGGCCTGGCCTTGGATTCTTTTTTAGAGACTCCAGCCCCCTGCGTACAATTATTCTGTTTTCGTCCAACAGCGGCATAATGTCGGCGATTGTACCTAAAGCGGCAAGCTGAATATCAGCGCTTTCGCCTTCGTTTTCGGATGTTTTATTTTCCTTTAGCTGTGTATAAGATGTAAAAAGATTAATAAAAACATCAAGCTCGCTTAATTCCTTGTCAGAATATTTGGCGATTTTTGAAAGCTCTTTAATGCGCAATAAGCTAAGACCTGCAGTTTGCGGGATCTCATTGCCAATAAGAGGCATTATATCCATCATCCCTATTTCGACACCTTTGCCAAAAAGTTTAAACAGCGATTGTTTATGCAAAGAAACATCCCAGCAGAAAATATGCTGCCCTTCCAGAAAGGCAGGAAGGCGTGTTTCATTTATGGAAACTATCCCGGGTACAATTGTTTCGGTCAGGGTATCAATTACCAAAAGATTGCGCATTTTTGCAATTTCAATTACCCATGCGTCATTTACAGGCCTTGTATTTAAAAGGCAGATTTGCTGATTGTAAAGCTCGCTTTTTTGCGCAAACCTCAGAGCGCAAACCAGTTTAAAAGCAACTCCGCAGCCGGATAAATCACGAAACGGATAAGTTGATTTTTTTATTTTTGGATTGATGATAACGAGAGCTTCGGGCAATTCATCCTGCGGTTCATGATGATCTGTTACAATCACATCGATTGAAAGTTCGTTTGCCTTTTTAATTTCAGAAAAACGGGTAATGCCGCAGTCAACAGTAATTATCAAAGTACCGTCTTTGGCGGCAAAATTTTCAACTGCTTCTAGCGAAAGTCCGTAAGATTCATCACCTGTAGGAATACACCAGCTTACATCAATACCAATGTTTTTAAGATATTCCGCAAGAAGCGCAGTCCCAGTGATGCCGTCTACATCGCCATCGCCAAAAACCATTACCTTTTCGCCTTCTTCCTTTGCCGCGAGGATTCGCTCCACTGCATCTTCCATTCCGTCCATGGCAAAAGGGTTGCGCAGCGATGTAATATCGTCTTCAAGGAAATAGCGTATTGAATCGCCGGTGTTTAAACCCCGGCGTAAAAGTATTGAGGCGGTTAAAAGATCACAGCCGTATTTTGCGGAGATTTCCTTAACTTTCTCGCCGGAAATCTCTTTTTTGTCCCATTTCATCTGGGTTAATCGTAGCAGAAAAATTGGCTTTCTTCTAGGCAACCGTGCAATGAAAATCTCACCAGTTACATACTTCCAGGCGTTTGCCAAGCGTCCCTGATAAAATAGCAGTCGCAAGCGATTTTGCTTCATTTAAGGACTTATTGTCCATCGAATAGCGGTACACGAGCGCGGGTTCAGATGTCCCGACAGCAGAAAGCCAGCGAAGACAACCTGGGTTTATTTTTTGAAGCTGGGAGTTATTGGCGCACTCAGCGCAAAGAGCTCCGCCTTCATGAACGTTGAACAAAATTGTACTGGAGCTTGTGTCCTTCCCGCATGAAACGCAGTTTTCCAAATTAGGCTGTATTCCCAAAAAGTGAGCCCATCGCCATAAAAAGTGAACAAGTAAGCGCTCGCTTAATTCTTCATTTGCGCCATCAAGCGTGTCCAGTGTTTCTACTGCCAGTTTCAGAGCTGTAGGCCAATCGCCGCCGCCGCCGTGAGAAGACAGTATTGTCTGTATTATAGCGCCGGCTGCCATGGTTCGCTCGTAAAGCTCCCTTAATCCCGGACGCCATGAATGAACATCAAAGTCGCTGAGTTTTCTATAATCTTTGGCTTTATCCCGGTAAATCCAAACCCGACCTGAATTGTATGGCATCGCATACGCGCGAAGCTTGCTTTTTGGTCCGCCGAACACTGTCGCCCTTATAATGCCCTCTTCGGCAGTAAGCAGGGTTATTTCGCTGTTTGACTCCCCCGAAAGCCGGTTTCTGAGAACTAAAGCTGTATATACCGCTGTTCTTGACATAATTTAATTCTTTTATTTTACCACGAACCACGCGAACCAACACGAACTAGTAATAAGATATCGAAGAATAGGTTCGTGTCGTTCGTGGTTAAAAATTCCTAGGTTTTTAAAGATCTAAAGCAAATACCTTACTTTTACGGTTTTGGTCATAGTTTTTACGTTTTTGTTCCGGCAGACTTTCTACTGTTGCTTCTATAAAACCGAGAGATTCAAACCAATCCTGCGTTTGGGTAGTAAGAACAAAAACACGGCGTTTTTTGCTTTTTTTTGCCTTTTCAACAAGATAACCAACAATCTGCCTGCCAAGACCAAGATCGGTATACATAGGATCTGTTGCTACAGCGGCAATTTCCCCCTGAGATTCATCCCAATCATGTAATGCGCCGCATGCACGAATCGCTCCGTCAATCTCCAAAACAGAATAATCATTCTTTTTTTCCTGAATTTGCTCAAGTGTACGCCTTACAAGGATACCTTTTTGCATTAACGGTTCCATTAACCGCAGAATATCCGGTAAATCTTTGGAATGTAAGACACGGATAGAATCATGTTCATCGTTATAAATCATGGTTCCCGCACCCAGGTTGGAATACAATTCTTTTAGAACGGCACCATCTTCTCTTCCATCAATTATGTGTACACGGTGAACTCCGGCCTGACTGGCCATCAAACCCAATTTGAGTTCACGCAGGAATAAACCGGAAGCAGCTTCTTCTTCCCTTATTAAAGCTTCTGTTTCCTTAGGAGTTAATTTTGTATAATTCAGCCCTTTTTGCGCTGTAACAATGAACAATTTGATCGCCCCAAGCGCTTTTGAAACTGCCAGGGCAATTTCATCGCTTGGTACATTGTATGGTTTTCCCGAAGGACTCCAGCCAATACAGGGAAGAATCGGCACCATGCCCAAATTTAATACTCTGCCAAGCGAATCGGCATATATTTTATCGACTGTGCCGGTATGTTCGGTATCTACACCATTTATTACGCCCAGCCCTCTTGCCCTGACAAAATTACCGATCAAAGCATCAACCCTGCTGCCGGAAAGAAAAGTCATAAACCGGCTTGCAACATTAAAAGCTGCCATTTCAACGTAAGAAATAGCCTGAGAAGAAGTTACGCGAACAGAAATCCCCTGTGTGGAAGCATCGTTACTAACGTAACAGGCAGATTCGATATCATGTTGTTTGAATAAGACATCGATGTTTTCTTTGACTCCCGGAACAATAATTACCTTAAATCCGGTTTTTGCCAGCAAGGCAAGATCTTTTACGAGACCGGGGAAACACGGATCTTCGGTTACGGGGTAATCAATTTTAAAAACCATGGTAGAACCTTCGAACCGGCTTTGATAATGAAAAACCTCGCGAATCAGATCTACCTGGGACCAGGAAATATTATCCATGAAATAATATTAATGGAAAAGAGAACATCTTGCCAGAGCTTTTTCCCCTAAAGCAAAGTTTTATAACTCCGATATTTATAGTGAAACGGTAGAAGTATGCACCCGTCGGGCTGCCATGTTTCTTCCGGTTATCCTCACCCTTCCGGGAACGGTGGGTCGAGGGTTCATGGCACACGGATGATCGTGTATTACGCGACTATCCAAAAACAAGAAATGAGTTTTTCCTTTGGGAGAACTCGAAAAAAAACCGCAAAGCGGTTTTTTCACGGCATGGAAGCCGCGGCGCAGAATTGTCCAGACAATTCGTCATAGACAAAGCGCCGGAAAAAGCCAAAGGAGTGAATATATGATAATTAATCACAACTTAAGTGCAATGTTTGCCGACAGGTCCCTCAATGTTACCCAGACGTTTCTGGATAAAAACATGGAAAAATTGTCGAGCGGCATGCGCATCAACCGCGCCGGTGACGATGCTTCGGGACTTGCAGTATCAGAAAAATTGCGAGCTCAAATTCGCGGTTTGAATCAGGCATCCCAAAATGCCCAGAATGGTATTTCATTCATTCAAACTACAGAAGGTTATCTTCAGGAATCCCAGGACATTCTTCAGCGTCTCCGCGAATTGGCAGTACAGTCTGCAAACGGTATTTATTCCGATGAGGACAGATTGTACATCCAGGTCGAAGTTTCATCTTTGATTGCGGAAGTCGACAGAATTGCATCACACGCCCAGTTCAACGGAATGAATATGTTGACAGGCCGTTTCGGCAGACCAGTCGGCGAAAATGTGGTTACCGCCTCTATGTGGCTCCATATTGGTGCTAACATGGATCAGAGGACGCAAGTTTTTATCGGCACAATGACAACGAAAGGCCTTGGCCTTCGCAATGTCGGTGACGATACCTTTATTTCACTGTCCGCACCGGACAGTGCCAACCGTGCCATTGGAACTCTCGACAGGGCGCTAACGATCATCAACAAGCAAAGAGCAGACCTTGGCGCCTATCACAACCGCCTTGAGCACGCAGTACGCGGTCTCGACATTGGAGCAGAAAACATGCAAGCTTCCGAGTCCCGCATCCGCGATGCAAACATGGCGAATGAGACAGTAGAATACACCAAGAACATGATCCTTACACAATCAGGTACAGCGATGTTGGCTCAGGCCAATCAAAGAAGTCAAACAGTTCTAGCGCTTCTGCAATAACAGCGTAACCTTTTGGTTACGACGTCTCTCGGAAAGGCGCCTGACCATCCGGTCACTATGTGGTCGAGATGGTCGGGCTTCTTTTTTTTTTCTATATATAATATGATAAACTTGGAGGCGGAAATGAAAAGATTATTATTTTTATTGATATTTATTGCTTTGATTTTATCTTGTACACGGGCGCAGCAACCAGTTCAACAATCAACTCAGCAGTCAGCCTATGATGCGGCAGCTGAAATAACTTTTACATTTACACGGCAGAGCGGATCTGCAAGCAATCAGTATGCAATCTGGATAGAAGACGCACAGGGACAATTTGTAAAAACTCTTTATGCAGCACGCTGGACAGCCAATGGCGGCTGGAACCGAAGACCTACTTCTATTCCCCTCTGGGTAAAACAATCAGGACTCTCTGCAATTCCGCGCGAATTAACTGACACTGTAAGCGGCGCTACTCCCAGAACAGGAGAGCTGTCTTAAACATGGGACGGCACTGATTACAGGGGCAACCCTGTTCCAGCAGGAAATTATGTGTTAATTCTTGAAGGAACATTGCGCTGGGAAAACCAGGTTTACTATCGCGCTCCTTTTCTTCTTGGTCAGGGTGTTTTTGAGCCGCAGGTAAATGTCGAATACATAACAGGAGACAGAGACACTACTGCGGAACGCTCCATGATTAGTAATGTAAGAGTGCGAGTATTTAGATAAAATTACATCGTTTATCTTTTACAGTGGTTTCATGTATTTTGACAGGACACGCCATAATTCCTGCGAAGTAAAAGGTTTGCCCAAACAGTCGGACATTCCGTTCTTTCTGTAATTTTCCAGATCGCTTGCCATAATGTTTGCTGTCATTGCCACAATGGGACTTTCTGAATTTAATGCGATTATTTTTGATGCAGCTTCAATTCCGTCCATCTCCGGCATAAATATATCCATAAAAATCAAATCAAATGGCTTTTCGCCTTTTTTCTGACGCTCCTCTACCATTGCTACACCGATCGCTCCATTATCCGCTATCACGGCTCGAATCCCTACGCGATTAAGATGTTCCAGTATAACAACTTGATTCATATCGTTGTCTTCGCAGACCAGGACAAGTCCGTCAAATTTCGGTTTTTCAGATATATTATGTTTTTCCTTGTCAAGAATATTATCAGATACGGCTGGCAGCTCAAATGTAATTTCAAAGCTGAACAAGCTGCCGTCACCGGAAGCGCTTTCTACAGCCAATGTTCCGCCCATTAATTCTACCAGATTTTTTGTTATCGAAAGCCCAAGCCCTGTGCCGCCAAACTTGCGTGTTGTACTGGAGTCCGCCTGGGTAAACGGCTCAAATATTTTTTTAAGCTGCTCAGGATTTATCCCTATACCAGAGTCTTTTACTTCAAAATAAATCTTTATTTTTTGATGGTCTGAACTTTTTATTGATGAAGAAAACTTGATTGTACCGGTATTGGTGAATTTTATAGCATTGGACAGAAGGTTCATAAATACCTGATAAAGCCTGACCTGATCTCCAATCAATTTTTTACCGTTCAGCGGCTCTGTATTAAATTTCAAGTCAAGCTTTTTTTCTCTTGCCTCCGGCATAACAATAGACTGACAACGCAAAAGTATTTCATCCAGATCGAACGGTGCATATTCCAGTTCAACTTTGCCGGACTCAATTTTTGAAATATCAAGAATATCGTTTATAATATGCAAAAGCCATTTAGCGCTTTCCTTTATTCTATTTAAATAAACTCTGCCTTCCTGTACGAATTCGTTATCCGGTTTATCCAGTGCAAGTTCCGCAAACCCTATAATACTGTTCATGGGCGTTCTCATTTCATGGCTCATCGTAGCAAGAAATCTGCTTTTGGCTTTGTTGCTCTCTTCGGCAATTTCCGCCCGGCGCATTTCTTCCATAAAAGCTTTCTTCTCGCGCATATCCCGTGTATATCCAGCTACAGCATAACCATCATCAATTTCTACCCGGACAAGGATGATTAATGCAGGCATAATTACGCCGTCTAGCGTCTTATACATCCATTCAAATTCACAGATGCCGTCTTCAAATGCTTTCTTAATATAATCTTTCATTTTTTCTGTTGAACGCTGCTCCTCAGGCTGGTATTCGGGATACAATTCGTGATATCTTTCCAGACATTCCTTTTTGTCCTTGAAAGCAAAAAGTTTAACAGCAGCTTCGTTACAGTCAATCATCTCAAAATCGCTGTTCCATAACCAAGCGCAAAGCGGAGTCTTTTCCATCATAATTTTTGTGCGCTCATTTGCTTTGGCTAATTCACCAACCATAATTTCTAAATCTTTCGAGTAGTCTTTTATGGCATTTTGAACGCGTGTGTAAAGAATTTGATTCGAAATACGCTTTTGCAGAAGGGGTCCGGAAAAAGGCTTTGTTATATAATCAACCGCGCCCAGGCTAAATCCTTTTCTCTCGCTTTCCTCATCGCTTTTTGACGTAAGAAATATTACAGGAATATTTTTATAGCGAATGTTGGCTTTTAGTTTTGTTATCGTTTCAAAACCGTCCATTTCGGGCATTTCTACATCTAAAAGGATCAAGTCAGGTATGTCATGTTCAAGGTTTTCGAAAAGCGTAGCGGCTGACTGAATAGTATATACCTTGTAAAATGCCTGAAGCAGGCTTTTTCCTTGATTCAATGTGGCGATATTATCATCCACCAAAACTATTTTATGACGGGTATCACTCATTTTTACACCTCTTTTTTATTAGTTAACGACAAAAGCTTATCTTTAACACTTGTATACTTTCCCTGATCTATGTTTTCGCGCAGCCAAATAGCAAGCCCATCATCGGAAATGTATTCATAATTTTCTATTGCTGACATTAATGTATCTATCTCATCAATGTCAAAACTGTTACAGGCATCCAGTAGTTTATCCAATAGAGCCTTGTCGGGCTTGTCCTTTGTTGGTTTTTGCCCGATCCCGCTTTTAGAAAGCATATACTCTATGTTGACTAAAAGCTTGATAAGCTTATCAAGGAATCTATCATTGTGAGTACTCACAAATTCAAAATCCCCGGCTTTGGCTGCATTTTCCAGAGCTTCCGCCTCATCTCCAGCCTTTTGTGCAAATATACCACGGCTTGAACCTTTGATGCCATGAACCGTTACAGCATACTCATCCAAATAATCTACATTCACTTCTTTAATCCTGTCAAGAAGCTGACGTGTATTTTTTACATAGGATTGCAATACTTTGAAATAAGCATCGTCGCTGTAACCAAAGTGTTTTATTCCTTTTTCCATATCCAATCCGGGGATTTCTCTGCGTTGTATTCGTCTTTCTTTCCCGCGTCTAACTTCAATGTTTATTATTTTGTCAGGCAATAAAGCTTCTGCTTCTTTATTCCGTACCCATTGGCGCAAAACAAGATCAAGGCGGGCAAGATCGATGGGCTTTGCGATAAACGCCTGAAAGCCTTTATTTAAAAACATTTCTTCGTTTCCCATAATTGCATTGGCAGTAAGGGCAATGATCGGAATTTTTTTTGCGTATTCCGTACCTATTTCTTCCCTGATAATACGTGCCGCTTCGATCCCATCAATTTCCGGCATCATATGATCCATAAAAACCGCGTCATATCTGACTTTTTCATCGCGAATAAAATCTATGGCTTGCTGTCCTCCTGTTGCACAGTCAACTGTCATTCCGTACAGTCCCAACAGCCCCTTTGCAACATCAAGATTGGTGGAGTTATCATCTACAACAAGCACCTTGGCATAGGAAAGATTGATACGCGTCATTTTCGCGCTTTCAAATTTTTGGATAGAATAATCGAAACTTTTCAGACTTTCTACCAGACCCGGACCAATTACAGCGTCACTTACATACTTCTGCCTTATCTTTACTGTAAAAATACTGCCTTTTCCGTATTCGCTTTCTACCGTGATGCAGCCATCCATCATCTCGGCTACCTTTTTGGAAATGGAAAGACCAAGTCCCGTTCCTTCAGTTCTGCGATTAGCTTTACCGCGGCTGTTTTCTTCTTCCATCCTGCCATAGAGGGTGAAAAGCTTGCCCATGGCCTCCGGTTTGATACCAACGCCCGTATCGCGAACCCAGGCTGTCATCCAAACTGTGTCTCCCTCACGTTCACACTTCATTCCCAATTCAACAGATCCTTCCTTTGTAAATTTAAAAGCATTGGAAAGAAGATTGTTTAGTATCTGTTTAATACGCAGCTCATCGCCGTAAAGATAATTTGGTAAATCTTCTTTGATACTCAGAATAAGCTCAATTGGTTTTTCGTCCAGATACAATGAACTTTGAGTAATCGTATCGTTAAGCAGGCTGGGAACATCGTATTTCAGCGGATTCAACTCAAGCCTGTCCGCTTCGATTTTTGATATATCCAAAACATCGTTTACCAAATTTAAAATGGTCTCGCCGGCTCTGTATACCTTTATAAGATTTGAATGTGTTTCATCGTCTAATTGTACGGTCTCAAGAGTTAATTCCGTTAATCCGATAACTGCGGTAAGCGGAGTGCGCATTTCATGGCTCATATTAGCCAGGAAGTTACTCTTGGCGCGGGACGCAGCTTGTGCTTCTTGCCGCAGTCTGTCTTTTTGTTTGTTATGTTTATTATTTATTAATAGAAATACGCAGATTCCAATGATTAATAAAGCGCTGACAACGGATAAAATTATCAAGGCGATAAAATATTGAGGATTGGCCTCCCAAACCGGAAGAATTCTATTTATAATTTCCGCACCGGCGGGTAAAGCTCTCGGGTTTATATTAAATATATCCATCTGGAGCTGATCAAATACCCAGCGGTTATAAATCCGTGAGTCATATACAATAGGGATATCTTCGGCGCTGCTGCCATTTAATAATCTCTGTAACATTCCGGCAATAACATTGCCGTATTTTTCATAATCCAGACATTTGCCGCCGACAGCGTTAAATGCCACTTCTGCAGCATAAAAAGATATAATAGGAACGTTACAATATCTTTCCAGCAGCCGTTTAATCTCACTTATTGTATAATACTGATGATTAGCATCTACAAAAAAGGAACCAGCCAGAAGCAGGCTGTCTTGCGGCAGCCTGTTTATCTGCTCTAGTAACGAAGAAGTGTCCAAATTATCATTGTATTCAATATTAAGACGATCTTTCAGCGGCTTCAGGCTTTCTTCGATGGCGTTTCTGTAGTGAACACCCTCGGCTGTATAATCATTTATTACAAAAATATTTTTTGTGTTTGGAAAAATTTGCAGCGCGTTTTCTATCATTTCATAAGCTTCAATGTTTTTTACAATACCTGTAAAATTATAATGGTGTTCTAAATCCTTAAGGCTCTCAATGCCTCTTTCACTTGTGCCGTAAAATAAAACCGGGATATTCCTGAAATAAAGATAATAATAATTTTTTAAAAATTCCAGCGCAGTATCACCGGAAACGACAACAGCAGCGACATTTTTCGTTAGTATATCCGCGCGGAGCAATGAAGCTATAATGGGCATACTGAACAGACCCCTTGAATAACGTCTGGCATCCAGGTTGATGGTCATCCACTCAATTGACATATCGTTTTCAAACGGCTTTCTGAGTTCTGCAATAAACTGGTCTTCCCTTCTTAATTCGGTGCTGGTGGAAAGAATGTGGACAATGGTTTTTTTCTGGTTAACATCCGGCATGGGGAAATCCTGAAGAATCAGCTCGGCAGTCCCGTCAATGAACAAATTATTCAATGCTGCAGTCAACTGCGGAACAAGCGCTTCATTTTTTTTATTTAAGTATAAATAGTCCGTTAGCCGATCTACATCCCCAACACTGATCACATTAAGCCTTTCGCCAAACGTTTCATGTTCTCTTAAACCCAAAACTGCAACGTCAAACTCGCCATTGATAAGCCCGTCGAGTACTGCCATGTTTGTCGGTTTTGTGATAATCGTTACGCCTGAAGGCAGTCTGTCGGGAATGTACGCGCGGTTATCAATCAGCCCTACGCGAAGCCCGTTCAGATCATTCCATGAGTTTACGCGTATTCCGCTTCCTTCTACTGCAAATACGCGGATTATCATATGTTCAAGCGGAACCGGAACCTGCAGCAAATTTGTATAGGTGTTGTGTATGTTTGGATATGCCGCTATTACACCGTCGTATATTCCTTCGTTTGCCTGCATATGTCCTACTCTAATGATTGGCGTAACGACATCAACTCTATAGTTAATGTTTCGCAGGGCGGTGTGCAGGAGTCTGTCGATTGAAATAGTGCTGTTGTCCATGGTCGCAATAACCATACGTCTTTGTTCTGCCGCATCCGGCGATAAATTTTGGGCAAAAACAGATGTCGTTGCTAATGCAAAAACTGTCAGGAATACCGCAAAAAAATATACGTATCTGTTATTCATTCTTTCTCCCATAAAAGAGCCAAGCCAAGAAGGGGAATCGAACCCCTGACCTGCACATTACGAGTGTGCTGCGCTACCGACTGAGCCATCTTGGCTAAACTAAACAATTATTATAACAGTGAAAGGTGATATTCAACAACTACTTTTTACCTTAAAAAACCAGTTCTAACGCGCCTTTTTGCCTAATCATCAGAGGTGTTATTGAGCCTTTGCCAAAAACAGCTTCTATGCAGGAGAAATAAGTTTCCATAAGGTCTATGGGAATATATGTTTGAATGGTACCGGCAAAACCGCCGCCATGAACCCTGCACGCAGCTTTAGAACCGCCCGGTTTTTGCCTGCGGAAAAAATCTTTTGTAAGCGCAAGCGCGACACTTATACCCTGGCTCGCAGGATTATTCGGCGAGTACACATTTTGTAAAATTTTCCAGGAAGAATCTCCCGATTCATTAACTAAATCTAAATATTGATTTAAAACATTTTGTTTTACCGCGGAAGACGGCGCATCCGCCATTTTTATCAGAGCATCTGCCATAACATCCACCCGCTCATTATCATCAAAGAAATGAATTGAGCGTAATAAAGCCCTGTCTCCCAGCGTTTTTCGTACTTCGGCAGCGCGGTTTAGGACAGTTTCTTTTGTCAGCTCTCTAAGCAAGGTTTTGCCGAAGAAAGCCGCTGCTGCTTTCATTTCCGCAGGGATTGATGCGTAATCAGAAGTTAAATCTGCATGATCGCCGCCTGTATTCACAATGCACAATGTATACCCCGCGGACGTTAGATCAAAATTTATTTGTTTAACTACAGGATGAGTTACACTTTTAAAATCGATGGCAACTGCACCGCCGGCAGCACAGGCTGTCTGATCCATAAGCCCGCATGGTTTTCCAAAATAAACATTTTCTGCAATTTGCCCGATTTGCGCAATCTCAAGAGCGGTAAATTTTCCTTTGTTAAAAAGAGAATTAAATATACAGCCTATCAACACTTCTATTGAAGCAGACGATGAAAGACCTGAACCTGCAAGTACATCAGATTTTACATTAGCTGAGAATCCTTTAACCGCGCAGCCTCGCTTATGAAATTCTGCAGCAATTCCCCTTATAAGGGCTGCGGTTTTTTCTTTTTCTTCGGCTTTTGGCTGCAAGTCCGGATCCCCGTTAGAGTTTGTTAGATTTATTTTTACATCGGGAAAACCTGCAGAACGGAAGAACACAGTATTATCGTTTCGCTCCTGCACAATAGCAATGCTGTCCAGTTGAATGGATGCAGCTAAAACTTTACCGCAGTTATGATCTGTATGGTTGCCTGCAAGCTCTGTTCTTCCCGGAGCGGAGAATAAACGCAGGTTTCCTTTTTTAACACCTGATTCTGTTTCCGGAAAATCGTCCTTTAATATTTCTGTTATTAATGCTGTGTAGCGCTGACGGGCGGCATTAACTTCACTTTCTCCGTAAAGCCTGCTGAAAATTTCCGCTGCATTCTGCGAATTAATTTTTTTTAAAAGATCGTTATCGATCATTTAATTTATCCTGTTTTTGATATATCAAAAGATAATCAACAAAGGACAAGACTGCGATGATAACAGAAATGATAAAAATTCCGAGCGCAATTATTCTTGAATACGGCACAACTATTTCGAATACAGCCAGCGGTTCATAAATTGAAAGCCGTTCTAAAGTGGCAACGAGCAGGGCAAAACTTCCAGTAACAATGTAGGAAACAGTTTTTATTTTCCCTCCCAAACGCGCGCCCAGAGTTATGCCTTTTTTTAGCATCAGATTACGGATAAAAAGAATACCGAACTCACGATAGACGACAATCAGGAAAAGAATTAAAGGAAATAAACCGCTGCCCCAAATACCATCAATTAAGAAACAGAGAAAAAAAGTGACCTGCACAAGCGTATCGGCAAAGGGATCAAAAAATTTGCCAAAGTCGCTTGTCAAATTGAGTTTACGGGCAGCCAGACCGTCCAAATAATCAGTTACTTCACTGACAACATAAATTACTATAAGTACTGGTACTGTCCAAAACGCATAAGATTTGGGTAAAAAATAGATAATTAAAAATACAGGAGCAAGAATTATTCTAAAAAGAGTAAGTTTATCCGCAAGGTTCATTCCTTATTTTGGCCTTAAAAGGAGAATACGTCAAGATGAACTTTTAATCTCGATCAAAACCGGAATTTGAGAAAAACCCAAATCTTTGCGTATTTTATTCCTTAAATAAGAAATATAAGAATCGCTGACCGCCCTGATACGGGAAACAAAAAAGATAAAATGAACAGGGTTAGCGGATTTTTGAACAACATACTTTATCTTAAAACGTGTCTGAGGCCCCGAAGGCGGAGGATACTCCTGCAGCCACTTTTCCAAAGCATGATTAAGCTGTGATGTACTAATTTGGGTATTTAATTGCCCGTACATTTTTACGGCAGTATTTAAAATTTTATCAACACCGGTTCCGTCTTTTGCGCTGACAGGTATGATGGGCGCATATTCCATCTGACCAAATTGAAAATGAATCCTTTCTTCTGTCTTCTTAAAGGTATTTTTGTCCTGGGGCATTGTATCCCACTTGTTAAGCGCCATGATTAAACCCCTGCCCTTGTCATGAGCCAGGCCGGCAATTTTTTTATCCTGATCAGAAAGCCCTTCTGCCGCATCAATCATCAATACAACAATGTCTGCGTCACTAATTGTTTTTATGGCGCGGTTAACGGAATAATATTCGATGTTTTCATGTACTTTTGCTTTGCGCCGGATTCCGGCAGTATCTAAAATGACAAAGTCCCGGGACTTCCAGCTAAAGCGACCTTCAACAGTGTCTCTTGTTGTGCCTGGGATGTCGCTAACGATGGAAGCATTAGCGCCAATAAGCCGGTTTGATAACGTAGATTTACCTGTGTTGGGTTTTCCCAAAAGCGCGATACGGATAATTTTTTCTTCTTGATTTACTTCTTTTACCTTGGAAAAATCAAGCCGATCTAATATTTCCTGCTGAAGCTCCCCGATATTATCACCGTGTTCTGCAGAGATCATTAAAACTTTATCAAATCCAAAAGTAAGAACATTCCATGTCTCGGCCTGGAGTCTTCCTCCTTCTGTTTTATTTACGCAAACGATTAGTTTTTTTCTATATGGACGTAATATACCGATAAATTCTTCGTCTTCGCTTGTTATTTCGCCTGCTTCCAGGATAAGAATTATCAAATCACTCTTTTTTATTGTTTCGAGGGTTCTTTCAACTACCAGTTTATCAAGGTCTTGAACATCTGTCAGTTTAAAGCCGCCGGTATCGATGAGGCGCAGCGGTTTTCCATCGATAAAGCAGTCAGCTTCGACAGGATCGCGCGTTACACCGGGAGTCGGGTCGGTGATTGCTCTGCGTTTACGAAGCAGCCGGTTAAAAAGAGTTGACTTTCCGACGTTCGGACGCCCTGCAAGAACTACAGTGGGAAGATTTTGGTACATTAAACCTGCCATTCTTTATATGGTATCAATGGCTAAACAATTATTCAAGAATTGCAACACGAACAGAAACCGAATTTAATCACGCAGAGGCGCAAAGACTCAAAGGATAATTAAGAATTTTTAACCACAGAGTACACAGAGTTTCACGGAGAAAGAAAAGTTTTCGAACAATTACTCCGTGACCTCTGTGGTTATTTATTCTTCTCGGACAGCCCCTACGCTATATGTAGTACCGTTAGGTGCCATGCTACACTATGAAAAAGCGGTACCTGGTACCCTGTGTGAACTAAATCAATCCCATTTTTCTAAATCAGCCCATCTAACTGTCGCAGATCCATTTGTGAACTGAACATTAAGCTTTGAATTATATTCTGCAACATGACTGTCCCAAGCAGATGGGTTGGTTAAATCAAACGTTTCCGAGGAAAATATATTTAAAGTTAATTCACCTGCACTAGCTGTTCTTGAACCAGTAAATGGAACGGGCTTACCGGCATTCGGTTGTACTTCTATCCAATCACCCCCATACACATTAAGAGTTACTGTTCCTCCTGAGGGTCTTTTCCCTTTTATAATAGCTATAAGTTCACCATATGTTGGTGTTTCTGCTGCAAAAAATAAAGGATCAGCAGACATAATATCAGAAAGTCCCTGAAAATAATGATTCGCGTGAATTGCAGGAACACCGGTAATAGTTAAAGTTCCGCCGGCACCAGCGGTTATCGTAGCCGGCGCAGCTTTTGTTGTTCCATTATCAAAGGTAATAGTATCTGACATAGCGGTTATACCTTTTGCAGAAACCGTAGTTGAAAACTCCGGCGCTCCGTTTCTGGAAGGCTTAAGAGTCAACTTTCCTCCGGTATTACCGGTCACTGTACCGGTACTAACCGGATTAACCGATAATGTAAAAGTGTCTCCTGTTGCAGGCTCAGTTTGTCCGGCTTTCCCCTTAATTGTAAGCATAAACACATCAATTCCTGATATGCCGCTATAAGTAAAAGTTGGAGCAGTAGGAGAGCCTCCTTTGCCTCCACCGCCTCCACCACCGCCGGACTTTGAGCTATCAGGGCAGGCTGTGAAGGCAAAAGCGATTACCGCGATAAGAGCGATAATTCCTAATGTTCTAAAAACTGTTTTCATACAAAACTCCTTAAAATTTTATTTACCACGGAGAACACGGAGGAAGGAAAGTTTTCAAACCAAAAACTCCGTGAGACTCCGTGTACTCTGTGGTTAAATTTTTGAAAAAAATATGCTTTGTGTAGTTGACAAAAATTAAATTTTTATAACAATTGATTGATTGATTGATTGATTGATTGATTGATTGATTGATTGATTGATTGATTGATTGATTGATTGATTGATTGATTGATTGATTGATTGATTGATTGATTGATTGATTGATTGTATTGG
>Ga0123356_10002345_pt1 | contig 20336 bp, 12 predicted proteins | sample TergutEmb28metaG_2_FD_92546 | JGI IMG/M metagenome (GOLD analysis project Ga0123356, IMG submission 92546) | Embiratermes neotenicus P3 segment gut microbial communities from Petit-Saut dam, French Guiana - Emb289 P3 | ecosystem: Host-associated > Arthropoda: Insects > Digestive system > Gut ... | reverse complement strand
CTTTCTTCCTGCACGAGGCCAACTCGGGCAACTCATCGGAGCGCAGTCCGCAGACGATCGGTGCCACCAGCGTCCGCGTCGAACTGTTCGTGGATGACCCCGACGCGGTGATCGAGCGCGCCCTCGCCGCGGGCGCCACTCCGGGCTCTCCGATCGAGGACCACCGGCACTTCGGCGAGACCGTTCACCGCCAGGGCGGCTTCCGCGACCCGTTCGGCCACAAGTGGTCGGTCGGAGACAAGTCGCCGCTGCAACCGAGACCCTGAGCCAACCGTACCCGCAGCGGGAGCTGCTGCGACGTGCCGATCGTCGCCAGGGTAGGCTCGCGGTCGTGTCCGGGTCCTCAGACCCTGGAATTTGGCCACCAAGCGCGCAAAGATCCGTGCCCGACCGAACCTAGGAGGAAGTCATGGAGGCTGACGAGCCCGTGCGCATCCTGGTCGTCGCCCACCGCACAGCGGCCACACCGCTGCTGCTCGGCGAGGTGCGCCGTCGGGCGCAGGAAGGATGCAAGTTCGACCTGCTTGTCCCTGACCTCCAGGAGACGGAGAGCTCGGACGCCACCCTCAAGTTGGCGCTGCCGTTGCTCGAAGAGGCCGCGGGTGACCGGGTGGAGGCGATCGCGGAAGCAGGGAATGACCCGTGGGATGCGCTTCACCGCGTGGTGGCGACGGGGAGATACAAGGAAGTGATCATCTCGACATTGCCGCTGGGCGTGTCGCGTTGGCTTGCGCGCGACCTGCCCGGCCGCGCGCTGAAGCTCGGCCTGCCGGTGACCGTCGTCACGGCCCGGGAGCAGCAGCCTGTCACGCCAACCGCGTGAAGATCTGTGGGCGCGGACACGTATCGAACCTTCGGTTAGGGGAAACAGGGCGGTCGAACAGGGGGTCTTATGAGTTCTCGAGGGCTGTTGATCGACGCCGGGGCCGAGCAGGCGGAGCCGTGGGCATCGATTGAGCGTTTCGATCCGGGGGAGTCGCACACCGCGGTGACAACCCTGGCTTCGGTGGCTGCGCTGGGCGGGTTTCTGTTCGGGTACGACAGCGCGGTGATCAACGGCGCGGTCACGGCGATCGGCGCCCACTACCACACGGACGCCGGTACGCTCGGCTTCGCCGTGGCGTCGGCGCTGCTCGGCGCGGCGGTCGGCGCGCTGGCCGCCGGGAAACTCGCGGACTCGGTCGGGCGAAGGTGGGCGATGCGCGTCGCCGCAGTCTTATTCCTGATCAGCGCCGTGGGCACCGGGCTCGCCGGTTCGCTGGCGATGCTGATCGTGTTTCGGGTGATCGGCGGGGTCGGGGTTGGCGTCGCCTCGGTGATCGCCCCGGCGTACATCGCCGAGATCGCGCCCGCGCGGATCCGGGGCCGGCTCGGATCGCTTCAGCAGCTGGCGATCGTGCTCGGCATCTTCGCGGCGCTGTTGATCGACTATGTGCTCGACACTGCGGCCGGCGGCTCGGAGAAGAACCTGGCCGGCGTTCCAGCGTGGCGCTGGATGTTTCTGGCGATGACGATTCCTGCGGTCATCTACGGCATCGGGGCGTTCCTGATCCCTGAGTCGCCGCGCTACCTGGTGGCCAAGGACCGGCTCGAAGAAGCGGGCGAGGTGCTCCGCCGGGTGCTGGGCAACATCGACATCCCCGGAAAGCTGCGCGAGATCCAGCATACGATCGCCCGCGAGGTCAAGCCCACGCTCCGCGATCTGCAGGGCCCCGCGCTCGGTCTGCTGCCGATCGTCTGGGTCGGGATCGGCCTATCGGTGTTCCAGCAGTTGGTCGGAATCAACGTGATCTTCTATTACTCGAGCGTGCTCTGGCAGGCCGTCGGCTTCAGCGAGAGCAGCTCGCTGATCATCACCGTCATCACCAGCGTCGTGAATATCGTCACCACGCTGATCGCGATCTCACGGATCGACCGCTCCGGCCGCAGGCCACTGCTGATCATCGGATCGATCGGGATGACCGTGACCCTCGGCGCGATGGCGCTGATCTTCGGGACGGCCCCGCTCAACGCTCATGGCGAGCCGGTGCTGAACGGCGCGGCCGGCCCAATCGCGCTGATCTCGGCAAACCTGTTCGTGTTCGCGTTTGGGCTGTCCTGGGGGCCGGTGGTCTGGGTCATCCTGGGCGAGAAGTTCCCCAACCGGATCCGCGCCGCGGCGCTGTCGGTCGCGGCGGCCGCGCAATGGGTTGCCAACTGGGCGATCTCGACGAGCTTCCCCGCGTTGAAGAACGCCGGCCTCGGTCTCGCGTACGGCATCTACGCGGCGTCCGCGCTGCTGTCTCTGTTCTTCGTCCTGCGCTTCGTGAGCGAGACCAAGGGCAAGGAGCTGGAGGAGATGACCGAGGACGTCCGGGTGGCACTGCCCTAAGGTCCGGCGTCAACCGCCTTCGGGCTGGAACCCGTTGCTACCGGTCACGAGCGTCTCGCCCGACTCCGGCGCGAAGAAGAACAGGGCGCCGGGCGAGGCGTACAGAGTGATCTGGTCCCCGACCTTCACATGCTTGGCATCGTCGACGAGCGCGACCAGATCGACCCCGTCGGCGGTTGCGTGAATCAGCGTGCCGTTGCCCAGAAACTCGACCACCTCCACGGCAATCGATAGGTGCATGCCCCGATCGCTGTCCCGGGTCAGGCGCAGATGCTCGGGTCTGACGCCGACCACCACCCGTTCTGGGTTGGCGGCCGTCAGACCGGCCGCCTGGGCGTCGGTCAGGCGGACATCGACCGCTCCTCCGGCCAGTGAGACGTTTCCGTTCTCACCGCCTACCTCCAGCTCGAGGAAGTTCATCGAAGGGGACCCGATGAATCCCGCCACGAACTGATTCTGCGGCTGCTCGTAGAGCTCGCGAGGCGAGCCGATCTGCTCCAGCACGCCGAGCCTGAGCACCGCGATGCGATCCGCCATCGTCATCGCCTCGATCTGGTCGTGCGTGACGTAGATCATGGTCGCCTCGAGCCGCTGATGCAGCCGCGCGATCTCAGCTCTGGTCTGAACCCGGAGCTTTGCGTCGAGGTTGGACAGCGGCTCGTCCATCAGGAACGCCGCCGGTTGCCGCGTGATCGCGCGACCGAGCGCGACGCGCTGGCGCTGGCCGCCAGAGAGCTGGCCCGGCTTACGGTCCAGCAACGGTTCCAGATCGAGTATCCGCGCTGCCTCATGGACGGCCTTCTCGCGCTCGCGCTTGGGGATCTTTCGAATCTCCATCCCGAAGCTGATGTTCTGGAACACCGTCATGTGGGGATACAGCGCATAGCTCTGAAACACCATCGCGAGGTCGCGGTCACGCGCGGGCAGGTCATTGACGACCCGGTCACCGATCTTCACCTCGCCGCTGGTGATCTCCTCCAGACCACTGATCATCCGCAGCGCCGTGGTCTTGCCGCATCCTGAGGGACCGACGAAGCACACGAACTCGCCGTCAGAGATGTCGAGCGAGACGTCGTTGACGGCCACGACACCGCCACGGTAGGACTTCGTCAGGTGGTTCAGCTCGACACTGCTCATGTCACTCCTTCACTTCACCGATCCCGCGAGCATCCCGCGGACAAAGTGCTTCTGGAACGCGAAGAACACGGCCACCGGAATCAGGATTGAGATGATGCCACCGGTTGCGATGATCCAGTAGTCCTCGGCGAGGGACCGGGTCTGGTCGAACAGGAACACCGTCAGTGGCACGTGTGCATTGCCCCCCAGGAAGATCAGCGCGACCAGCAGGTCATTCCAGACCCACACGAACTGGAACACCGCCAGCGCGGCTGCGGCGGGGAGCCCGAGCGGCAGTACCACTCGCCGGAAGAGCGTGCCCTCCCGGGCGCCGTCCATCCTGCCGGCCTCGATCAGGTCATGCGGGATTCCCAGATAGAAGTTTCTCATCAGGAAGATCCCGAACGGCAGGCCGAAGCCGACGTGGAAGATGACAACCCCGATGATCTTGCCGAACGGGTTGTACCCCGTGATGTTCCCGATCGTGTGGTAAAGCTCGACCGTCGGAATCAGCGCGACCTGGATCGGCACGACGATCAGGGCGACGATGATCAGGAACACCGCGTCGCGGCCTCTCCAGCTGCCGAACACCAGTGAATAGGCGGCCATGCTCGATATGACAGTCACCAGGATCGTTGTCGGGACCGTGATCTCCAGGGAGGTCAATAGCGAGCTGAGGACGCCGCCGGCGGCGAAGCCGCTCTTCAGCAGCGCGCTGTAGTTGTGAAGCGTCAGCTGCGACGGGGCAGTGAAGACCTTCCACCAGCCCGAGGTGTCAAACAGCGCCTCGGGGCGGAACGAGATGAGCGCCAGTGAGACCGTCGGAACCAGCCAGACGAGCGCGATCGCCACCAGCGCGATGTTGAGAACCAGCTTGGACGGGCGCAGCCGCCGGCCGAGGGCAGCGACACGGCGGCCACGCGGCACGGCTGCGGCGACACTCGCGTCGACGGTGGTCATTGGCCGCGCAGCCTCTTGAGATTGAAGAGCATCGCCGGCACGACCAGCAGGAACAGGATCACCGCGATCGCGCTCGACAGACCGGAGTGAATGCCACCGGTGAAGCCGTCGTTGTACATCTCAAGCGCGAGCGTGCTCGCCCCCGCCTGCGAAGACCCGGGCGCCATGTTCAGGATGATGTCGAACACCTTCAGCACGTTGATGACCATCGTCACGAACACGACGATCAGCACGGGCGCGAGCATCGGCACCGTGATCCTCCGGAATACCTGCGACTCCCGGGCCCCCTCGGTCCGGGCGGCCTCGAGCACCTCGGGATTCAGTGACGCCAGACCGGCTCCGATGATGATCATCGCGAAGCCCGACCAGATCCAGAGGTACGCCAGGATCATCGCGAGATCGATCAGCGGGACGCTAAGCAGTGCCTGGCCGGTTGCGCTCAGGCCACTCGTCGGCGTCAGCGACCCGGTCCCGAGCCAGACGGGTCCGGAAGCCGGGCTCCGGAAGTTGCTCGCGTCGATGCTGACGTGGTACGGCCCGCCGCTCTTCGGAGCCGCCAGCGTGAACTGCCCGCTGCTGTTCGTGGTGGCGCTGCTGACGCTTGATCCCGAGGCGGAGACGAGGTTGACGTGCAGGTCCGGCAGCCCATCCTCATCGGGAAAGATGCGACCGCGCGCCAGCGGATGTGACGCCGAGAAGTCGCGCCAGACAACGCCGGTTACCGAGCCCGGCTTGGCGGCCGGTTTCGCGGCCTTCCGCGCGCCCAGCAGCGCGAGCGTCTGGGGACTGACGCCGATCATCCCGAGCTGGGCTGACTGTCCGGCGCCGACGGTGCCCTTGCTGATGAGGCCACCGTCCTTGACCTTGACCCCGCTCGCCACGAGCGCCGAGACCGGCTGACCGGTGGCCGACGTCGGATAGGCGCCAGGCGGACTGACCCAATCTCCAACCGTCTGGATCACCGCGTTGACCACGCCTTTTTGAGGACTGATGTCGAAGATCGTGCGGAAGATCAGCGCCGAGGTCGTCGCGCTGAACACAACCGGCATCACGATCACCGCCTTGAACGCCGTGCTCCAGCGGATCCGCTCGGTCAGCACCGCCATGATCAGCCCGAGCACGGTGACCATGAACGGAAACACGATCACCCAGATCGCGTTGTTGCGAAACGTCGTCAGGATCGCGGCCGTGGAGAAGATCGACTTGTAGTTGTCGAGCCCCACGAACCGGGTCGCGGACTCGTTGAGCACGCTGTACCGCGCCGTGGCGATGATCGGATACACGACCAGTGCCAGCAGCCAGATCGCGCCGGGGGCGAGGAACAGAAGCGAGCTGAACCTGCCGCTCCTGATGCCTGACGGCATTCGGAAGCGGGGACGGGGCGCTCCGCGGTTCTCAGCAGCTATTGCGGACATGCGTTTGCGTGAGGGCCGCCGTGGTGGGGCGCACGACGCGCCCCACCACGATCAGTCGGTCCGAGGATCAGTGGCCCAGCGCCGCCGTGGCCTGCTTCTCCATGGTCTTCTGAAGTGACTTCACGGTGGCCGCCGTCGGCGACTTGACATCGGCCAGCATGTCGCTCCACATGTGGTTCTCCCAGCTGCCCTGCAGGTCGTCCAGGCTGAACACGAACGCCTTGGCGTGAACCAGCTGGCTCGCGTCCTCACGGGACACCGGGTCCGGATAGGCGCTCAGCGGCACCTTGTTGTTGGGCGAGGCGAAGCCGCCGAGTTTCGCCCAGATGGCGGCGCTCTGCGGAGCCGCGAGGTACTTGATCAGCGCCTTCGCCTGTGGCGTGCTGTTCAGCAGCATGCCGACGTCACCGGCGCCCTGGATCGCGCCTGAGTTCGCCTGGTCGCCGGCCGGCGTCGGGAACGCGAACAGGTTGTAACAGGGCGTCTGTGCGGGGTTCGCGGTGCACTTTGCGCCACCCGCCCCGGTCGTGCCGGCGTGGTACTTCTTCGAATTGGCGACGACCTGGGTGGTGACGAAGTCGGCCTCGATCACCATCGCAGCCGTCGGCTGGGTCCCGCTGCGCGGGAACACCGGGTTCACGCAGTCCGGGTAGGTGGTTTGCAGCGCGCCCTTGGTACCGCCGAGCAGGTTGGACTGGTTCGACAGCAGCTGATTCAGCAGGTCAAAGGTCTTGGTGACCCCAGAGCTGGTCCATTTGATCTTGTGCGCCGCCAGGGCGTCGTAGGACTTCGCACCGTTGATCTTCAGATACAGGTTCTGCCAGAGGTCGGCCACAGGCCACCCGACGTCCGTGCAGAGCGAGAACGGCGTCGTCCCGGAGGCGCGCAGCGCCGCCGCGTCCTTGAGCATCGACTGCCAGGTGGTCGGCGCCTTCGTGATACCGGCGGCCTTGAACAGCGCCGGGTTGTAGAAAACGGTGTTCTTGTTGGCGCCCTTGAACCAGACGCCGTAGAGCTTGCCATTGACGGTGGCCAGACTGTTCCAGGCAGCCCCGTAGTTCTTGGACTCCGACCCGATCACCGGGCCCAGCGGCTTGATCGCGTGCTGGTGGGCGAGCGTGTCCAGGGTGCCGGGATCCGGCACCAGCGCGACGTCAGGCGGGGCTCCGCCCTTGACCGCCGCCTCGAGCGACGTGTCCATCGTGCCGCTTCCCTTGCCGGCGTAGTTGACGGTGATGCCGGTCTGCTTCTCGAACGGCGCCAGCACCTTCTGGAACTGCGTCTGTTCGGCGCCCGTCCATTCGGCCCAGACGGAAACCGAGCCACCGATCTTCGCGGAATGGCTGGCCGCGGCCGCAACGCCGCCCGCAGTGCCCGCCGCAACTGCGATAAGCATTCCGACGCCGGCCACCAGCCCGGCGCCTCTCCTCGTACGACTGCTCATAACACTTCTCCTCTCTTGAGCCCCCAAGGGTCCAAATTACCAGATGTCAGACGGACCAAACTGACGTTGACTGGTGGACATTCTACGGGCGTCACGCTACGTCAGCGGATCCTCGGTGAGCGCTGGGTGAGCGATCATCACCCGGATTGGATGATTTGCCCCCGGCGCCCGGGTTCGGGCAAAGAAAAACCCCGCAGCGCGGGGCTTTCAGATGGGCCGTATAGGAATCGAACCTATAACCTTGGGATTAAGAGTCCCTCCAAAACCCTCTAGCCCCAGCATTTACGGGCCGATAGTTCCAAGGCGATCGCCTTTAGTTAGGGCGTAATCGACCAATTCCGGACTCAAATCCGGACTCAAACTGCCGCCGGACTCAGACCGGACTCAAGGCAAATACGGGTTGTCGATCCCGTACAATCCAACCGATGGCAGAAACGCGAAGCAGCTGGATCAAGGTGGCCAGCTACAAGGGCCGTGCATTCTGGGAAGTCGCGTTTGCCGACGGCGAGCGCGAGGTCAAGCGCCGCATCGGCCCCGCTTGGCTGGTGCCCGTCGGCGACGCCAGCGAGAAGCCGAACGGCAAGAGGTTCCGCGCCGGGCGGTGGGTCGAGCGGCAAGGTCGCCCGAAGGGTGATGCCCTCAGCCTCGACGCTGCCCGGGAACGAGTTCCGGCGGTCCTGGCCGAGTACTACGCGAGCAAGACCGAGGCGGCCAATAGAGCCGAGGCGATCCGCGTCGAAGCTGCCCGCCCGCGCACATTCCGGGAGCTGGCCCGTGCGTGGCGCGAATACCTCGACCGCAAGGGCACCAAACCGTCAACGCTTGTTGGATACGGCGCGATGCTGGCCGAGCCTGGAACACCCCACAGGCGCGGCGAGGGTCACGCGCGCGGGTATATCATGGCTGCCCTCGGGGATGCGCCCGCGAAGGACGTCTCGGTTCTTGACGTCGAGCGGCTTCTCGCAACGATCACGGAGACCGGCGCCACGCCGCGCACCGTGGAGAAGCACCGGATCATGGTTCGCAGCATTCTCAACTACGGGATCCGGGCGACCAAGCGCGCCCGCGCCGGCACCGGCTCCGACGGCCGTGACTATGGCCTGACGGTCAATGCCGCCCAGGTGGCGGAAGGCCCCCGTCAGAGGGCGCGCGGAGTCCTCGTGTACTACCAGCCAGAGGAGGTCGAAGCTCTCGCTCGAGCGCTCGAGACTGGCTTCCATCGTCAATCACAGGCTCAGCATGAGCCAACGTGCGCCACGAACACGGGCGCGAGCTGCGACTGCATTCCCAAATACTGCGTCGGCCGGGTCAAGTTCGATGACCGCGAGAGCGCTGCCGATTACCTCCGCGCACATCGCGACGAAGCTCAGCTCCGCTCCGATGTACAGGATGCGGCCGCCGTGAGAGTCTCGGCTTACACCGGCCTGCGCCTCGGCGAGCTGCTCGCGCTGCGCTGGTCGGACATCGACTGGTCGGGCTCCGCGCTCACCGTCAGCAAGGCGATCAGCGCCGGCAAGGAAACCACGCCGAAGTCAGGGAAGGTACGCCGCGTACCGCTCCCGGACCAGGCGACGGTCGCGCTGGAGCAACTCTCCCGCCGCACAGACTTCACCGAACCCGGCGAATTCGTTTTCTGCAACGTCGTCACGGGCCGCCCGCTCGACGGCTCCGCGCTTCGGCGCCGCTACAAGGAGGCCCAGTCGGCGGCCGGAGTCCACGCGCTGCGCTGGCATGATCTCCGGCATACGTACGGATCGCTGCTGGCCGCGAGCGGCGAGGAACTCGTCACCATCAAGTCGGCCATGGGGCACGCAAACATCAGCACCACTGAGGTCTACCTCCACGCCCGTCCGGCAACCGAGCTCGCGACGCGCTTCTCGAGGGCCTTCGCGCCGGCCGAGCCAGTGACGACGCCCGCTTGAAGCGCACATCGGCGGTAGCGGTGGTTTGCAAGCAGGAGGTCACCGGTTCGATCCCGGTTGGCTCCACTCGCAAAATTCCTGTAAAATCCGTACTTTTGATGAACCTCCAAGCCTAGCCACGGTGCTCCAGAGACTTTGGTCATCAAGTTTGGTCATCAAATCAGCGCACTACTCGAAACGGCAGCCCTCAATCGACGTGACTCGTCCGTCGGATTTGCGCTCGTCGGACCTGCGCGCGTCGAAGCGCTCGTCGGTGGCGATGAGCGCAAGCGGCACAGTCGGATCCCGCCCAGCTTGTTGGTTCTCCATCCTCATCCACCTGGAGGATGTACTCGAGCTTTTCCTCAATCTCTCCGCCTGAGGGCAGCAGCGCCGTCAAGCGAACCCTGATCCTTGGCACTCCGTTGGGGCCGTCGATAGCCATCTGAGCGAAGTTCGGCGGCACCGACGCGTGCTGACCGTCAACTCCCGCCTTGGGGAACTCGATGTGTGCCTCCAACCACAACGTCGGCTCCTCACCGTGGACGTCGCTCGCGCTCCGCCCGAGAGGCGACGTGGAAGTCGTCGACTCTGACGAGACGCTGAGCTACGGAAGATCCGAATATCCGGGAGAGTGCCTCGAGTACGGCCGTCTTACCGGATCCATTCGGCCCAGCACGTAGCTCACCTCCGCGAGCTGAATTTCAGTCCTCGTAGGGGCCGAAGCACTTGAAGTTGTGGAGTCGAACGGTCGTGATCTTCATGCGGCGGCGCGTGTGGCGCGTGTCAGGAATGGTTCAGTCCACCCGGGTGGTCGACGCCTCGCGATCGGGCACCCTCGTACCCAAACCGCCTTACGCGCATGGCGCAACCATTTTGCAACGCCAGCGCGGAGGCCGAGCGGATTCCAGGCTTCGATCGTCGTGCTGAAATTGGCGGAATTCGCCGGCTCGAAGCGGTGACAAACATCGCGCGCGATGCTACTCGCCCAGCCGGATTCTCGGGGAAGATGCCGTACGAATCCGGCGACCATCTTGGGCGGCGCGTGATCGCCTTGTGCCTCGAGCGGTCGCGGGAAGCAAACGAACGAGCGGAGTGCTCGGATTGCCAGATCCGTGCGCTCATCGCGCAAGCGCGGACCCCTCATCGACGACAGAAACTCTCGACCGAGCGAGTCACCACCCTCGCTCCACTGGAAGCCGGTCCCACAGCACTCACAACACCTCCGCGGAGTGTCCCCACCGACCGTCGTTGCCGTTTGACCCACACGACCGAGTGAGCGTCTTGATCGCGGGCATCGCATTGCCTGGGCCGCCGTGACCCGTCACCCGTGAGCGCTCTGCTAGCCCGGAGCGTTTCCGCAGACCGCCCGAACGACGTAACCGCTCTGACAGTGCGTCCGGGCCCGCCAGCGCTTGGTGTAGTCGCTGGTGAAGCTCGCGACCGCCTGCTGCTGCCGCTGGTCACGAATCGTCTGCTTGATCTGCCCGCGGACCTCCGCTAACGATTCCTTCGACGCGCGAGTGCCGCCAGTTACCTTGAACAGGTAGTAGAGTGACCCGTCGCCGCCCCCGCCCGGAGGCGCCGCCCTGACGGGCCCTTCGAGCAGCCCGCGAGGTGAGGAGAAGACCGCGCGCACCAAGTTAGGAGCCTGGATTCCGGGCACTACGGCATAAACGCCACCGTTCAGCTTCGATGAGTCCTCAGAGTAACGGTTGGCGACGGAGGCCCACGGCTTGCCGGACCGCAGTGCCTGCCTGGCTTTGAGCGCCGCCGCCCGCGTCGGGGTCACGACTACGAGTGTCATGCGCCGGCGCGGCACCGTATACGTCGCCGGGTGCGAATGGTAATAGCTCGCAACCTGCGCGTCGGTGACGCTCCGCACCCCGGCCGTCTGCGCCTGAAGCGCGGCGCCGATCAGGTTGACTCGGATGGTGAGATCGAAGTCCGCTTTGGACATGCCGGTCTTTGAGAGGAAGCGCAGCACTCCGGCATTCCCGCCGTAGCGCTGCTTCACCATCCGCGTTTCGGCTTTGCGGAAGGCGCTCAACGAGATGTGAACCCCTCTGGCTTGACCCTCCTTCATTAGCCACTGCGCCCGCACCAGGAAACTGACCGCGTCCGACTGCGCGAGCCGGTAGTCGTGCGCGCAACGCGCCCGCATCGCCCGTGCAGGGCGTTTCAGCCCGGCGACTGCGGATCGCATCCTCGCGACGCAGCGTGCGTAACGCGGCGGCTTCGGTACCGGCTGTCTTTGCGGCAGCGACCCAAGCTCGTTGTAGGCGATCCCAAGCCAGTGGCGGTAGCTGCCGAGCGTGATCGGGGTGCCCTGGACCTCCGCCACGATCGCGCCCGATGCTCGAGCGCTGAAGCGTTGCGCATGGGGATCCGCAGTGCCCCCGCCGCAGCCCGCAACGGCAAGCGCGGCGACAACGGGCACGGCAACCGCCGATGCCGAACGCCTCCAGGTACACGCCAATAAGGTCACGAAGCGCGCCGTGTCGCGCCCTTCCGCGCCTTCTTCTTGGCCTTCGCCCTCCTCATCGCCTTAGCTTTGGCTGCCGCCTTTGCCTTCGCGATCGCGGCTTTGCTGCAGGGGGTGGTCATCTTGGTCGCCGAGCTCTTTGCCTTGCCTGATTGGGCGCCGAAGTTGGCGTCGGTCATCTGCTTGGCGGCGCAGATCGTCTTTCCGCGGCCGGTTATTACGAGCAGGCCTTTCTTGCCGCCGTTGATCTTGAGCGTGAACTTGCTGACCGGGGCGTCCGGGACCGTGGCGAACGTGCTCACCAGCGCGCCGGACTTGTTGACGGAGCTCTGCGCCCGGAGATCGAGCGCGATCTGCCCTCGGAGTGGGATCAGGAGGCTGGGGAGCGTCTTGACCTGCTGGCCCTGGGCGTTGGTCCGGATCCCTTGGACGAGGTAAACCTTCCCGGTTAGCGGCTGGGCGAGCAGCGGGGTGACCGCCGTCGCCTTGCCAACGACCGTTGCTGCTGGGCAGCCGACGGCGCCGCCGTCGACGGCCTGGGCGATCGCGTAGGCGCAGACGTGGTTGGAGTTGTTCGGGTCCAGGGCGAGCGACAGGGGGAGGGTGACTTTCGCCGTCCGCAGGTTCGCCTGTCCTGTCGGGTTGGTCAGGGTCGCGGTCAGCGTCGGGTGATCGCCGGAGCGGGTCTTGCCCTTGCCGGTCAGGCCGATCTTCAGCTTCGGCGTGAAGCCCAACGATGAGCAGCCGCCGACTTGGAACCGCGAGCTCATCTTCGCGCTGGCGCCCTGGGTCGAGGTCGCCGTCGCGGCGATCGACATCGGATCACAGGACGTGGGGTTGAGCATGAACCCGGGGCGGTTGATGTCGAGCTGGATCGCGTGGATCCGCAGCGGGATTCCGTCGAGGATCGTCGGCAGCGGGTCCGAGGTGACAGTCAGGTGCGCGTCGGTCGGATCGACATGGACGTGCGCGGGCACGACCACCGTCCCGAGGTTGTACGGCCCCGCGACAGCCGGCACGACGATCGACAGGTCGGCGACATCTCCGGCAACGCTGGGTTGCGCGAGGTACACGCTGCCCGGCAGCGACAGCGGCGCCGACCCCGTCCCCGACAGCGTGTTGACCGTCCCGAGCAGGCTCGAGGCCGGGCAGGTCCCCGCCTTCGCCTGCCCCAGCGGGCACATCGGCACGCCCGCCAGCTTGGCCTCCAACCCCGGCGGGGTCGTGACCGTCAACCCCGACAGATACTGATTCGCGTCAGGGCGGGTCAGGTCCAACACGAAGTTCGTGTCGCCGCCCGCCTGGGTCGACGAGGACCCGGCGGAAAACTGCGGGGCGAACGGGGTCGCCGCCGGACACGCCCCACCGTGTCCATCGGAAGTGGTCGTGTACGAGCTGGTGGGGAACTTGTCCCCGTTTAGCGCGTACGGCGTGAAATCGCTGGTTGCCGTCAACGTTTGGCAGGTCAGCGGGTTCGCCAGCGGCGCCGTGGCCCCGCTGTTGAAGAACAGCTTGAAATCAGAGAATGGCACCTGCGGCAGCTCGCCGATCGCCGGATCGGTGAACCTTGCGGTCAGCTGCCCCGTGGTCGGGTTCGCGGCAACGTTCCCGACCAGCTTGACCGTCATCCCAAACCCCGAGGAGACCACGAATATCCGATACATCTGGCCACTGGCCGCATCCGCATTCGTGCACACGGTGGAGGCACAGTTCGGCGTGCCCAGATAGATCGAGCCAAACAACGGCGAGGGCAACAGCGGCGTGTCGATCTCCGTCGTCCCGATCTGCGACTCCGCGGGACACGACGCTGCGGCGTTTGACCCCACCCCCAGCTCCGCGTCCGTGCACCCTGCAAGCCTGGTCGCGGCCGACGGCGAGAGCGTCAACCCAGCAGGCAATGTCACCACCGCATTCTTCACCGCCGACGTGGACACGCTGTTGGGGTCGTCGTTCTGTGGCAGATGCACGTCGACCGTCAGACCGGTCGGCTCATCCACCTGCGTTGTGCTTGGGGTCAGCGAGATCGACGGGTCGAAAGGCAGCGTCTGACAGTCCACCGGCGGCGTAGTGCTCGAGGTCGCCGTCGAGAAGACCCCGATGTCATCCCAGAAGTCCGCGTTCAGTGTCGTGGTCAGTGCAGGACCGTCGCATTTCGTCGGGTTGGTCAGAAACGGCGCGGCGGGATAGTCCGCCGGGCAACTGCCACCGTTCGCCAAGCATGGGATCCGCTGGGTGTCGTGACTCGGGTCGGCGGGGACTCCCCATAACGTAAGGTTCACGGCGGTGACGGTGAGCCCGAACACGGCGCCCGAGCTGTGCAAGCCGAAATCTCCTTCTGAGCGTGGCACGACGCTGATTTCGGTGGGTCCGGGAGATCCGAGGACCCAGAAGGCAAGCCGTGCGGCTTCATCCGCGCGGGGCACCATGTTGAACACGGGCATGGTCTCCGGGGTGTCGCTGCCGCTGGCTCGGAGTGTGATCATCGCCACGCCGACCTGTGAGTCCACCGGGCAGCTCCCGCCAGTCGGCCCAGCGCCTATCTCTGACTCGGTGCATTGCGCCGGGACTGCAGTTGGAGCGCCGAGGAGGCCGGCAGGACCGTCGATGATCGAATCGGCAAGCTCGCTCGTGGTGCTCGCGGTCCCACCCAGCGTGAAGCTGATCGTCAGGTCTGGGTGCGCACCGGCGACGTTGGTGCTCACCGACGCGTTAAACGATGTCACCGTGCCGCTCGCGTCTGCGTTGAGGGCTGAGCCTGCTACGAGCGCGAGCGCGAGCAAGACCGTTGTTGCGCAGCCGCGCATCAGCCGACCTGGTGCCGTGAGGTTTGCGTGCTCGCTCATCGGCCCTTCACCGCCCTCATCGTCAGCGCCACGGCCGCCGTCGAGGACGTGCCAGTACGCGGCGTGTAGGCGATACGCAGCTTCAGCTTCAGCTTTCGCTTCCGCCTGAGCAGGCGTTTTTCCTTCGTGGTGATCGTGTCGTGTAGGCGGTAGGTGCCAGCCTTGGTAACGGATTTGCGCAGCGTCTTGGCTCCGGCCCCAGTGATCGTGATTCGACCGGCAGCGGGTATCTTCACGCTCAGCGTGAAGCTTGAGCCACTTACGGACTTCTTGGCGAGCTTCACCTTCGCCGTGTGCGACGTCGGTAGGGAAGTCAGGTTGCCCGGTCCAGCAAAGTTGATCGACGCCGCCGGCGCAGGCGCTGCCGGCTCGGGCGCGTCGCACGCGTTGTTGGGGCACGGGTTCGCCGCTGACGAGACGGCCGCGAACCCGCCGCCCATGCGCGCGTCATACAGCTGCATGCTGCCGTTCAGGGTCTTGGGTTCAGGCGCCAGTGGCTGGCGTGTTTGGAAGTACGCGTCCGTCCCGTCAGGGCTGGCGCCCATGAAGAAGGCGTCCATCCCGCTGTTCGCCGGGGAGACCAGCGAGAGTTCGCCATCGTGGTAGCCATAGATCTTCCACACTGGCGCGGAACTCGCGTCCGGGGTCAACCGGTCCTGCGAGGAGAAAAACGCCCAGTCCCCGTCACTCGACAGCGACGGGGACCCGTACTCATTGGTCGTCGGCGAGCCGCCGAACGATGTCGCATACCCAGCCGAGCCACCTTCGTCGTATTCCCCCGAGAAGAACGGACTGCTCACCGGAACCACGGCGCCGATGACGCCGGACTGGCCAGAGGTCCCCTTTGAGATCAGCGACAGTCCGGAGTCTGCGCGCCACTCATACACGTGTTGCTGTGAGCCGGTGGCGTCCGGCGTCAGGTCGGCGGAAGTTGAGAACAGGACGACGGTTCCGTCGTCCGAAACCTGGAGCTGGGCCGGGTTTGGCGACAGCTCCGCGATGAACTGAGTGCCGCCTCCTGCAGCCAGATTGCGGACGTACAGTTTTGGCGAACTGTCCGCCGGGGCGTCCGGAGTCAGCTGTGCGGTGTCGGTGAAGAACACTCGCGAGCCGTCATCCGATACCGCGACAAACGCCTGTTTACCGGTCGACGCGGAGCGGTCAGCGGCGCGCGCAACGTAGCTGAGAAGGCCGCTGCCGGCGTTGTACTCATACAAGTGCGCGGTGCCGTTCGCGGTGGGCGCGTCAGTCGTGAGCTGATCGGTCGAGAGGAAGAAAGCTTCGCTGCCGTCCGGAGTCGCGCCGCCGGACGTCACGTCTTTGCTGCTGACGCCAGCGACGATCGAATCGGCCTGACTGCCCGGAACCCGCGACTTCGACACCAGCGTCGTGGTCTCCGTCGCGAGGTCCCGAAGATAGAGATGAAGTTGCCCGTCGTCAGGCATGCTGGGGTCCAACTGCTCGGTGCTGGAGAAGAACACACGAGACCCGTCGGCGGAGATCGCGTTGGGGAAGTTGACCGCCTGGAACCCGCTACTACCGTTGGCCCCGAGCCCAGCCCCGGCGGCGGTCGGCGGAGCGCTATCACCCGCCGAGGGAACGGAAACGAGCGTCAAGTGGCCCTGCGAGTCGCTCTCATACACGTTCGCCACCGACGCGTTCGCACCTGCTGTAAGCGCCCGGGTGACCTGGAAGACAAAATGGGTGCCGGCGCCGGAGATCGCGCACGCTACGCAGCCCGGACTGTTTGACCCAAAAGCCACGCGCGAGACATCCGCCAGCGCGCCCGTCTGATCGTGGGAGACGGGAGCCAGCCCGCCATCACTGTCCGCGTATACGAAGGTCGGCGGGACTGCGGCGCTGGAGCCGTTATCGCCGGTAAAGAATGCGGCGCCCGCATTGCTGCCCCCGAACAGGGTCTGGGGCCCCGAGGCACCAGTCGGTTGGGCGAGCATCTGCCACCCAGTCGGAGTGCGTGTAGCGCTAAAGAACTCATTGGCCTTGTCTCGCATCGCCCTGAGAAACACCGTCCGCCCGTCCGGGGACAGCCCGGCCATCCACTGGTCGTGCGTCAGGTCCTGGGGAGTGCCCGGATCGGTGCTGACAAGCTCAAACGCGCGCGGTGCGCCCTGCTGCGCGGGCAGGGACGTCTCGAACGTCTGGTCGGGACCGCACGTCACGCCCGCGGCGTTATAGGCGACCGTGCGGTAGTGATAGATCGTGCTCGGCCCCAAACCGCCGAACAACTGACTGACGGACTTTGCGCCGAACGTCGAACCAATGTCACTCCCGACCTGCGCCGGGGAGGCCGGGCACGCGCCCAACTCGCTGGTGCCCTGCTCGATGTAGTAGTGCGTGTCCTCGTTGTCAGGGTTGACCTGCGCTGCTAGCAGCGCGCCGGTCTGCGTCACGTTCGAGCTCGCCTCCGAACTCACGGACGGTGGCGCGGCGTTGGTCTTGACCGTCTGATCGCCACCGCTCGCCGTGCCGCCCGCGCTGGAGGCGACCAGCTGGAAGTGGTAGGTCTGGTTGGGTTGAAGCCCGTTCACGGTAGCACTGACCGGAACGTTCGCGGAACCGGCGCCCGCGTCTGCCCCCGGCGCCGCCGGACTGTCCTGCCCGTAGGTCGTCGTCAGCCCATACTCGAAGAAGTACTTGGTATCCGTCCCGTTCGGGTTGACCGTCCCGTTCAACGTCGCGGACGTTGCCCCCAAATCCGATACCTGGCTGGTGGTCGCGCTCGGTGGCGCGTGCGGTGAAAAGATCTCGACCGCGTTCCTGTAATCCGACACGTACACATTGCCGGTCGCGTCGTCGACTGCTAGATGGTTCGGCGGGTTGTCAGCGCCGTTGTTGGCGATCGCCCCAGCGCCGAAGTCGGCAAACCCGGTCCCGTCGGACTCGTAGCCAACCACGTGATAACAAGGCAACGCCAGGGAGCCACAGCTCATCCCGCTCAAATCAAGCACGAACACGTCATTGGTGACCGGGTCCACAGCAACGTCCTGCGAGTCACCAGAGTCCAGCACCGACTCCCCGCCGCCCGGATTCGCCTGACCGTTACTACCCGCGATCTCCACCACTCGTCCTGCGTCCACCACGAACACGTCGCCAAGCGAATCGACAGCCACACTCTGCGGCTTGGTGAACTCGCCCGTCGTTCCCGTGCCGGCGAACGTGTTCACCAGAGTCCCGCCGGAGTCGAACTCCTGAACGGTGTTCGTCGTCTGGTTCGGGTAATAGACGTCCCCCTCGGAGTCACTGGCAATCTGCACCAGCGCGCCCGACGGGCCGGCGACTGGGAACGACCCCACCTTATTCGCCCCGGCGCTCTTCGTGGGATCGTAAGTCTCGATGTCCGGGCCATTACTGTTGTAGGCATACACATCATCGTCGACTGGATCAACCGCTACGCCCGAATACGGTGACGGTGGCAGAAACGCGCTCACGACTAGGCTCGGGCTCTGTCCAGCTGAGCCGAACCGTGCAACGCTGCTCAAGGTTCCCGAAGTGTCGACGTATACATCGTTACTCGATTGGTCCACGGCGACCCCCAGGACACTCGCACCCGAGTCGAAGCTGCCCACCCGAAAATACGGCGTCGCGTCGGCAAACGCCACCGAGCTACACAGCAGTGTGATAGTGAATGTCCACAACGCGACGAGCACGCTGCGACTAGTGCGCGACGCGCGGGTCATTTTCCGCCTCACCTCTTTATCGCTCATGGGCCGCAGATCACCGGCTACTAAGGCATGAACGGGGTGGGGCGCCACGCCCCACCCCGGTTTCGTGGCAGGTACGAAACTAGCTCAGCACCTCATGGGTCATTGGTGATCGACCCGGTGAGGGGCCCTGGGCCAGTAGGATCTGTCGGGAAGACATCGTTGTTGGCCGAGACGACGCAGAGGAACGAGTTCCCGCCCGACCCGTCGTCGACGCCGGCCCCGGCGATGTCGAGCCCGGGTTGGCTTGTGTCCAGCTTTACGCCACCCGCCGGACAGTTTGCACCGGGCTGCTCGTACGTGCCGGTGATGGTGCCAGTCACCTCGATCCCAAGCGCGGATAGGTACAGAGCTACGTTATTGACCGTTACCGAACCGCCCGTTGTGATCGTGATCGGCCACGGACTCTCCGTCGGCGTTGTGTTCGGCGAATACGTCCCCGAATACACTGGCGACGAGGTCGGGCTGCCGGAGACGAGGGTCGTGGTCGCGTTCTGGAAGTCTGCGAACGTGACATACCCCGTCGCGTCTGCCGGCTTGGCGGGGTTGTTGTCCAGTTTCAGCCCTAAGAAGGCGTCGAACTGGGGGCTCTGGTTGACACCGGTGGCCGGACTACTGCCCTCGGTGAGCCGGATCGGGGCCGTCGTGTTCTGGAGCAGCGCGTCTTCTCCGAACCCGCCTCCGGTGGGCGGCGTCGTGAGGTTGTCCCTCAGAGGCGTGCCAGCTGCGTTGACGAGCTGAGCCATCGCGCTGCCGGCCCCGAAGGCAAGGGCGCACGCAGACAGCGCGACGCCCATGATCCAATACATCAGTCTCTGCATTAGTCCCTTTCCTTACCGACGGCACCGCGCCCGACTACCCGCGGTGCTCGTCCTTGCCTTGACATTCCCGACTCGGAAGGCCGAGCGGGTCCTGAGCGAGGTAGTTGTTTGACGGTCACGTATAGACGCTTCCCGGAAGGCTCCGCAGCAAGTGGTGGCCGGATTGGGTGAGCGTCCAAGCGCTGGAAATCCCGTTGGGCTCTTTGGTAAGCAGTCCCTCGCGCTCGAGGCGGTGCAGCAGCGCCCATGTCTGGGAGTCGTGATGGATCCCCAAGCCGCGGCGAACCGCCCTTCCGCTCGAGCCTGGGTGCTCGGCGAGGTACCGAAGCGTCCTGCCCGCGAGCAGCGACGGGAGCCGGCCGGGGCGGCCATAACCGTCATTACGGACAGGTGTCTCAGACGCGTGGGCGAGCGTCGCTCGCTTGGTGTCTGCCGGCTGGGTTGACGCTGTCCTCAAGACTCTCTCTTCCTCTCCTCTGTGCGATCACCGGGGCGAGCCCGGTCAGATCGCGGTTGGCAGCCTAGCACTTTGCAAACGGTTTTGTTCCCGGTGCGCGCGCTGGCATGTCAATCCGCACGCCCGGAGGACGTCAACGGTGCTGGGGTCGAGCCCAAAACCGCCGTAGCCACGGCGGATTGGCCTGCCGCGCCGTTGCCGCGACATTTGCGCTGGCGCCGAACACAAGCCCGTTCCCCAAGACGAACCGGTTCGCCGGAGAACCACCTGCCGGCCCGGCTCGGCTGTCTCTCACCGCCACCGCCAAGTGCAAGTCAGAGGCTGGACCGAGACCTGGGCCGCTAAGCAACACTCCCGAATGGTCGCTCGGCCGAGGGTTCGCCGCGCGACGGTGTTGCGGTGCCATCGGGCCTTGATTTGCTCGCGTATGGCGGCGTGTGCCGCCCGGTGAAAGCATTGGTTTGCAGGACTTTTATGTGGCCAGGACGCCCGGCCATAATGACGGTTATGCCCTCCTCGCAGGGCTCTGCTGACAGGTCTCAGCCGACCAGCGCCGCCCGAGCCGAAGTCTAGGTCCGAGCCTCGTGGGACCTCAATACGGCGGAGCCACCAGACGTCTCGACATCCTCGCTACGCCCTGACCTGACGCCGAGCACAGCCGGCCAAGCGGGCTGACCTGGCGATAGCTTCTCCATGTGCGACGTGAGGTCGCACGTCATGAGTGAACTACCGGATTGGAGATCGACGGATATGAGTTGAGCGGTAGTTCCAGGTCCGTGCTCGATGACCTGTCCCTGCCCT
>Ga0123356_10002344_pt1 | contig 20347 bp, 15 predicted proteins | sample TergutEmb28metaG_2_FD_92546 | JGI IMG/M metagenome (GOLD analysis project Ga0123356, IMG submission 92546) | Embiratermes neotenicus P3 segment gut microbial communities from Petit-Saut dam, French Guiana - Emb289 P3 | ecosystem: Host-associated > Arthropoda: Insects > Digestive system > Gut ... | reverse complement strand
TGCGGGCGGTGGGGGCGGTGTAATGTTGAGAAAAAATGAGGTATCTACTAATATGGAGGAAAATCTCCCTGTCGCTTGCTCAGACACACGACACGCACGTTTACAATTGCTGGCCATTTTTCATGCCATACCCTTCTACCCGCCCAGCGCCTTCTTCCGCAACTCATACAGCACATTCAGGGCATCGATAGGGGTTAGTGAGTTGAGGTCTAATGTTTTCAGGCTGGTGATTATTGATTGGGTGTATTCGTCTATGGCGTTTAGTTGTACGCTGTCTGCTTTTTTTGATGATATTGACAGGTCGAAGGAGCCGTCCTTTTTTTGGGCCAGGACCGGTTTGTGGTCTGGTGTCAGTTCCATGTTTTCTAGGTTGACCAGGATTTCCTTGGCGCGGGCTATTACGCTGGCGGGGACGCCGGCCAGGCGGGCTACCTGGATGCCGTAGGAGTGGTCGCAGGAGCCGGTGTCTATTTTGCGGAGGAAGATGATCTTGTCGTTCCATTCCTTTACTTTTACGTGCAGGTTCTTTATCCGCGGGTAGATTAGCGGCATTTCTGTTAGTTCGTGGTAGTGCGTGGCGAAGAGGGTTCTTGCCGCGCGGTCTTTTGTTTCGTGTAAAAATTCGGCTACGGCCCAGGCTATTGAGATTCCGTCAAATGTTGATGTTCCGCGGCCTACCTCGTCTAAGAGTACGAATGATTTATCTGTCGCGTTGTTAAGTATGTTGGCGACCTCAATCATCTCCACCAAAAATGTACTCTGGCCTCTCGCAAGCCGGTCTGACGCGCCTACTCTGGTAAAGAATTTATCTACTATGCCTATCTGCGCGGAGGCGGCGGGGACGAAGGAGCCCATCTGCGCCATAATCGCGATAAGCGCGGTTTGCCTCAGGTATGTCGATTTACCCGCCATGTTGGGGCCGGTTATCAGCGCTATCTGCGAATCGCCGGAGAGGAGTTCCGTGTCATTAGGGACAAACTGTTCGCCCGCGCATAACTTTTCTACTACGGGATGGCGGCCGTCGTTGATAATAATGTCAGCGCTTTCATCCAGTGTTGGCCGGCAATAGGAATTTTCGGCGGCTACGCGGGAGAGCGACACGAATACGTCAAGCGCGCTGATCGCGGCGGCGGCCTTTTGGATCCGCTCGCAGTGTGTTGACACCTCTTTTCTCAGCGCTACAAAAATATCGTACTCCATAACGCACAATTTTTCATCGGCGCCAAGTATCCTGTCCTCCATCTCCTTCAGCTCCGGCGTAACGTAGCGCTCGCCGGTCGAAAGCGTCTGTTTGCGGATATAGTCTTGGGGGACAGAAGAAATGTTTGCGTTGGTGATCTCTATATAGTACCCGAAAACCTTGTTATACGCTACTTTTAACGACGATATCCCTGTCCTCTCCCTCTCAGTTTCCTGTAGTCTTGCAATCCACTGCCTGCCGTTGGACGACGCGTCGCGTATATCGTCTAACTTGGCGTTTATGCCGCTGCGGATGAGACTGCCTTCCCTGATAGACAGTGGCGGATCATCGAGCAGCGTGGACGCAATCCGCGCGGCCAGGGCCTCAAAGCCCGACAGATCGGCGCGGATATTCCGTATCATCGGAATATCGCACTTGTCAATCACCTTCTGCAACTTCGGGAACATCTCAAAAGACCGCTTTAACGCGTTGAGGTCGCGGCCATTCGCCCGCTCAAACGTTACACGCGAAATAAGCCTTTCCAAGTCGGCGATTGATTTTAAAAACAGCTCCGTTTCGCATCTAATAAATGTATCATTCTTAAACCACTCAACGCAGTCAAGCCGCTCGTTGATGGCGTTGACTGAACGAAGCGGATGCGCCAGCCACCTGCGCAGCAGCCGGGCGCCTATGGACGTACTCGTACAGTCCAATACGCTTATCAGCGCTCCTTCCGTATCATCAGACTGCATCGGCTGGAAGAGTTCCAAATTTCTTATTGTTGACGGATCAAGCTCGGCAAACTGTTTGCCCAAGCGCGGCGCTATTGACGTTATGTGGCGGAGGTCGCTCTTTTTCTGCTCTTTCAGGTAGCGTATAAGCGCCCCGGCCGCGCGCACACCGTCCGTCATCCCCTCTAACCCCAAACTCTGAACCGAGGCTATGTCAAAATGCTTGGTAATAGCTTCCGTCGCGGTATCTGCATCAAACTTCCATCCATCATACTTTGACACGTATATTTGACGATATGTAGACCGTACATATTTTTGAAGCTTTTCTACCTGATCTGCGGATACCAAAATCTCTCCGGGATCAACCCTTACAAGCTCATGTTCAACCGCCTCCGTCTCCATCTCCTCAACCTGAAAAAATCCTGTAGAGAGATCACAAACGGCAAGCCCGCACGCGCTTGATTTTTCGGAGTAGAAGACCGCGGCGATAAAGTTGTTGACGCGCTCCTCGATAAAACTGTCATCGGTCGCAGTCCCAGCGGTAATAACTTCAACCACATCGCGCTTGACAATCCCCTTGGCGGTCTTTGGATCCTCAATCTGTTCGCAGATAGCGATCTTGTGCCCCGCCCGTACTAATTTATTCGCGTAGCGGTCGAGAGCGTGGTGCGGAAAACCGGCGAGCAGCGTATCGCCTATGCCGCCCTGAAATCTTGACGTAAGCGTTATGCCGAGAATCTTCGCGGCGATTTCGGCATCTTCATTAAAAAACTCATAGAAGTCGCCCATCCGATATAACAATAATGTGTCTTGATTTCTGGATTTTATTTCGTTGTACTGGCGCATAAGGGGCGTGCCTTGTGGAGCGGCGTCCGGTTTTTTGGCGTTGCCGGCCGGTTTTTTCTGTGACGGCACAGCAGCAACTGAAGATGGTTTTGATTCTTCAGCATCCGGAAACATCGACACCTGCATCGGATCACGCTTCATTTACCGGCTCCTGTCAGTGTTAACACAAGTATCTACTCATTGACAACGGCATCGTCACCATCAACAACATCACCATCATTGCCATCAACATCAACACCATCGCCACCATCCTGCCCCAAATTCTGCATCTGACTCTGCTCTTCACCCAGCTCTTCTATCGCCAGCTCCTCCATCTTGGCGCGCGCCAGCGCCTCAAACTCTTCGATTCTGGGCAAATCGGTTATCTTGTTGACACCGAAATACCGCAAAAAATCATTCGTCGTTCCATACAGCAAAGGACGGCCTGGCTTCTCGCTCCTGCCGCATATATCAATCAATTTCTTTTCTAAGAGCGTCTTCATCGCACCGTCTGACAGCACACCGCGAATCGCCTCTACCTCCGCTTTTGATAACGGTTGACGATAGGCAATTATCGCTAAACACTCTAACGCCTGTAACGACAGTTTCTTGGCGGCGCGCTCCTTGTAGAGCTTTCTTACCCAGGGGTGGTAGTACGGTATCGTTCTGAACTGGTATCCCCCGCCGGCATCGACTATTTCAAACGGATGGCCCTCGCGGTTCAACTGCTCATTGAGTTCGCGGACCATCTTGCGCAAACGCCGCGCGTCGGGGGCGCCCGGTACCAACACCTTGAGCCTTGCCGGAGTCATAACTTCATCAGACGCAAACAGCAACGCTTCCAAAATACGCAACTCATCGACGTTGCCCGCCGCGGATTCGGAATCATCAACAATGTCGCCTGATTCATCAATATTGTCATTCACATCTTTTTCATCAATCTCTGTCACTGCCCGCACTCCTTATAACAAAAATTTCTCCAAATACGGATTCCTGCCTGAACGTTATCTGCCTCATTTTCACCAACTCCAACAGCGCCATAAACGTAACGACAAGCGCGATCTTTCTTTTGTCATCCTTAAACAGCTCATCAAACCGAATCTCACGCCCGATATCGCACAGCACGGTAAGTATGTGATCAATCCTGTCGTCGAGACGGCACCCGTCAACCTCTACAACGTGATTAGCTTTCTCCTCCGTCGCCGCCCGCTCCAATATGCTCTTGAACGCGGTAATCAGGTCGAATGTAGATACATTACCCAAAAAGACCTCGCCCGACGGCGCCGACAGGCTTTCCGCGTCTTCGGCCTGCCCCCGCGCGTACGCCCCGAACGTCCGCGTCTCAAACTCTCTAAGCGCCCCGGCGGCCTCCTTGAACTTCTTGTACTCAAGCAGCGCCGCGATCAACTGCTCACGGTCATAGATGCCGTCCCCTTCAACGCCAAGATCCTCCGGCGGAGAATCGGGCAGAAGCTCCCGCGCCTTGAGCCGAACGAGCGTCGCGGCCATGTTCAGATACTCGCCGGCTACGTCTATATTAAGGTCGCGCATGACATCCAAATAAGAGATGTACTGCGCCGCGATCTCTGAAACCTTTATATCGACGATGTTGACTTCCGCCTTGTTGACCAAATACAGAAGCAGGTCGAGCGGGCCCTCAAACAAGTCTAAGCGAACTTCGTACTCCTGCTGCTTCAAACCGGCTTTACCCTCTCTTCGACGCTCATCGCATGGTGTATAAACGCCTCAGACCGGGCAAAGACCGGCACATAGTCAGCCGCCGCCCGAATACCGTTTGGCGACGCCTTTGCCACCGATATCCGCTTCTGAAAACTCTCTACGCCAAGCGGCGACGCGAACCGCGCCGCACCGCCCGTCGGAAGAACGTGGTTCGTCCCAATGAAGTAATCTCCAAGCGCAACCGGGGTATCTACGCCGAGAAAAACCGCGGCGGCGTTGTTGACGAGCTTAAGGTCTTTGTCTGCCGTTTCCGTCATTATCTGCAGGTGCTCCGGCGCGATAAGGTCAGACAGCGCCATGCTCTCTTTACGGGATGATGTAACCATGATAGTGACCGCATGCGGCGGCAGTTTCATCAGCACATCCTTTACCGGCGACTTTTCGATTTCCATGGCGAGAGAGGCCGCGATCTTCTCCGCCACCGCCCTGCTCTCCACTATACACACGGCGATCTCATCACCCGTACCGTGCTCGGCCTGCGCCAACAAATCGAGGGCGACAAGTCTTGGCGGCGCCGACTTATCTGCAACGATAACCACTTCGCTGGGCCCCGCTACCGAATCGATATCAACATATCCATAAACAAGCCGCTTGGCCACGGCAACATAAGAGTTGCCGGGACCGACAATCTTATCAACCGGCTTGATAGCTTTTGTTCCGTAAGCCAACGCACCTATAGCCTGCGCCCCGCCGATACTGTAAACCTCAGACACCCTCAAATAATCAAGCGCATACGCAACACCGGGGTCTATACTAACCCGAGGCGGCGTAACCGCAACGATATTCTTAACGCCGGCAAGCTGCGCTGGAATAACATTCATCAACACAGTAGACGGGTATACCGTATGACCACCAGGAATATACACCCCCACGCGCCTGAGCGGCTTTACTATTTGGGCAAGCTCACCGTCAATCGTCTTGAGCTTAAAATCGACAAGCCCCTGACGGCAGTGAAAGCCCCGTATCCGCCCCGCGGCGGCGCGTATCGCCCTCTTGAGCTCAGGCGAAACAAGCCTCCCCCGCTCTTTCAAATACTCGGGATCAATACGCATAGACTCCGGCGTCAAACGCACCTTGTCGAAGCGCTCGGTATACTCAAGCAGCGCGGCGTCACCGCGCTTCCGTATATCCTCAAGTATGGAACCGACGGTGCGGGAAACCTCGTCACTTCGCGTTTCCCGCGCGTCTTTTATCTTCCTAAGGATATCCGACCCTTCACTGCTCTCAAAATCAAATATCAAGTTTAACATCCGCTGCCTTAACCCCCCAAATTTCTTTTGCGTATTCTGCAATAGCCCTGTCCGACGAGAACTTGCCCATCCTCGCGACGTTCAGGATAGACTTTTTCGTCCACTCGTCCTGATTACGGTAACACTTGGAAACCTGCTCCTGACACTTGACAAACGCGTCGAAGTCGGCCATCACAAGGAAACGGTCGCCGTGCATCAGCGAATCGACGATCGGATTGAACATGCCGGGATCTTCCGGGCTGAAATAGCCGCTGGAGATCAGGTCGATAACCTGCTTGAGCACAGGACTGTTGTTGTAATACTCCTGCGGATTGTAGCCCCTGCCGTGCAGTTCGTCAACCTCGTTCGTCCTGAGCCCGAAGATAAAGATGTTGTCATCCCCTATCTCCTCGTGCATCTCAACGTTGGCGCCATCCATAGTACCAATTGTAAGCGCGCCATTGAGCGCGAACTTCATGTTGCCGGTGCCGCTGGCCTCCGTGCCGGCCGTAGATATCTGCTCAGACAGATCGGCGGCGGGGATAACGTACTCGGCGAGCGATACGCGGTAGTTGGGCAGGAAGTGCACCTTCAAAAGCCCCTGCGTAGACGGGTCGTTGTTGACGATGCCGGCGACGTTGTTGATGAACTTGATAATCAGCTTCGCCATGTAGTAACCCGGCGCCGCCTTGCCGGCAAACATCACCGTACGGGGAGTGAAATCTTTGGTATCGCCGCTCTTTATCTTATTATACAGCGCGATGCAGTGCAGAACGTTCATGAGCTGCCTCTTGTACTCGTGCATCCTCTTAACCTGCACGTCGAACATCATGTTGGGGTCGATCTTGACTCCCTCCCACTTGTAGAACTTGTCGACAAACGCCGTTTTTGCGGCAAGCTTGGCGGCCGTCCACTCCTTGCGGAACGCCTTGTCGTCGGCAAACTTTTCCAATTTTTTGAGCTGATACAGATCCGTAACCCAGCCTTCGCCGATCTTGCTGGTGATAAGGTCGCGCAGAGCCGGGTTGGACTTGTAGAGCCAGCGGCGCTGTGTAATGCCGTTGGTCTTGTTGTTGAACTTCTCCGGCCACATCTCATAAAAGTCGCGAACAAGCCCGCTGCTGAGCAGCTGGCTGTGAAGCGCGCTCACGCCGTTGATGGAATGGCTCGCGACAATGGCGAGATACGCCATACGCACCTGCTTGTCATCACCTTCTTCTATTAACGACATACGGCGCAATCTGTCCAAGTCGCCGGGGAACTTGTAAGACACCTGACGCAGGAAATTCGCGTTGATGTCGTAGATGATCTCCATGTGGCGCGGAAGCAAATGCGTCATCAGCCCAACCGACCACTTCTCAAGCGCTTCGGGCATTAATGTATGGTTGGTATACGCAAACGTCTTCTGAACAATATCCCATGCCTCATCCCAAGACAGGCGGTGCTCATCAATAAACAGCCTCATCAGCTCGGCGATGGCGATGGACGGGTGCGTATCGTTAAGCTGTATCGATACTTTCTCCGCAAACGCCTTAAAATCCTTATTCGTCTTCAGATAGCGCCTGATAATGTCCTGCAGCGAAGCGGACGAGAAGAAGAACTGCTGCTTCAGACGCAGCTCCTTGCCGGAGATGTTATTATCATTAGGATAAAGGATCTTGGAGATATTCTCACTCGTAAACTTGTCATGGCAGGCCCCGATATAGTCTCCGTTGTTAAAATACTGCAGATTAAACTCTTCAGCCGACCGCGCCGACCACAATCTTAACGTATTGACATTGTTAACGCCAAACCCAGGAACCGGGATATCATAAGGCATGGCAATAACATTCTCGGTATCAATCCAAGCCACACAATTCCGCCCGCCCTGCTCCTGATACTGCATGGTCCGCCCGTAAAACTTGACATTAACCTTGTACTCCGGCCTCTCAATCTCCCAGGGGTTAGCGTGCTGCAGCCACTGCTCAGGCGTCTCGTGCTGAAAGCCGTTCACGATCTTCTGATTGAATATCCCGAAATCATACCGAATCCCGTACCCCATAGAAGGCAGCTGCAACGTAGCCATAGAATCCAAATAGCAGGCCGCCAAGCGCCCCAAACCGCCGTTGCCCAACCCGGCGTCATACTCCTGATCAATCATCTCCTCCCAGTCGAGCCCTAGATCCCGTATCACCTCCTGGCTGACGCCGGTCATCTTCAAATTCATCAGCGTATCCCCAAGCAACCGGCCCATAAGGAACTCCATCGACAGGTAATAAACCCTCTTGACGTTGTCCGCCTTGTACTTCTGAGCCGTAGAAATCCACCGCTCGATCACGCGCTCGCGGGTCGCGTAGGAGAGGCTCAGGAACTGGTCGTAAGGGGTGTTCGACAGGCGGTCCTTGGAGATATTGTACTCCAAATTGTGCAGAATACTGCGCAGCACGTCCGCCTTGGTCAGGCCCTTGTGGTTGATTTTCCAGCTTTTAAGGGGGTTATCCCCGGCTTTGGCTGTCTTCGGACTTTCCTTACTGACTTGGCTCATCTGACCCTCGCAATGTTTTATGGTTATGAGTAACGTTTACAATTTTTTACAGATATACAATATAATTAATGGCATAGACATTTTGCAAATTAGAAATAATTGACACGCCCCCCAGGAATATATTATATTGTTGGTGTACGGATATCAACGGATTTCAACGGAATTCATCTATACCTATATATAAAGGAGAACAGACATGGCCTCAGAGTGCAAATTTTGCGGTTCCGCCTCCCACGGCAGCGGCTGCCCCCACAGCCCCCACAAGAAACACGAACACATCGGCGACGACCGTGAGTGCATCTTCTGCGGCGTAGACCAGTACGGGAGCGGCTGCCCCCACAGCCCCCACGGTAAGCACCAGCACGGGCACGGCGGGGGGAAGTGCGTGTTCTGCGGGAGCAACATGTACGGGTCGGGGTGCCCGCACAGTCCGCATGGGAAGCATCAGCAGTAGGGGGTTCTACGTAAAAAATTGTAGGGGCGGCCGCCTTCGGCCGCCCGCTGTATCACAAATCCTCACTTGAACATCACAGCCGCGGAGACAGACAGGATGCTCAGCACCCTCCTAAACCCGTCCGCCCGGCTCTCCCTGACCTCAATGGGATGTTCAGGCTTTATTTTTTCGATTATCTCATAGGCGACGTCAAAGCCGGATTCAATCGTTTTTACCCTTCTCACGCCGTCATAATACCCTAACAGGTGCAAAACATCATAAACCGTGTCAAAATGATCAGCCATCTTTTTATCAAGCGCGGAGATATTCATTTTGTAGAAATCTACCGACTTTCTGCCTTTCTTCTTGGGATTCGACACTCCTTTCATCGTAAGCCAGGCATCAAGGGCGACCAATACGCCGTTGTAGGCCACGCCGCAGGCGGTCCGCACGTACTTCTTGTCGGCATAGTAGCCGTCATCGCCCTTCCTCGCCTTTTGCAGCGCCTCTTTGGCGTTGTCCATGTAGCGAATGGCTTCGGCATGCTCTTTGTTCAGAAAGAGGTTCTGCTCTTCTCTTACCATTAGTGACTCCATTTCTTTAAAATAACAAAAAAAAGGACTGTTAGTCAAGACTTTGTTGATTTTTGATTTTACCGCGAAGTACTGCGAAGAGCAAAGGACTGTCAACCAAGTAAGTAGCGCCGTGAGGAAAGATTGGCCTACAATCATAAAATATATTATGGCAGAGCGAGGATGTGGATTTTTTTTCGGGATAAAAATATCGTCGGCAATATTTTTATTTTGACATCGATAAAACCTTATACTATATTATTGTCACAGCAGTACTACCCGACTATCAGGGCTTGATCAATTCCATGCGCTAAAACTAAAGGCAGGCGACTCTCTCGCCGCCGCTGCAATGTAAATTTTCTTGTACTTCGGCACAGGAGGCGGTAATATTATGGATTATGAAGAAAAAAAATCATCGGAAGACGGAAAGACCGCCCCCTACGTCAATACGGGCGGCGACGGCGTCCTTGAGGTCAGGGAGCCGCCGATGTACTACGGCGAGGTCTGTGGGGGCGGCGGGAAAGGCGGTATTGCCGAGATTGCGGACGACCGTGATGGTGACGACTGCGACGACGGCATCAACTGGGATGCCATACCCGTCCCGAAGCACCTTAAAGTCAGTAGCCACAAGCAACTCTACGATATGCTCACGGAGGGATTGGAGGACATGAAGGCCGGACGGTCGTATTCAGTTGATGAGGTCTTTGACGAGCTGGAGCGGGATATCAAAAATGGAACTTTATAAACTACGTCTCGCCAAAACATTCCGTAACGATTTGCGAGAGTCTTACGCTTACATTGCCACACAATTGTCCGGGCCGATAGCCGCATCAAAATGGCGGCAAGATATCAAGAATACTATAAAAAAGAAACTTGCGTACTTTCCGCAAAAGTACAGGTTAATTGATAACCCAACCTTCGCCGCAATGGGTATCCGCAGAATGAACGTAAAAAATCACGCCGTCCTTTTTGTAATCCATGAAAAAACCACATGCGTGGAAGTGCTGCGGATAATTTATGCGCGGAGGGACTTGGATCGTATTCTGTCGGAGGAGGCCATATAAACAACGATTACACCCAACGCCACCAATAAATAGCCCCAGAAAAACGGACGGGCGCGGCTCGATGATCCGAACCGCGCCCGCTGCATAATGCCCTAATGCTCTTTACTGTGTGCGGATATCGACTGATATCTATAACCCTATCAGTGTAGCAGAACTATATTTCTGACTACATGTTTGAATGCATTTACTAGCATCTTCATGACAAGTGGCTAGTGGCTTGACGCAATTATTGAGTTTTTGTTGGCAATCATCAACACATCTCCTAACTTTATCTTCTCTACTCTCGCAAGAATTACCTAAAAACAATACGCACAACAACGCAACGCATACTAATACTTTTTTCATACAATATGCTCCATAGTTAAATTGTTAATTTTGCACTTAAACTACTGTACGCCAACAATCAATAATACCGTAACTTCCTTTCTATCAGAATTCCAAACTATACGTCGCGTAGGCTTTTAGGTTGCCGTCGGCGTCGGGAAAGACGGCGAAGTTCAGGCCCTGAGGCCGATCGCTTATGGCGGCGGTTGGCTGGGAACCGGGTCTATTGTAGCTTGCGGAGCGAGCGATGTTGTAGATGCCGCTAGCCAATGCACTCCCATAACCCAATAAAACTAAACCTTCTGAGTTATTATTAACACCACTTAATAAAAAGATATAACCACCTGCAGAGAGCCCTACTTGTGTCCATCCACCCACGCCGTCTTTCATAATGGTAAAGGAGCCAAGCCCCGGAATCAACCAGTTCAAGAGTCCGGTTCCCCACCGCTGTCCCGTTGTAAAGTCCCATACCTCAGGTGTCGAAGCCCTTGCATTTTCCATGATTTTAACAGATGCCTGATCTCGTGGCGATACTGCCTGTATCGGTGGGGATGATGGCTGTGCTGTTAGAGGTGCCACCCGTACCAATTCGACTAGTTCCGTTGTAAACGACGATATTTTTTTATTCTTTGTTATCACCTTCTTATTATTGTCGCGATAAGTGATAAGCTCTCCTTTCACAGAGCCAACCCCCAAAACGAACCAATCTACGGCGGTGACGATCGATTTTCCCGTCCTCCCAGTTCTAGAATTTTTAGAGTTCACTCTGACTGTAGATGTCACCTTATAAGCCCTGAATGTTCCGGCTGGAACCGTTATATCTTCGATCGCAACACATTGGTGATCTAGTGATAAATATTCTGTAGTCAACGTCCCCCTTGGTACGATATCCATTACATGGGTTACACTAATATCGTCAATCCTGTCGCCGGGCACCATTTTTATAGGGATACGGCGTACCCTATCACCTATTATAGTACCCGATGATACGTGAGATAATGCATCAAATTCGTAATTACCGTTAACGATATTCATCTTCATTTCTACTGGCTGCCTACCCGGAATGGGCTTCTTATCCCACGTGTTAAGCTGCTCTACCGCAATAGTGATAACCATGTTGTCGCCTGAACCCTCCACCTCCTTGATAGTTCTCCGTGTAAGAGCTTGAACTTTCCCCTTGGCATCAAGAGTAGCCGTTGTCATTATCATCCCTATCTGCGTTGAAAAGAAAATGTCGGCCGCTCCACTACTTATTTCAGTTTGGGGTTCGGTGATAACTCCTCTTCCATGACCAACTCGCTTATCGATAGTGTTTGGCGTCGGTGCAGAAGCTGGTTGCATCGGTGCCTGTATTGGTGCCGCTTGTCGCTGTGTAGATGCCGCTTGCGGTGGCGGTATCGGCAAAATTGGCGCCCCGCCGAACATACTGTTAATGACGCTGGCGGTAAGCGTTTCAAGGGCGTGCATACTGTTTAACTGCCCAGATGCCCTTCCAATCATCTTAACTTCAGCGGTTTCAACATCAATTATGCGGGCCGACACCTGATGGGAGCCGAACGCCCCCGCTACACCCGCGATGCAGACAAACTGTACGCCAAACTGCTTTCCCAATCGGCTGATTTGGCCATCATCTACACCGCCGGAGCGCTGTGTAGCCTGCTCTCGCTCTATCTCCGCCATAAACGCGGTCGAGCGCTCCACCGCCATGAACCGCCCACTCTTCACAAGCGCGTTAAGCATTTCCGTCCCCAACGCATGTTTTTCACTATCATTGAGATTGCCGGTTACGTACACCGCAATTTTTGGCAATCCGCCGGATTGAGCGAAAGCCTCCGTGCAAAACAAGGCTACAAGCAACAATGCTCCGACTCTCTCCACCACCCAAAACGCTCTAAATCTTCTCATAGCCCCACCCTTAATTTGAGGAAATCGTTGAAAAAACAATTTTTCCCTTGGTTTATGATAAAAACACTAAAATCTCCCAGTTCTCAGCCCCCGACCGAAACAGATATCCAGTGGATTTGCCGTAGATTTAGACCACCACCACCACCACCCCGACACCCGAAATCCACCCACCCACACCCCACTCAATACTTGCCGATACGCCAATTATAAATAAAATAGTTTCAATCCGACAATAAATCCAAGCTTTTCTCAAAAAAAATATAAAAATCTTCTAGTGGCCGTAATATAATGAAAAAATGCAACTTAATGGAAAGGAACAGCGAAAATGGACACATCCCTGTCGCTAGGTCAGCGTATTAGGTATTACCGTAAAAAAGCAGGTCTTTCTCAAAAAAAATGTGCGGAGCTTGCCGAAGTAAAGCCTCCGGCTCTCAATTTCTATGAAAAAGACAAGCGTGAACCCAGTATTTTGGTATTGGTCAGCCTTGCAAAAGTGTTAAATGTAACGGTCGACGCGTTGGCAGGCTTAAAGCCGCCGTCCGATTTTATCGCCCTGAACAGCGATGAGTCTTCCTTGTTGCGCATTTTCCGTAATCTCAATGACTTGGGACAAGACAGGGTATTGGAGATCACATCGGGATTATTAGAGATACCTAAATACACCAATATTGCAAAGCGTCCTCCCAAAACACGGACTTAATAACATAGAGCAACAAAAAAAGCCCTTATAACTCAATCGACTCGCCACTACCCCATTTTTAACATTTTCATAAATTTCAACAATTTATCTTGATTTTCTCACGTTTTTCGGCTATAATAATATTAGATGTTTAATTAGCCGGTATTTTGACAGAGATTTTGTCGGCTATTTGAATATTGAATGTTTAATTGGCCGGCATTTTGACGGGGATATTTCCGGCTATTTAAATATTAGATGTTGAATTAGCCGGCAGAAATGGAGGGGATTATCGTGTTTATAGCCCGTAATATGGAAAAAGCCATAAAAGAACTGTCAAAAATGTTCGGGGCGGTGCTCGTTGCCGGGGCGCGGCAGGTTGGCAAGACAACGCTTCTCCAAAAATCCATACCGGGTATTCGGTATATCACCCTCGACGACCCCATCATGCTGCGGGCGGCGGTTGAGGAGAGCGGGGCATTTTTTAAGAACGCTCCCCCGCCGGTGTTTGTGGACGAGATCCAGTACGCGCCGCAGTTGTTTCCGCATATAAAGATTATGCTTGATGCCGAAAAAAAGAAGGGGCAGTTCTACCTTTCCGGCTCGCAGCAGTTCCATTTGATGAAGAACGTTACCGAATCCCTCGCCGGGCGGATCGGCATCGTCAACCTTTTGGGGTTATCGTTGCGCGAAACAAGCGGCAACGATTTTTCAGAGCCATTTTTACCGACGGATGACTATTTCAGTAAACGAGGACGTGCATCCCCTGCCCTTTCGCATGACGAGATATGGGACATCATCCACAGAGGCAGTATGCCCGAGCTGTGCGTGAACCCTGAATTTAATCGTCAAATGTTCTACGGTGCGTATGTAAAGACATACATCCAGCGCGATGTTAGGGATCTTACGCAAATCGGCGACGAGCTGAAATTTATGCATTTTTTAACCGTGGCAGCGGCAAATACGGGGCAGCTCCTCAACCTCTCCTCCCTCGCCCGCGACGTAGGAATAAGCGCACCCACCGCCGAGCGCTGGCTCTCCATCCTCATCGCGTCGGGCCTCGTCTATCTTCTGCGCCCCTACCACAACAACATAACCAAGCGGGCAGTAAAGACGCCTAAACTGTACTTCCTTGACACGGGGCTCGCGGCGTACCTCACCAAATGGACCTCACCCGACGTCCTCAGAAACGGCGCGATGGCAGGCGCGTTCTTTGAGACCTTCGTAATTTCCGAAATCATAAAAAGCTACACCAACGCCGGCGTCCTCGAACCGCCGCTGTTCTTCTACCGCGATAAGGACATGCGCGAGATAGACCTGCTGATAGAAAACGGTGGCGCCCTGCACCCGATTGAGATCAAAAAACACGCCGACCCAAAAGCCTCCGACATCGCAGTTTTCGCTGCACTCGATAAAATCCAAGGCATCAAGCGCGGCGCGGGCGGAGTTGTCTGTATGTATGATGGGGTTGTCGCGCTGAAGGGTGAGGATGTGGTCATGCCGATGGGAATTTTGTAAACACATATAATCCCAAGCTGATAAAAAAATATCACAAATCACCACGTCCACCCGCCTGCATAGTGTATATTATATGCGAACAGAATCATCCCAAAGAAAGCCCAAGTATGCCCAGATTGTTCGATTTGCTGCCAGATGACGCCAAAAAGGGGCTTGCCGCCGAGGCTCAAAAGGCCGTGGACGGGAAGACATCTGCAACCGTGCACAATAGCGGTAAGAGTAAGGACGCGGGGAGCGGCACCAGCCAGCGTAATGACGGCAAACATCAACACCGCGACGAAAACCGCCGGCATCAACACGATAAAAAGCCGGCGCAACCAGAACAGTCAGCGCTGCAATCAATATCAATCCCAGACTTCGTAGCCTTAGACGTAGAGACTACCGGCCTCGACTTCAAGCACGACCGGGTAATCGAAGTCGGCGCGATACGTTTTGTAGACGGCAAGCCGGAGAAAGAGTTTTCTACGTTCATCAACGCCGGCGTCCCGATACCCGACCACATCACCCGCCTGACGCAGATTACCGACGACGACATAAGACCGGCGCCGAAGTTTGCCGACATCGCGATGGAACTTTTAGAGTTCATAGGGTCGCTGCCGGTCTGCGGGCACCAGACTGATTTTGACCTGACGTTCATAAACGAAGAACTCAAGCGCGCAGCGTTCCCCGACATCACCCCGCAAATCATAGACACCGCGCTGTTATCAAGGATATTGCTGCAGCGCGTGGGGCGGTTCTCGCTCAAGCATGCCTGCGGCGCGATGGGCGTAACGCTTGATAACGCGCACAGGGCGCTGCACGACGCCAAGGCATCGGGGGAGCTTGCGGTTAAGCTGATACCGACGCTTGGCGATCTCTCGCTTGAGGTGCGGCAGGCGCTGGCTGCGTACGCGCCGGGGTCCATGTTCAAGACGCTGGCGATAAGGAGCCTTTTCGGGGCGAGGTACGGCATCAATTTGAAGAAGGGTGAAGCGCTCTCTTCGCAGTTGCCCAAGGTCGACGCGCCTGACTGGTTTTTGCGGATTGACCCCAAACAGATTGAGGGTGTTTTTTCGGGGGATGGTATCAATACTAGTAATATTGATAATATCATTAAAGGATTCACGCCGCGTCCGGCTCAGAAGGAGATGGCGCTGAATGTTATCAATGCCCTTAATGATAACGGGATCCTCGTGGCTGAGGCCGGTACAGGAACGGGAAAGTCGCTCGCGTACCTTGTCCCCGCGGCGTTCCATGCGTTAAAGAATAATTGCCGTGTAGTGATATCAACGCAAACGCGCAACCTTCAGGATCAGCTCATCAGCAAAGACATTCCTGCGGCTGCGGCGATTTGTGAAGGATTTGATTTTGGGGCGGATAACGCAAGCGAAAAATCATCATCAATACGTGAGGACGAAAAGGCAGGCGGCAGATTGCCGCCCCTACAATTACGTTATACGAAACTCAAGGGACGCGGCAATTATTTATGCCGATACCGCTTTTACAAGCTCTTGCAGGGCGAGATGGGCAACCTCTCCCCCCGCGAGCGCAACGCCGTGCTCCCGCTCATCGTCTGGTCGCAGTACACGGTGTCGGGGGATGTTGAGGAGCAGACGTTTTTCAACCCCAAGTGGTTCTTTAAGACGTGGAACATGATATCCGCCGACGGCCAGGACTGCTCAGGCCGCCGCTGCCCGTACTATTCAACATGTTTTCTGCAACGCGCGCGGCAGTTAGCCCAGACTTCGCATATTGTGGTGATAAACCACGCGCTGTTCTATTCGGATATCTGCTCCGAAACATCGTTTTTGGGAGCAATCGGGTCGATAATCTTTGATGAGGCGCATCATTTGGAATCAAGCGGCCATCAACATTTAAGAACAGAATTAGATACAAACCGGACGACGGCGTTTGTCGACAAATTACAAAACCTGCTGCAGACGGCGTCAGCCCATAAAAACGCAGCCAACACCAAAGAATTCGAAAAAGAACTGAAAAACCATTTAAAGCATATCCGCAAACGCGCCCAGGACTTATTGCAGGAACTTGACAAGTGGGCATTATCAACCGCCCCGAACTTGGAGGCGGAATACCAAATTCCTGTCGACGAAAATTCTTTGGGACGCCTGCGCGAGCCGGCGGTATTCGACATCACTCTCGGTGAACTGCAAGACACCTTCCATCATTTCAGGCAGGTATTGTCCTCCGCAGACAAAGATAAGATCGACGAGCTGCGCGAGGTGATGGCGGCCTGCGCGGAACAAACGTCGCAACTGAGAGCCGACCTGCAATACCTCATAGCCGCAAAGACGGAGGACCATGTCTTCTGGCTTGAGGGGAATCACGAGAAAAAGTGGACAAAGCTCTGCGGCGTCCCGCTCGACATCAGCGGCCTGCTCGCGGAGATTTGGGAGCGGTGCAACGGCGGGATAGTCTTCACGTCGGCGACTTTGGCTACAGGCGCGGCGCAGGGGCCGGCGCAGGAATCGATATCGGAATCAACGCAAAAATCATCACAAGGCTCAACCGATTATTTTAAACGCGCCGCCGGCCTCAATAACTTCGCCGACCGAACGACATCAATCATCCTGCCAAGCCCATACTGCATAAGCCAAACGCTCTTCGGCGCGTTTAGAACCTGCCCGGAGCCCGACAACCCGGCCTTCCCGAAGTTCGCCGCCGACGCCATAGCCGGCATACACTCAAAACTCGGCAAGAACGTCCTCGTGCTGTTCACGTCAAACGCCATGCTCAACAACGTCTACTCACAGCTCAAATCACGGCCGGACGTAGACAGGAACAATCTTTTGGCGCAGGGGTTCGCCGGAAACAGAAACACAATGTTGGAGCAATTCAAGGCGCAGAGCGGTATGATACTTTTGGGAACCGATTCTTTTTGGGAGGGCATAGACGCGCCGGGCGAGGCCTGCGAGGCCGTCGTCATCCCGCGCCTCCCCTTCCCCGTACCTACGCACCCGCTTACACAGGCGCTGGGCCGGCGGATGGAAGAGCTCTACGGCAGCTCGTTCTTCTCATACTCGGTGCCGGAAGCGATCATCAAGTTCCGTCAGGGCGCAGGCCGGCTGATACGATCCGCTGCCGACAGAGGGGCACTTGTCGTACTCGACAACCGAATCCTCACAAAGGGCTACGGCAAACAGTTCTCACGGGCGCTCGGCGGGCGGCTTAACGAATTCGCCGACGTTAACGAAATGACAGAAAAGATGCGCGATTTTTTTGAATCGCCGCCAGCAAATAAATCGGATAATCAGAACATCAATACCAATGATACTGATCCCGATTCAAACATCACCTACGTACCATTTGAGGATTTATGATGAGGGCCAATATGACGACACGTAAAATCTATCAATACCTTGCCGTACTGACGGTTATCGCGCTATCCCTCGCGTCGGCGTCCTGCTCCGTCTACTCGCTCAGCGGCTCCACCCTACCCGGCCATATCAAGACGGTGCACATCCCCGTCTTCACAAACTCGACATTGGAGCCTGGGATAAACGACGACGTTACCACAGAACTTTCCCGGGAAATCCTGAAAAGCCAGCTCCGCCCCGGCAGCGAAGACGCCGACGCCGTAATCCGCGGCAACATAACCCGCTACAGCAACCAGCCTCAAACCTTCGGCGCGGGAGGGGCCGAGGTGCAGGTAGAACAGTACATCGTGCGGGTAACCGCTGAAGCGGAGTTCTACGACAACGTAAAGGACGAGCAGATCTACAAGGGCACTGTTTCAGGCGAGGGGGTCTACAACTTCGAGAACGAAGACGAGCAGATCGGGCGGGATAAGGCCGTCAAGAATCTTGTGGAGAAGATTATACAGAATTCGGTGCAGATGTGGTAGGTTAATGTTTGTATGGTTGTTTTAAAATCAAAATCAAAATCAAAATCTTTTAATGCTTTTGGGGACAGGGGCTACGCCCCCGTAACGCCCCCTATTCTAAAACCTATATACCCTAAAACCCATATCCTAAAACCAAATACCCAAAACCGGTACAGCAACGGCAAATTAATATTTATTGACTACCATAAATATCCCAAGCCAATACTGAATTGGTTGAGGTTTTTGCCGGATGCTTCAACGAATTTTATCAATCCAAAGATTCCCCTTGCGTCAATAAAGATGTGGTCGCTGAGGTACCAGCTGATTCCAACCGCGATTCCGAAATCTACTGATGATCTGCCCTCTACCTTGAATGTTTCGCCGTCGTCCCATTTTATTTTCCTGCCGAAGGGAACGTCTAACTGCACGCCGCCGGCCACGTGCAGGGGGCTGTCGAACAGTTGTACGTCGAGCAGTACCGGCAGCGTTAGTGCGAATTCTCTGATTACCGCGACCTCCGAGTTGAACGGGGTGCGGTATGCCAGGCCGGGATATAGGCCCAGCGCGACGGAGTTCGTGATGCCGATGAGCGCGACTGCCTGTACCTCAACGCCGTGGCCGCGGCCGCGCCTTACGTAGTGCTCGTCGTAGCGCGTGTTGTAATCGCCCGGGAGGCCCTCGTAGTAATACGTCCTGACGTTCATATCCACCGCGTAACTGTTGTTGTAGGCGACGCGGAGGCCGTATCTGTTTCTGCGGGCGCTTTTGACGCTATCCGCCGTATCTGCAGGTTCAGGGTCCGCGGCTGGCTCAGCCTCAACAACTTCTTCAATGATAGGTTCTGGATCGGGTTCCGGTTCCGGATCAGGTTCGGGATCTGCCGCTACTACCGGCTCAGGTTCCGGCTCAGGTTCAGGTTCTGCCTGTACAGTTTCTTCAATGACCGGTTCCGGTTCAACAACTTCCTCAACAACCGGCTCAGGCTCAGGCGTTGGCTCGTAGCCCACTACATATCCGAGTTTCACGATCTCGACGCGTCTGTTCTGCGCCCGGCCTTCGTAGGTTGCGTTCGGGGCAATGGGCCTTGTGAGGCCGTAGCCGGTAGCGGTGATATTTTTCTCGGGGACGCCGCCCTGCGACATCAGGTAGTTCTTCACCGACGCGGCGCGCGCGGCGGAGAGGCGCATGTTCCCGGCTGCCGACCCGACCGAGTCGGTGTGCCCCTGAACCTCGTAGCGGTACTGCGGATTCCTCTTAAACATCTCGGCGATGCTGTCGAGCACCGGAAAGGAGATCGGCATGAGCCTGGCCTTGCCGAACTCGAAGTTGACCATCCGCATCATCTCCCGGACCCACTCCTCCTCGCCGGTTGGAGCGGCAGGATTTCGGGCCGCAGCCGTATCATCCTGTACCGCGGCAACGCCGTCTTGGGCGGCAATAGAGGCTGCCGCGCAAAACAGGAACAATATCACTACCATAAATAATCTGTTCATATCAAAATAACCCAATTTTCCGCTCTCTGTTCTCATTTAACAATCACCCGCGACGCATTAACACGCTTTCCGTTTTCCCTTATATCAACTACATACCGCCCTGACGTTATCCCGCTTAACGATATCTTCGCGCCACCCTGCACATCATAACGCCCAACCATCCTTCCCCTCATGTCGATCAACCGTACCTGCAGCGCCATTGCCGGCGGCGCGTTGACGTGCAAATTTTTGCCCCTCATTCTGACTGTCGGCTTTACCGCTGATACCGGCCGCGCAGACGGCGCGGATCCCGGCTTATGGAATATCTCTCCCT
>Ga0123356_10002343_pt1 | contig 20350 bp, 18 predicted proteins | sample TergutEmb28metaG_2_FD_92546 | JGI IMG/M metagenome (GOLD analysis project Ga0123356, IMG submission 92546) | Embiratermes neotenicus P3 segment gut microbial communities from Petit-Saut dam, French Guiana - Emb289 P3 | ecosystem: Host-associated > Arthropoda: Insects > Digestive system > Gut ... | reverse complement strand
TGCCACAGCCAGTATTTCACCAGCCCCAACAGTAAAGGACACATTATCGAGCAGTACTCTGTTTTCCCGATCAGCCAGACACAGATCCCGCACATCAAGGACGGCATTTTCCGCATGAGCGATGTGCTTATTGACGCGAAGGTCCACCGCACGGCCAACCATCATTGACGCCAATTGAGTCTGCGATGCGCTCGGTAGAGCCGTACCCACAACTTTGCCATGGCGAATAACAGTAATCGTATCTGCGACTTCCTGGACTTCACGAAGCTTATGGGTAATGAAAACAATGGAGGTGCCTGATTCCTTAAGCTGACGCATGATGTCCATCAACTCATCGGTCTCTTGCGGAGTCAGAACCGCAGTTGGTTCGTCCAGGATAAGAATCTGGGCACTTCGTGACAGAGCCTTGATGATCTCGACTCGCTGCCGGACCCCGACAGGAAGATCATCGACCAGTGCATCTGGGTCGACATCAAAGCCGAAACGATCGGAAATCTCTTTCACCAGTGTGCGGGCCTTTGCTCGATTGATCAGGCCAAGCGGACCTGTGGGCTCGGTGCCCATCACGACGTTCTCAGCCACCGTAAAGACCGGAACGAGCATGAAGTGTTGGTGGACCATGCCGATACCTGCTTCGATGGCATCTCCAGGGCCCGAGAAGTGTACGGGGCGACCATCAAGAAGAATGGATCCGGCATCAGCTTCGTACAACCCATACAGCACATTCATCAGGGTGGATTTTCCTGCGCCGTTTTCCCCGAGAAGGGCATGGATCTGTCCCGGCTCTACAACGAGATCAATGGAATCATTGGCAACAAAATCACCGAATTTCTTCGTGACTCCACGCAATTCCAATCTCATGGATCCTCCTTGGCCAATCAGCTACAAATACCCTACCGGATTGGGTACTGGGGAGGATATAAGTATTGGGCTTGGGTCGTATAACGACCCAAGCCCAACTGATGTATTTCACTCGGTGACCGGCAAATGACGCTACTGGCCACCGAGGAGCTTACTTAGGATCCGAAGGAGAGGTGACCACCAGAGCGCCGGATGCAATATCCTCGGCGAGCTGGGCTACCTTATCCTTGACCTCTTGGGAAACTGCATCTTCAAAGTCATGAAGAGGAGCAATCCCGACACCGCCATTGGCCAGGGTGCCAATATAGGGGGCGTTGGAGAAGTTTCCAGCCTGAGCTTCCTTGATGGTGTCGAAGACCGACGCGCCGATCTGCTTCATCACTGAGGTCAGGAAGAGATCCTTGTACTGGATCACGGAGTCGTAACCATCGGCGTCCACCCAAATGATGGCGACGTTTCCGGCTTCCTTAGCCGCTGCAGCAGCGCCAAGGCCAACCGGGCCGGCGACGGGCATGACCACGTCAGCGCCCTGATCGATGAAGTTCTTGGTGGTGTTCTGTCCCTTGGACTGATCTTCGAAGTCACCAGTGAAGGAACCATTCTGGGTGGTCTTGTCCCAACCGAGAACCTCAACCTCTGCCTGGAAATCCTCATTGTAACGGGCGACGCCGTCAACGAAGCCATCCATGAAGATGGTGACTGAGGGGATCGGCATTCCACCGAAGGTGGCGACCTTACCGGTCTTGGAGTAAGCCGCTGCGAGGTAGCCGCCCAAGAAGGCAGCATCCGAGGTCTTGAAGACCAGAGGCTTCACATTCGGCAAAACGATTGAATTGTCATCGACGATCGCAAACTGGGTGTTGGGGAACTCCTCAGCCTGAGTCTGGGTTGCTCCGGCAAGCATGAAGCCAACGGTGATGGTCAAATCACATTCTTGGGCCTGCATCGAGGCTAGGTTCGGCTCAAAGTCTGAAGCATTTTGTGACTCAGCCCAGTTAATGGATACACCAAGGTCAGTCTCAGCCTTCTTCAATCCCTCAAAGCCTGACTGGTTGAAGGACTTGTCATCAAAACCGCCCTGATCAGAGACCATGCATGCCAAGAATGAGGCAGCCGGGGTGTTGTCATTGGAGGGTGTTTCATTGGGTTCGGTTGGTGTTCCGCAACCACTCAATGCAAGAGCCGCTGCTGTGACAAGTGCGGCCGATGCTAGGAATTTCTTCACTTTTCGTCCAATCGATGTTATGGATGTACGACTGTCGTACTTTTCCTATCTAACTTACCGGGAGTTTGATAGCTTCAGCCATTTCAAACCGCGTTTATCGGGTCACAGTTTCACAACAATCCCATAACAGATCAGTCTTTTGCCTTGAAATCCACCCCTGCTTCACGTCTTTGCGCCAGGGTTATCGGTGCAGGTGCACCAGTCAGAGGATCATAACCATTCCCAGTCTTGGGGAACGCGATGACCTCTCTAATGGAGTCCATCCCAGCCAGCAGAGCAACGATGCGGTCCCATCCGAAAGCGATTCCGCCGTGAGGCGGTGCGCCGTACTGGAAAGCATTCAGCAAGAAACCGAACTTCTCGCCCACTTCGTCTTCACTCAGGCCCATGACTGCAAAAACGCGTTCTTGGATATCCCTGCGATGGATCCTGATGGACCCGCCGCCGATCTCATTGCCGTTGCAGACAATGTCATAGGCGTACGCAAGTGCTGAGGCTGGGTCGGTATCGAAGCTATCGATGCAATCGGGCTTCGGGGACGTGAAGGCATGGTGGACTGCTGTCCATGCACCGGCACCCACCGCTACATCACCTTCGGCCTGAGCATCGGAAGTCGACTTGAACAGAGGTGCATCAACCACCCACACAAAGCTCCACCCATCCTTGTCGATGAGTCCCAACCGTTGACCTATCTCATTGCGGGCAGCACCCAGCAGGGCCTGCGATTTCGTGCGAGGTCCGGCGGCAAAGAAGATCGCATCGCCGGGTTTGGCACCGGTACGAGGGGCCAATTGGGCGACTTCTTCTTCGGAAAGATTCTTGGCCACAGGTCCGCCCATCTCCCCATCCTGCGAAATGGTGACATAGGCCAAGCCTCTGGCTCCGCGCTGCTTAGCCCACTCCTGCCAGGCATCGAACTGGCGCCTCGGCAGGCTTGCCCCGCCTGCCATCACCACAGCACCGACATAGGGTGCCTGGAAGACCCGAAACTCGGTGTGAGAAAAAACATCGGTAAGTTCGGTGATTTCGAGGTCGAAACGCAGGTCTGGTTTGTCTGACCCATAGCGGTTCATGGCATCTGTATACGTGATTCGGTCAAAGGGAGTGCTGAGATCCACATCAATCAGCTTCCACAGGGCCACCAGTATCTCTTCGGCTAGGGCAATAACGTCTTCTTGGTCAACGAAGCTCATCTCCACGTCAAGCTGGGTGAACTCCGGCTGACGATCAGCCCGGAAATCCTCGTCGCGGTAGCAGCGGGCGATCTGGTAATACCTCTCCATCCCAGCCACCATGAGCAACTGTTTGAAGAGTTGAGGGCTTTGCGGCAGCGCGTACCAGGAACCTGGGTTGAGTCGGGCAGGAACAACGAAGTCGCGGGCACCCTCGGGGGTGGATCGAGTCAGAGTTGGTGTCTCAATTTCAATGAAGTCATGGCCCCACAGCACCTGGCGTGCAGCATGGTTGATCTGGGAACGCAACCGCAGTGCCCTGCCTTGATCAGGTCGGCGCAAATCAATGTAGCGATGGGTGAAGCGGGCATCCTCACCAACATTGACTCGTTCATCTACTGGGAAAGGAAGCGGTGCACTAGGATTCAGAATCTCGATTTCGGCGACGACAACCTCGATCTCACCGGTGGGCATATTCGGGTTTACTGTATCGTCGGATCGGGGTTCTACCACACCAGTCACAGCCAAACAGAACTCGCTGCGCAGTTTGTGGGCTCCTAGAGCATCGACCAATTCTTCACGGATGACACACTGGACTATTCCCGTACCATCCCGCAGGTCAACGAAAACTACTCCCCCATGATCACGACGGGAATTCACCCATCCTGCCAAGGTGACCGTTTCCGATATGTTTGTGCTTGTCAGCAATCCTGACTCATGGGTGCGAATCATCGACGTATTCCTTTCTTGATCAAGCGCATAGACAGTACGCGATCCGAGCAATCAGTGTAGCACCTGACTCAATTCCGGGGTTCTAGCCCTGAATGATCTGGGGACGGGCATCTTCTGATGGCGGGGTCCACGATGTCGCATCGGCATCTTCCTGATCGCCAGTACGAATGTCCTTGACTTGGCCTTGCAAGGTTCCAAACCACACGTACGGGATCCCGCGCCGATCAGCAAAGCGGATCTGCTTGCCGTACTTCGCGGAATTGGGAGACACCTCACAGCAGATTCCTCGGCTGCGCAGAGCTGCGGCAACCTCGTCTGCCTGGGCGCGCTGGTCGTCACTATCAACGGCAATCAAAATCACAGAGGGTACGCAGCGTGATGCAACGAGCTTGGACTTGGAGATCAACGGCGCAAAGACCCGACTCACACCAAAGGAGATTCCCACCCCTGGATAGGTGGTCTTACCGTCTGTAGCAAGGCTGTCATAGCGCCCGCCGGCACAGATTGTCCCCAGTGACTCATTCCCCACCAGTTCCAGTTCGAAGACTGACCCGGTGTAATAGTCCAACCCGCGCGCAATCTTGGCGTCGACGACCACATTGTCCGGGAACCGTCCGATCACGGCTGCGAGCAGGGTTTCTAGTTCTAGGATCCCTTGTTCAACCATCTCGTTAGTGATCCCCAAGGCACCCACCTCACGGGCAAAGTCAGTACGACTCTCAATTGAAGCGAAGGTAAGAATCTTGTCGATGACATCGCCATCGGTTCCAAGCTCTGCCAGCATTTGGGTGACACCGCGGACGCCGATCTTGGGGAGCTTATCAATGATTTGAATCACTGCCATAGGGTCGGTGATACCTAAACCTGTGTAAAAACCTTGGATCAATTTTCGATTATTGATCCTCATCAGCACGGGTGGGATACCCAATTCTTCTTCGAGACGCTGGCAGGCTTCCAGCATGACGAGCACCACCTCGATATCGTGGTGGAAGCTCAGTTCATTAAGCCCGACGATGTCGATATCTGCTTGCCAGAATTCCCGGTAGCGGCCCTCTTGGGGCCTCTCCCCGCGCCATGCCGGCTGAATCTGATAACGGCGAAAAGGAAAGTTCAGATGCCCGGCATTGTCGAGAACATAGCGTGCAAAAGGAACCGTCAGATCGAAGTGAAGTCCAAAGTCATCGGTATCATCGGCCCCGGCATGGATGCGTCGTACAGCGTAAACTTCCTTGGTGATTTCTCCCTTGCGGCTCAATTCTTCAACCGGCTCAACAGCACGAGTTTGGATATTGGCGAAGCCGTGTAATTCAAAGACCGACGACAGTATTTTCAGCGCACGGGTCTCCACCATACGACCTTGGGGAAGAAACTCGGGGAATCCGGAAATCGAAGCCATTGTCCAAGCCTACAGTTATTGAGGTCAGCGTACTTCATCACGGATTTATAACAATTCCAGCACAAGGCTAAGTATTGGCTGAATCGACAGGCAAAAATCGGCGAAATCGGGCAAGATGGAACGCATGACTGAATCTCCACGGCCTTCTGCCTTCGGACGCGTTGCCGAAGACGGAACTGTCTATGTAATTATCCAAGACACAGAGCGCGCAGTCGGGCAGGTTCCCGACGCCACACCAGAGCAGGCTTTAGCCTTCTTTGAGCGCCGAGCACAGGCCTTGGAGGTGGAAGTCACCTTACTCACTCAGAGAGTCCGCAACGGGGCCCTCAGCCCCGATGAGGCGCGTCGATCCATTCAGCATCTGCGTACCACCATTCTTGAAGCGAACGCAGTTGGTGACCTGGAAGGTCTGGCGGCTCGCTTGGATCCGCTGACCGAAGTGATTGATGCTCAGGCTGAGGTCAGGCGCGAAGAGAAAGCTAAGGCGATCGCCGAGGCTCGTACTCGAAAAGATGAGATGGTCGTGCTGGCTGAGCGGCTCGCCGTCAGCAATGATTGGGGAACCGGGGTTCAGAAATACCGGGATCTTCTCGATGAGTGGAAGACACTACCGCGCCTGGACAGAGCAGCCGATGACGAACTCTGGCACCGTTTCTCAACCGCCCGTACGACCTACACTCGTCGGCGCAAGGCCCATTTCGCAGAACTCAGTGTGGCCCAGGGTGAGGCCCGGGAAACCAAGGAAGCCATCATCGCTGAAGCTGAGTCCCTAGCCCAATCCTCCGACTGGGGTTCCACCGCTGCCGCATTCCGTACGCTGATGGCGCGCTGGAAGGCTGCCGGAGGCGCAGGACGTCACATCGATGATGCTCTGTGGACACGGTTCCGTGCCATCCAGGATGACTTCTTCACCCGGCGCTCCGAGGTTTTCACCGCCCAGGATGAGGAGTTCCAGTCCAACCTGACCGCTAAGCTGGAGTTGCTCACCAAGGCGGAATCAGAGATTCTGCCGGTCACCGATGTTGCCAAGGCGCGCGCCGCCTACCGAGAGTTCATCTCTGCCTTCAATGTTTTGGGCCGTGTGCCTGCTGATCAAATGAAAGCTGTTGATTCGAGGGTACGCGCCATCGAGTCGGCCATCGATGAAGCTGATAGGCGTGAGTGGGCAAGAACCGATCCTCAGACCCGCGCCCGCGCCCAAGAGACGGTGAACCTGTTCGCCACCCAAATTGCGAAGCTGCAGGATCAGCTTGCCAAGGCTGAGGCGAAGGGTGACAAGTCCCAGATCTCGAAGGCAACCGCTTCTATTGCGACCTATCAGATTTGGTTGGATCAGGCCCAGCAAACCCTGGATGAACTGAACGCCTAAAGATCAGGCGTTCATACGCCGTACTTCGGTCACCTCAGGGACTGTTCGTACCTTCTTGATGACCTGGTGGAGGAATCCAGGGTCAGGGATCTCAAAAGACAATGTCATGTGTGTCGTACGATCTTTGCCGACTTGGACCTGTGCGGAGACGATCGATACCTTATCCTCTGCTAGCGTGGCGGTGATGTCGGCGAGCAGACCTGTGCGATCAAGCCCCTCAATACTGATGGTGACCAGGTAATTCGTTCGCGCATTCGCTGTCCAGGAAACATGGAGGATGCGTTCTGGAGTCGTCAGGAGATCCTGGACGTTGCGACAGTCACGGCGGTGGACGGAGACTCCTTGACTTCTGGTCACGAAGCCCAGGATTTCATCACCGGGAACCGGGGTGCAGCAGCGAGCCAGCTTCACCAAGACATCCGAATCCCCTTCCACCTGAACACCTGCACTGGAGTGCTGCAGTTCCCTGCGAGGGGTATGGAAGATCGGGCGGTCCTCGAAGTGCTCCTCAGCGGCGTGTTCCTTACCGCCCTCGAGTGCGATCAACTGATCGACAACTCGTTGGGCACTAACCTTGCCCTCCCCCACTCCGGCGTACAAACCCGGAACATCTGGAAAACGCAGTTTGGAAGCAACAGCAGTGAGGTACGGCAGGGTGAGGATTCTCTGCAGCGGCAACCCCGAATGACGAAGTTGCTTAGCCAGAGCGTCACGGCCCGCTTCGATCGACAGGTCGCGGCGTTCCTTGGAGAAGAACTGATTGATCTTTTGACGAGCACGCGGAGACTTCACAAAGTCCAGCCAGTCCCGCGAGGGACCGGCATCCGCGGATTTGGTCGTGAGAATCTCACAGACGTCACCGTCACTGAGCGGGGTGTCGAGGCGCACAAGCTTTCCGTTGATGCGAGCACCGATGCAGTGGTGGCCGACCTCAGTGTGAATAGAGTAAGCAAAATCGACCGGGGTTGCTCCGTGGGCTAGAAAGTAGAGGTCGGAGTTCGGGGAGAAGACCATTACCTCTTTGCCGGCAAGTTCCGCGGTCAGACTATCCAGGAAGACCCCAGGGTCATCCTCTTCTGCCTGCCATAGACTGAGCCTCTTGACCCAGAGTAAATCCATGGGATCAAGCCGGGCCGTACCACGCTTCGAGGTGGGATTCTTCTTGTACTTCCAGTGGGCAGCAACCCCGTACTCAGCATTTCTATGCATTTCGCGAGTACGGATCTGGAACTCAACCGGCTTTCCTTGAGGACCGACGACCGTGGTGTGGAGTGACTGGTAGGTAGAGTACTTCGGATTGACAATGTAATCCTTGAACCGCCCCGGCAGCGGCTGCCAGAGCTGGTGAATGGCAGCCATCGTGAGATAGCACTCGTTTTCCGTCTCCACCAAGACTCTCAAACCCATCAGATCATAGATGTCGGTGAAGTCGCGGCCTCGTACGACCATCTTCTGGTAGATCGAGTAGTAATGCTTGGGGCGGCCATAGACCCTGGCATGGATTCCCTTCGATTCTAGGGATTTCAAAGCCACGGGAACAATCTCTTGAAGGATCTTTTCACGGGCTGGCTGCTCAGCGGCGACTTGATGAAGAATCTGATTGTAGATCTTGGGCTGAAGGGCCGCAAAGGCAAGATCTTCCAACTCCCATTTCACCATGTTCATCCCGAGTCGGTGAGCCAGAGGGGCATAGATCTCCAGGGTTTCTTTTGCCACTCGATTCTGCTTGTCAGGGCTCAGAGATGAGATCGTACGCATATTATGCAGCCGATCGGCGAGTTTGATGACAACCACGCGGATATCCTGGAACATCGCCACGATGATCTTACGGATGGTCTCGGCCTTAGCGAAGTCTCCGTACAGAGATCGATCCAGTTTAGTGACCCCATCAACCATCTGCGCGACTTCTGCTGAGAAGTCGTTGGTCATCGCCTCCAGAGTGTAGTCAGTATCCTCGACAGTGTCGTGGAGAAGAGCCGCCACGATCGTGGGCTCATTCATCCCCAGATCCGCAACAATCTTTGCCACGGCAAGTGGGTGAGTAATATAGGGCTCCCCCGAGGTACGAGTCTGACCCTCGTGCCATCGTTTCGCAACCTCAAAGGCGAAATAGAGATTCGCAATCTGGGTTTCAGGATGGGACAGACGTGCTGACTCACACAGTTCTTCTAGCCCCTGAGCATACGCACCAAAGTCTGCCGTCGGTAGATTTTGCTCCGAACGGTCTACGGTATCCACGCCAGTGGAATCGGTGTTAGTGGTCATCTTCGCTTCCCTAGGCGCTCCATTCTACCGGGCGAATGAAAGTCTCCTGGCCACTTGAGGTCTAGGTCGTGATGAGAGCGTGAATATTGTTGATGCCTTGCGAGGACAGGTGGGCTCGACCGCCAAGGAAGCCGAGTTCGAGAACGATGCCGATTTCGACAACCTCGGCACCCAGGCGATCAATCAGTTTCGTGGTGGCTGATACCGTACCTCCAGTAGCCAGGACATCATCGATGATCATGACGCGGGCTCCTTTGTGGATCGCATCCTGGTGGATGGCGAGGGTGTCTTTGCCGTACTCAAGGTCGAAGGACTGGGAGTAGACATCCCTGGGAAGCTTGCCTGGTTTACGTACGGGAACGAATCCCACACCCAGAGCCAGAGCCACCGGTGCTGCGAAGACGAATCCGCGTGCTTCGATTCCGACGACCACATCGACATCGCCAGGAGCTAAGTCCACCAGCGCTTCAACACATGCCTGGTAGGCCTCATTGCAGCCCAACAGGGGCGTGATGTCTTTGAAGACGACCCCAGGGGAGGGAAAGTCTGCTACATCAACGATGTAGGAAGAAATTAACTCGATTCGAGGATCGGTCATGTGTTATTTGCCTCGTTTTGACCGCGTAGTACGGATGGGCTGCTGACGAATGAAGGCACCTGGTTCGGATGTCTCGACTGACATAGTGAAGGCTGGGGACGCTACTGCGACCTCAGGCGCACCAGCTTTTGTCAGCTTCTCGCGGCGCTTGGCAACCCTCATAGCCTGCTGCTTCATGCCGGGCTCCATCATCCTCAACTGCACCAACACCGGGGTGGCGATGAAGATTGAGGAGTAAGCAGCGACGATCATACCGACGAACAGCGCCAGACCAATGTCTTCGAGCGGGCCGGAACCTAAGATGAAGGCACCTGCGAAGAGGATCGCTGCCACCGGAAGAACACCGATGGTGGTGGTGTTGATCGAACGCACCAGAATCTGGTTGACCGACTTGTTTGCCAGTTCAGGATAGGTGGCCTTGCAATCGTCGAGGTTCGCAGTGTTCTCACGAATCTTGTCGAAGACTACGACGGTGTCGTACAGGGAGTATCCGAGGATAGTGAGCAGACCTGTCAGTGTGGCAGGTGTCACTGTGAACCCGACCAGAGCGTACATTCCGATGGTGATCGTCATGTCGTGGATCAGACCGATGAGTCCTGACAGCGCCATCTTCCAGTCTCGGAAGTAGACCGACATCAGTAGGCACACCAGGACAAGGAAGACAACCAGAGCGATCCCAGCCTGTTGGGTCACCTGTTTACCCCAGGAGGATCCGATTTGCTGGTAGTCGACTAGATCCGATGTCGTCCCAGCCTGCTTGGCGATAGCTTCGCGTACCATGATCTGTTCGTCTACGTCGAGGTCACGGGTCTCGATGGACACACGGTTCGATCCGATGGTGACCACAGAGACGCTGTCGAGGTTGCGCACCCCGGAGTTCAATACGGCAACTCGGAACTCATCTGCGGTGTCAGCGGTGATCGCTTCAACACTTACCTTGAAGTTCGATCCGCCTCGGAACTCGATGCCGAGGTGGAGCCCCTGGAAGAGGATCGCCCCGATCGAAATCACGAGCAGAACCGCAGAGATGATGTACCAACGCCGCCAGTTGCCGACGAATTCATAGGAAATCTCGCCCGACCACAGTCGGTGGGCAAAGCTGGACTTCTTGGCGGGTTCAGCTATTTCTTCGATGACCGTCTCGGTCGACTTCTTGTCAGACATGACTCACGCCTCCTTTGCGGTCGACAGGGCACGGGGCCGTGGTTTTCGGGTGCCGACTAAGCCGAGATGCTCAGCTTCAAAGCCGGAGAACTTCTTTCCTTGACCGAAGTACTTTGTCTTCACCAGCAAAGACACTAGGGGCTTGGTAAAGAAGAAGATCAGTGCGAGGTCTACCAGTGTGGTCAGACCCAGGGTAAAGGCGAAGCCCTTAATGGCACCGATAGAAAGAATGAAGAGGATCACTGCGGACAGAATCGACACTGCGTCAGCGATGACGATCGTACGCCGGGCTCTCTCCCAGCCGACCTCCACAGCCGACTTCAGAGATCTACCCTCACGGGCTTCGTCACGTATTCGCTCGAAGAAAATGACGAAGGAGTCTGCGGTAATACCGATGGCGACGATCACACCTGCCAGACCTGGCAGTGACAGAGCGAAGCTCAGGGACTCGCCGAAGAGAACGATGAGGGTGTAGACCGAACCACCTGCCACCAGCAGCGAGGAGAAGACCACGATCACCAGTGCACGGTAGTAGACCAAGCAGTAGATCAGAACCAATAAGAGACCGATTCCGCCTGCGATCAGCCCGGCTGCCAGTTGGTCACCGCCCAAAGATGCCGACACAGTGTCGACATTGGACAACTCGAAGGTCAGAGGCAGGGAACCATACTTCAGGATGTTTGCCAGATTCTGAGCAGTCTCCTGAGTGAAAGAACCCGAGATCTGCGCGTTCCCACCCGGAATTTTTTCATGAACCACAGGCGCTGAAATAACTTTGCCGTCAAGAACAATCGCGAACTGATCCTGCGGCGAGGTCCCCTTCGACAGGGCATCGGTTGCCTCAGCGAACAAGGAAGCTCCCAAGGAGTTCAGGCTCAGCGACACAACTCGGGTGAGCTGTCCTTGCGGAATTGTCACGCGGGCATCTGTAACGACGTTGCCTTCCATCAGGCGAGGACCAAGAAGATACTTATAGACGGCTTCACCAGCGGTATCTGTTCCGCGCGGACAGGCAAAGAAGGCCTGATCCCAGACCTGGGGTATGACGTCTCCGCACTGGAAATCTGCGAAGTCGGCCTCATCACCTTCTTCTGGAACCCACGCTAGTTGTTGGGTCAAGAGAGCCAAGCGTCCCGCGTCATCCTCAGGCAGGTCTGTTGTCGGTGCTGATGGGCGTTCGGTGACCTCGTCAGGAATCTTCGGGAGTTCTGTGGCCTCTCCCGGAGCAACAGACACAGATTGAGCTAAGTCATAGACCCGACGGAACTCCAACTGAGCAGTCTGTCCCACCATCTCAACTAGGGCATCACCTTGAACATTGGGGGCGCTGACCAGAATCTGGTTATTCCCGGAGGTCGTCACCGACACCTCACCAACACCCAGGGAGTCAACCCTGTTCTGGATGATGGTACGCGCTTGAGCCAGACTATCTTGATCGATGGCGCCGGTCCCAGACTCGTTGATGGCCGTCAGTGTGATTGTCGTGCCGCCGGAAAGGTCCAGACCCAACTTCGGGGTCCAAGACCCCGAGAATGCCATGATGACCACAAGCAGAGCGATGACTACTATGCAGCTAATGATTGTTGCCGCCGGATTGCGCCGGCGTGTAGAACTTGCAGGCACTATGCCCCCTTATTCTCTTCGGACTGATCGGTGTCCTCGATCTGATCGGTTTCTTCTGTTTCTTCGGTATCTTCGGAATCTTCAGTTTCTTCTGTATCTTCGGCTTCTTCGGGACCAAAGGCTGATGCGATATCTGCTTCGTAGTCAACCATATCTTCATAGTGGTCTGCTTCTACGGCTTGGTCGTCGGAGTATTCAAACTCTTCTTCCTCCGGAGTTACGACGCTGCGAATCGCTGCACGAAGAATGGTGAGGTCCACCCCCGGAGAGATCTCAATAACTGCTTGCTTTTCCCCTAAGTGGCGGATGGTACCGTAAATCCCTGACCCCAGCATGACCCGTACACCCACATCAAGCGCATCCATCATCGCGCGCTGCTGCTTCTGCTGTTTCTGGGCAGGCCGTACCATCAAAAAGTACATGCCCACACCTACGAGGAGGAAAATCCCGATTAATTCCATGTTTGTCTCCGTATGATTCTATGGATAACCCCACCAAGCCTATCGCGATCTTACCTAAGAAACAGAATTTGCTTGGTGAATCTCATGAGAAAAGGTCCGGCTGCACCTTCACCGGCAGGCCAAGGTGAGTGAAACCAGCAGGCGTTGCCACTCTGCCGCGCGGAGTTCTCATCAGGAAACCCAGGCGTACAAGGAAGGGTTCGGCTACCTCTGCGATCGTGGCAGCCTCCTCTGCCACGGCAATGGCCAGGGTCGACAAACCCACAGGACCGCCGCCGAATTTCTGGCAAACCGCCGCAAGTACCTCTCGGTCGAGGCGATCCAAACCCAGTTCATCGACTTCAAAGAGATCGAGCGCAGCTTGCGAGATCGTAGGCGTGATAATCCCTGAACCCTTGACTTGCGCATAGTCACGTACGCGGCGCAGCAGGCGGTTCACGATCCTAGGTGTTCCCCGTGATCGTGAGGCGATCACTTGGGCGGATCCCGGTTTCATCTCAATGCCGAGGACGCCCGCCGAACGTGCAGCAATACGGGCCAGAGTATCCTCGTCGTAATAATCGAGTTGGGCGGTGAACCCGAAACGATCCCGCAGAGGCCCTGGAAGCAGACCCACACGAGTGGTGGCACCCACCAGAGTGAAGGGCGGAATTTCCAGCGGAATCGCGGTAGCTCCTGCTCCCTTACCTACCACGACATCAACACGGAAGTCTTCCATCGCCAGATAGAGCATCTCTTCTGCCGGGCGGGACATACGATGAATTTCATCCAGGAAAAAGACCTCGCCTTGGCTGAGCCCTGACAGGATTGCCGCCAAGTCTCCGGCATGCTGGATCGCAGGCCCCGACGAAATACGCAGGGGTGCACTCATCTCATGGGCAATGATCATCGCCAAGGTGGTTTTTCCCAGCCCTGGAGGCCCGGACAACAGCACGTGATCAGGAACGGATCCTCTCGACTTCGCGGCATCGAGCAGAAGACTGAGTTGGTCAACCACACGCTGCTGGCCCATGAACTGTGCCAGTTCTGGGGGTCGCAGGGCAGCTTCGACGGTGACATCATCCGCGTCTTGGAGCGGATCGAGGGGAGAATGGTCGTCCATGTCATCCCTTCGCTAGGGATTGCAAGGCTGTCTTCATCAACTGGGAGACTGTGACGGATGGATCGGAAGCCGCCGCAGCAACCCTCTCCCAGGCTGCCTGGGCATCTTTAGCGGAGTATCCCAGTCCAATCAGCCCATCAACGACCTGTTCCTGCCACTGCGAGGGCGAATGCAGAACCTCCTGGGTTGTCCCGGGCAGGGTCAGAACCTTGTCCTTGAGTTCCAAGACAAGCCGCTGGGCTGTCTTCGTACCCACCCCAGGGACCTTCGATAGCGCACTAAGGTTCTCGGTTCGTACAGCCTGGCGGAACTGAGCAGGACTCAGGTGAGCCACGATCCCTAAGGCCATCTTCGGTCCGATCCCAGTCACAGACTGAGCAAGCAGAAAGGCTTCGCGTTCTTCGGCGGTCGAGAACCCATAGAGAGTCAAGGCATCTTCTCGCACAGCAAGGTGAGTGAAGAGCGAAGCAGGGCCGTCAATCTCCAAGTTGGCACAGGTATGCGGGGTGCACAGAATCTGGAAACCAACCCCGGACACATTCAGCACAGCCGAGGTTGGCCCGATGTCAACGACAGTCCCATTCAATTGCGCAATCATCGACCGACCTTTCTCACTGTACCCACCTTGGCAGCTTGAGCCAGTCGTTGGTCAGCAACGCCACGCCAAGAATGGCAAATAGCTAGTGCGACGGCATCCGCAGCATCGGCAGGCTTGGGGGCTGCCTCCAGGCCGAGGATACGGCACACCATATTTCCCACCTGCTTCTTGTCGGCGCGCCCTGAGCCGGTGATGGCGGCTTTCACTTCAGAGGGTGTGTGCTGGTAGACCGATAATCCATGGCGGGCAGCGACAAGCATCGCTACCCCGGCTGCTTGGGCCGTACCGATGACGGTCATGAGATTGTGTTGGGCAAAGACCCGCTCAATGGCCACTACCTCCGGTTTATGCCTGAGGATCCATTCTTGGAGACCTTCTTCAATCACCAGAAGTCGGCGTTCGGTTTCCAAGGCTGAATCCGTACGGATCACGCCCGCCTCAATCAGGCGTGCACGCCCTGGTGTGCCTTCAACAACTCCGATCCCACACCGAGTCAGACCCGGATCTACTCCGAGAACCAGCATGGAACCTCCAGAATCAGTCTTCTTCGAGTTGGGCCTCAACGCCAGCGTCAAGGTCCTCGTTGGAGTACACATCCTGGACATCATCACAGTCATCGAGTGCGTCCAGAATCTTGTAGAGCTTGCGTGCCACATCCGCATCGGTGATCGGCGAGGTGAAGGACGGCTGGAAAGCAATGTCTGCGGAATCATAATCGATTCCGGCCTCGTGGACAGCCGTACGAACACTAACCAACGCCGGCGGATCGCAGATGATCTCGAAGACATCGCCTTCATCATTGATCGCTTCGGGGTCGGCTTCGAGGGTGGCTTCCATCAGATCCAAATCGGTGATCTCCTTGCCGTCTTGGGTCTTGGTCACTGTGACGATGCCCTTGCGGGAGAAGAGTCGGGCTACTGATCCCACATCGGCCATGGTGCCTCCATTGCGGGTGACGGCGATGCGTACCTCAGAAGCAGAACGGTTGCGGTTATCAGTCAGACACTCGATGAGTATGGCGACACCAGCAGGCCCATAGGCTTCGTAGGTGATATTGATCCAGTCTGCACCGCCCGATTCAGCACCGGAGCCGCGCTTGACAGCGCGATCGATGTTATCAGCGGGGACCGATGATTTCTTGGCCTTCAGGATGGCGTCATAGAGGGTGGGATTTCCTGCTGGATCTCCTCCGCCGATCTTGGCTGCGACTTCGATGTTCTTAATCAGCTTGGCAAAGAGCTTGCCTCGCTTGGCATCCAGTGCCGCCTTCTTATGCTTGGTTGTTGCCCACTTGGAGTGACCGCTCATCTTCTACCTTCCATCATTAACGTTCCAACTCTACCTTTTCTCATTCGCCGATATGTGCGTTCGCGGCTTGATAAGCCTGTGCAAAGGTGAATTCACCCAGATACAGGGCTGTTCCGACGATTGCTCCGTCCAGACCCAGGTGAGTCAGTTCAGACAAAGCTGCGATGTCATCAAGGCTCGCAATCCCACCAGAAGCCACAACTTGAGCGGGAGTACGCACACAGACCTTGATCAGCAGCTTCACATTGGCCCCGGTCAAGGTTCCGTCAGACTCAGTGTCGGTGACCACGAGGCGGGAACACCCAGCATCGTTCAGACGATCGATCATCGTCCATAGATCACCTTGGGTCGAGGTCCATCCCCTCGTGGCTAAGGACTCACCGCGTACGTCGAGAGCGATGGCTACCCGATCACCGTAGGTACGGATAACTTCATCGCACCACTGCGGGTTTTCGACCGCTGCTGTGCCGATATTGACTCGTTCACATCCGGTTGCCAAGGCCCGTTCGAGTGAGGCATCATCGCGAATTCCACCGGTGAGTTCCACCTTCAGCCCAGATTCGGCAACAATCTGTGCGACCTGCTCAGCATTGGAGCCGCGTCCAAAGGCAGCATCAAGATCGACCAAATGCAGCCACTGCGCGCCCTCAGCTTTCCAGCGTTCCGCCATGTCCATCGGCTCTCCGAAGACCTTCTCGGTCGAAGATATCCCCTTCTCTAGCTGAACGGCACGGCCATACTGAATATCAACGGCGGGATAGATCGTGAATTCGCTCATGAGTCCTCCAAGGAATCAACCCAGCGCTGCAGCAGAGCTAGGCCTGCGCGACCGGATTTCTCGGGATGGAATTGGGTCGATAACACCGGACCATATTCCACTGCGGAAAGAAGATTCACCCCATCATGGTTAGTCCAACTACCGACAGCATCCTGTGGGATATCCTCACCCGACAACACACCATAGGAGTGGACAAAGTAGAACCGGTCGATGTCGGTCAAAAATGTCGATCCCTCCCCTGGTGTCACCTCATTCCAGCCCATATGCGGCAGCCGTGCGGTTGGTAGCGCTTGAACGATTCCAGGGAAGAGCCCCACTCCTTGGGCATGAATCCCGTGCTCAACTCCAGCCGAGAAAAGGATCTGATGGCCCACACAGATACCAAGGATCGGCGCACCGGCTTCGACACGCTCCCGGATGATCTGATCCCCATCAATAGCGTGTAATTGATCCATGCAGGCAGCAAAGGCACCCACACCGGGAACAACCAAGCCATCAGCGCTGCAGGCATCGCTGGTAGATGATGAAACAGTAACCTGTGCACCGGTACCTTCAATGGCTCGCACCACTGAGTGAATGTTGCCCGACCCGTAGTCCAAGACGACAACCGAACTCACAGGGCACCCTTCGTGGACGGAATTCCAAGAATCTTCGGGTCTAGGCTCACAGCAGTACGCAGGGCGCGAGCTAGAGCCTTGTACTGGGCTTCAACGATGTGGTGGGCATCGCGTCCTGCCAGGACACGCATATGAATGCACATCGCTGCATTCGAGGCCAAAGACTCGATCACATGACGGGTCATCGAACCCATGTAGACGACCCCGGAGCCGCCGATGCGGGCGTAAGCTTGCTGAGCGGGTTCACCGGAGCATACTGCGTACCCGCGCCCTGAAATATCAATCACACAGGATGCCAGAGCCTCGTCGAGAGGTACGGTGGCCTCCCCGAAGCGAGTGATCCCAGCCTTGTCACCCAGAGCCATCAAGAGAGCCTGGCCGAGGGCAATGGCTGTGTCTTCAACGACATGGTGGCCGTCGATGTGGGTGTCGCCTGTGGCTTGGATGGTCATGTCGATCAGTGAGTGACGGCTCAGTGCTGTCAGCATATGGTCATAGAAGCCCACTGATGTTGAGATCGATGACGCGCCGGTGCCGTCAAGATCGATGAGGACTCTCACATTCGACTCAGAGGTGTTTCTGATCACCTCGGCTGTGCGACTCATCCTTGGCTCCTTTCCTGGGCAAGAACCTGGGTTAGACCGCGATAGAAGAGTTCCATCTGTTCATCAGTGCCGATACTTGCGCGCAGATATTCTACCGGTCCAGTTTCGCGTACGAGGACCCCATGGTCAACAAGCGCGCGCCACGTGTCGTGACGATTTTTCCAGGGCCCGAAGAGGAAGAAGTTGGCTTGTGAGTCGGGTGCATCCAATCCCATGGCTCGTACCCGGGTGATAGCCTCATCACGCAGGACACACAGATGACTGACCTGGGAGAGCAGTTCATCGGCATGGCTGAAAGCAGCGCAGGCCACAGCTTGGGTGTAGGAGTTCAAGTGGTAAGGCAAGCGTACGACCCGCAGAGCGTTGATCACAGCCTCGGCTGCGGCGGCGTACCCGACGCGAGCTCCGGCGAAGGCAAAGGCTTTACTCATCGTCCGTGTGACCACCAGGTTGCCGTAGCGGGGCAGCAATTCCAGGGCTGATTGGCCGGATGAGAACTCCTGGTAGGCGGCATCGACGACGACGATACCGTCGGTCATGGTGAGGATCTTTTCAATGACATCGAAGTCTGTCAGTGTACCGGTGGGATTATTCGGGCTAGCAATGATTGTCACATGGGGTTTGTGCTCAGCGATGGCGCTCGCAGCGAGTTCAACGCTGATACTGAAGTCGTCAAGGCGCGGCACGGCAACGTACTCGGTGTGAGTGTCGCGGGCGTACTCGGGATACATCGAGAAGCTGGGTGTGAAGTTGAGCACCGTGCGCCCTGGTCCGCCGAAGGCCCCCAGAATCTGGATCATCAACTCATTCGATCCATTGGCTGCCCAGATATTGTCAGCGGTCAACCCAAAGCCCAGGTATTCTGCCATCGCTTGACGCAGTTGTGTGGCTTCACGATCCGGATAGCGGTGAATGTTATCGGTGGCGACCCGTACTGCTTGAAGGATGTCCGCCCGCACCAAATCACTGGGCGGGTAGGGATTCTCGTTCATATTCAGCCGCGCCGGTACGTCGAAATGCGGGTCGCCGTAAGGAACCGCATCGCGAATCTCTTCGCGCAGGGGAAGCTCATCCCACGAGATTTCTGCGGTCATGGCATCCTCCGTACTGCAATGGCATTGGCGTGGGCGGGCAGGTCTTCAGCCATCGCGAAGGCTTCTACCCCATCGGCGAGGTCTTCGAGGGCCTCGCGGTCGTAGTCGATGACATGGACGGTCTTGTAGAAGGATCGTACATTGAGTCCCGATGAATGCCGTGCTGCTCCCGAGGTGGGAAGTACGTGGGTCGAGCCTGCGGAGTAGTCGCCAAGGGAGACTGGTGAGTAACCACCGACAAAGATAGCTCCAGCATTGTGAATCCTAGCAGCAAGCTGGTGGGAATCCTTGGTCTGGATTTCCAGGTGTTCGGCCGCATAGGCATTGGCGACATCCACACCCTGATCCATGTCTCGCACCAGGATGATTGCTGAAGCAGGACCACTCAGGGCAGTCGAAACCCGCTGCGTGTGGCGAGTCTGGGCCACCATGAGGGATAGTTCACTGTCTACTTGCTCGGCCAAAGCTGGGCTGTCGGTAATCAGCACTGCCCCAGCTTGAGGATCATGCTCGGCTTGGCTCATCAGATCAGCGGCCACAAAGATCGGGTTAGCCGTCGAATCAGCCACGATGGCGATCTCAGTCGGACCAGCTTCGGAATCAATCCCGACCTGACCTTTGACGAGGCGCTTGGCGGCAGCAACGTAGATATTCCCTGGACCTGTGATCATGTCGACACGTCGGCACAACCCTTCCACGCCATAAGCAAACATCGCAATCGCCTGTGCCCCACCCACGGCGTACACTTCGTCAACACCGAGCATGTGGCACAGAGCCAGAATCGTCGAGTGCGGCAGACCATCAGCTTGAGGCGGAGAAGCCACCGCCAGAGATCGCACACCGGCAGCCTGGGCTGGAACAACGTTCATGATCACCGATGACGCGAGCGGCGCCAACCCTCCCGGTACGTACAATCCCACCCGATCCACCGGAATAGAACGAATCATCACAGACCCACCAGGAGCCAGAGTCACCCGTACATCCGGAATAGCAGCCTCCTGAGCACACACAGCCCTGCGGCGCTCAATGGCAGTCTCCAAAGCCTGCTTCAGCTCGGGATCAAGGCTGTCAGCCCGCTGTTCACATACGTGTGGCTCCACACGAAACTGCCCAGGAACAACATGATCGAATTCCTGACTAAACCTTCTCAGCGCCGCTTCACCCTCATGGCGCACCGCAGAACAAATAGGCTCCACAGCCACCAACGCAGCCGCAATATCAAAGGCACTACGAGGCATCTGGGTGTCATAGTCAGATGTTTCCGATTCTCGGAGATCAATAATTCTCACCGGAATAGTCTACTAGGCACCACTCCCGCCTCACGCAAGGCAAGAACGGTAGTGGTTTTTACCTAAGTCCCTACGTCGGCTGCCGGGGGTCCT
>Ga0123356_10002342_pt1 | contig 20354 bp, 16 predicted proteins | sample TergutEmb28metaG_2_FD_92546 | JGI IMG/M metagenome (GOLD analysis project Ga0123356, IMG submission 92546) | Embiratermes neotenicus P3 segment gut microbial communities from Petit-Saut dam, French Guiana - Emb289 P3 | ecosystem: Host-associated > Arthropoda: Insects > Digestive system > Gut ... | reverse complement strand
TCCATGCGCCGAGTGTGATGTGCCAGCGCCGCCAAAACTCAGTAATGCTTTGCGAGATGTACGGATTGTTGAAGTTCTCGGGAAATTTAAACCCTACCATTTTGGCAATTCCTATCGCCATATCCGAATAGCCGGAAAAATCGAAATAAATTTGAAAAGTGTAGGCTAAAATGCCCATCCATGCGGCATGCGTGCCCAAATCGGCATAATTCATCGCAAAAATATTATCGGCATATAAACCCATTTGATTGGCAATGAGCACTTTTTTTGCCAATCCTATGGCAAAGCGATAAAAGCCTATCAGTATGTTATCTAAAGTTTCATCTTTCGAGCGGTCGTCAATCTGATCGGCCAAATTGTGATAGCGAATAATTGGTCCAGCTATCATCTTGGGAAAGAAGATGATAAAAAGTTGATAGCTCCAGACGTTATCCAATGGCTTATGCACCTTTCGATACACATCCACCACGTAAGTAATTGAATCAAATGTATAAAATGAAATACCGAGGGGCAATATCAATTTCGTCCACTGAATATGATGAAAACCGAACATTGACAATATAACATTCACGTTCTCAATAAAGAAGTTAGAGTATTTGAAATAGGCAAGCAATCCGAGATTGATAGAAACCGATAAGGCAAGCAACAACCGGCGGTAATTCCGTTTTTTGGCTTGTGCCATCCATCTTACCAAATAAAAATCAAGGAAAGTGCTTCCCAAAATCACAAAGATAAAACGCGGCGCGCCCCAACTGTAAAATACTATGCTAAATACAAGTATGACAATATTTTTAAGTTTTTTTGGAACTAAGTAATAAGTAAGTATAAATGCCGGTAGGAAAAAAAGTATGAAGAGAATGCTGCTAAAAACCATAATTATTTACCCCAAATAGTTACTTTTATATTAGATAATGTAATTTTTTTATCCGGTTGCCAATTTTCATCCCAAAGATTTGAAGTTACGCAAATACGTACATAAGACTCATTCAAATCTCTTACATCTATTTCTTTTTCAACCGATAATTCGTATTTTTTATCACATAAAATATCGTCCTCTAAAATATATTTTACGATATGATCTCGCGAAACATAATCAAGTTTATCACCTGAGCAAATAAAATTTAACATCATCTGGTGGTCTTGCCACATAAAATCGTTGATGACGATATCCGTTTTTAATCTGATTTTAATTTTATTGTACTTGCCTTTTATTTTTTGCACAGGCAAAATATCAAATTCACTGATGCCGCTTATGGATGGAATCGTATCGGGAGTAGTACACACTATGGTATCTTTATTTTCATATACTTTAATTAATTTGTATCTTTCTCCGGCATTGTGGTCCGATTTAATTAATTTATCATTATGATACACATAGTTATTCACATATTTTAACGTTTTAAATTTCGAATAAATCTGTTCCATGAGGTTTGGATCATCTACTTGTTTAAAATCTAAATTTTCGTTAATTTCAAATAACCTTTTATTGTACCACTTTGTTTTATCTTCAAAAAAATATTGATTATAAACCATTTTATTCACCATTCTATCATAACTTAAGAACAGAACTTTTTCTGCCGGATTGAAGACGGAAGCAGTATCCAAGCCGGCGCTGCACCAGGCAAGTTTGTCGGGAACCTTCACATGGTAGTGATTTTGCAAAAGCGAAACGATAGACGGCACAATTGCCAAATGCGAAACGATGTTGGGAAAAGCTTGATGATTTTTTAACAATGGCGACCATATAATTAACGGAACCACATGATACTGTAAATTACTTTCAAACGAGCCAAAAGAGTGATCGCCGGTAATAATAAATATGGTATTTTCAAAATCCGGTCGTTTAGCATAATTATGAATGAAACCTCTGATGCAATCGTCTGCATAAACAAAACCTGACAATATGTTTTTTACGGGTAAAAAATATTTTTGTTGTTCCTCATTTAATTTTGAAAATATTTCTTCCGCTTTGGGGTCGTAAACTGTTTTTAATTCTTTATCCTCTCTGGAATTAAATTTGTCGTGGGTGGATAAGGTTAAATATACATTGAGTTTCGGTTTATCTTTGGGAAGTGTTTTCAAATAGTTTATACTTTTACCAAACAAAACTTCATCATGAATGCCCCATCCGTTGGCTTGTTTTTCCTTTATCAATGCCCTTAATTGAGGTAAGTAATTATCAACGTGATCAACATCTTGAGCCGTAATAAAATCTAATATATTATCAAAATTTGTATCTCCTCCATAGAAAAAATTGGTTGTATAATTATTGTTTTTTAATATAGAGAATAACGAATGATGTTTGGGCATCATTCCGAATTGAAATCCTTTTATTCCATGTGGAACAGAGCCGGTAACGGAAGGAATGACGCCATAAGTTCTCATAGTGGTGCTCAAACAATTTTTCCAATATAATCCGGTATTTGCCAAATAATCTAAATAAGGAGTAAAACTGTGATTCTCTCCTTTTTCGCCCATGAACGGAGTGCCCAACGATTCAACTATTATAATTACAATATTGGGGTTTTTTCCCGACTTTTTAAAATAGGGCGAAAGTACGTTCGGAATTTCGGAAGAAACACGTTCCATCGGATAGTTGAAATCTTCAGCGGTTTCATTGTATAACGCCACATATTCTTTTAATATGTTCTCATTTTTTTCTATTTCAAAATTTCCTTCTTTATCAAAAACCAAATAATTCGGCTCCATTTCCTCAATAGAATGGCTTTTTAAGGCAGAGAAAAAGAAGAATGATTTCGATGCCAAGTAGTTATTGGCAATCTGATGGTTGGTTTTTTGATAAAAGAATAATGCGCAAATTGCGAATATTCCAATAATAAAAAACCCTACCATTAAAGAACGATAATGATTGAAGATTTTTACTTTTTTAAACAGAAAAGGTAAGGCAATAAAGTAAGCAAATACCATGACAATCAGCACAGCGTTTCTAACGATATCCGATGAATTTCTTATGGTAACCCACGTTTCGGAAATAGGTCTGATCACTAATTCTCGCCCCATCAAAACGCCTGCTTGCGTATAATACACATACAATCCTGCTTCTAACGAAAATAACAATGCAAATAAAATTGCAGTAACAATTTGTGCTGTTTTTCGGTGCAAAAATGCAAAAAGCAAGTAAAAAGGTAAGATAATGAGCGAATACAGACAAAAAATTGCAGTAATGTTTAAATAAGCTTGTAATAGGGTTAAAAAAGAGGTAGATTCTTGTGTATTACAAAATGAAAGTGTCTCTACAGTTTTAAAAATATAACCCAGAAGCAGGAATAAAATCACTGAAATAAGGTAGGGTTTTAGTATTTTAACAGTTCTCATACATCTACATTTTTAAAAGGATTTTCAATGGGAAAAAGGATTTTTTGCATTCATATCGTATTGAATAGCCGCAAGTACCATTTGAAACCCCAACACCAAAGAGATCACCGCAATCATAATCGTTCCTGTTGGGGCAGCCATTTGTAAACCGGCATAATGGATCCATTTCACCAAACCGAATATGAATCCGAAAAGAAATAACGGAATGCCAAAAAATATGTATAAAGATCCGATATTAAAGTCATAAATAAAATAACGAAGCCAAATACGCCTTAAAAGGGCTTTAAATAATTTGGGAGGAAAGGTAAAAAGTGTTTTCCAAATAGAAAGACTGGATTTTTCTTCGGCATAAATCGCAGGCATCGCCACATCTTTAATTTTTGCTCCTGTATAATACAGCTCAATTAAGAGCGAGCTTTCAAAGAAAAAGCGCTTAGCAATACGCTTAAAATCAACTCTTTTTAATACAGCGCTGTGAATGCAGAAAAAACCATTTGTCGGATCAAAAATACTCCAATATCCTGAAGTCATTTTTATCAGAAAGCCCATTCCAATATTTCCAATACGCCTCATAGCAGGCATTTTTCGTAGCATTTTTTGGTCAAAAAAACGATTTCCTTTCACAAAGTCATATTTTTCTTCAAAAATAGCAGTCAGCATCTTATCAAAGTAAGAGAGATCCATTTGTCCATCGCCATCAATTTTAATAACCACTTCGTAGTTTTGCTTAACGGCTTCTTGAAATCCGGAAATCATAGCTCCGCCAACGCCTTGGTTTTTAGAATGATGTATTACTGTGATTTTTGAATTATCCAAGGCTAACTTATCCAAAATTTCGCCTGTTTGATCGGGCGAAGCATCATTAACTAAAATAATAGAGGTTATATAATCTGGAATTTCGTTGATTACTTTTTGAATTTGTTTTTCCACTTTATAACATGGAATAACTACTGCAATAGCATGATCTTTAAATGTATTCATAGTTAATTTATTTTTTCTTTCTTTCCTTCTCTTGCCGATTGATAATCCGGGTAAACTAATAACGAGTTAAATTGTTCACTTGCCCTTACACGTCCAAATGAATCAAAATAAGCTTCTTTTGTCATAGCATCCCAATGGATGGCTCCGTAATGGTATTGAATAGTATGAAATGCTGACAATAAAGTAATGGAAGCTACGACAATAGATAATGGAATTTTTATGGGTAATTTTTGTTTGGCTAACCATGTTAAAAAAGTAGCCAAGGGAATGGCAAGTATTGCATAACTTTCTATGAGCGCCCGCATGCCGAAACCTCCGCCATACCACCAGCACCACCAGGAGGAAACAATATATATATTGATCATTAAAAACAGTACCAAAGGATAGAAGTATTTTTTATTGGTTTTCCATAACATTCCTACTCCAATAAGTGCAAATATCATCACCGGCGCATAAATAAGCCAACCTTTTCTGAATCCGAATAATACAGGCAAAATTTGCGGATTATTGAAAAAGAACCGTTCATCACTTCCGTAAGAATAATAAAACCAGTTGCCGGTAACAGATTTCCAATACAGTAATTGTGGCAGCCAAATGAGCACGACACATACCACCATAACAATTATTTTTCCATAATTTTTTAAAAACAGCAGCATCCGCGTTCGTATATCTCTCAAATTAGTAACGTTATAAAGAAGAAATAGGATCACTACAATTCCATTGGAAGGACGTACTAATGAGATTAGCCCTACGAGCAATCCCAAAAAAATAGTTGTACCCCAGCTTTGTTTATCTTGCCATTTTTCAATTAAATATAAAAAAACACAAAACAAGGCAAAACTATACCCATGCGACATTGGACCTTCTAAATAAACATAAATATGCAGATTCGTTGCTAAAAAAATAAGTATCAATGTGATTGCCACTATTTTATCTTTAAAGTATTTTAGCAGTAACCGCCGGAGAAAAATAAGTCCGATGAGAACATAAAAAACACAACTAAACATGAGAGCAAAAGCATACGGCGTTGAAAATCCGTGGGTTTCATATCCCATTTTTTCTGCATAATGGTGCGCGATGAAGAAAAAAGGGGCATACATAATAGCCATTCCCATGGATGTTTTGAAAAGGCGTCCACCGTTGGGAGCTGTTTCACGAAAATATCTAAATGAACCTCTATCATCTAAAACATTAGGAAATTGCATTTTAAAATCTTTTTCAATAAAAATTGCAGGCAAATAACCATAATAAGCTTTAACATCCCACGCAATTACTGATTCAGGTTTTGAATACTTCTTCATACCCGTAATTTGCCATACACAAATAATGATCATTAGAAAGATAGCGATGAGACTATATAGGTTCTTCTCTTTTGTTTTCATAAGGTTTTTATTGGAATAATAATTTATTTGTTAATAGGCATTAAATATAACTTCCCTAGATCTCCTTTAAATTTTGCCTGATTGAATTTGCTTTCATCAAAATCGAATACAGATACCGGAGCATCTTTAAGATAAGGTTTATAGCAAATACTGTGGTATTCCAAATATTGATCGGGCAAATAATTCCTGTCATAATTTCCATCAACTATTTTCTTGTATCTCAAATTTTTATCGAACCTTATGGAGGTCATATTGGGCGCCGAAATTTGAAAATGTACAGATTCATCGTTGCTATAAAGTAGAAATTCTCCATTTTCATCTGAATAAGTATTTTGACCAATCGACCAATATTTGTTCCAGCTGCGAATCACTGCTCCTTCAATAGGTTGTTTGGTTTTCTTATTCACAATTTGTCCTTTAATCACATAATTATTATACCCCATCATATTGTAATAATTGATGGGGATCGCTTTTTCTTTTGGCTTATAATCAGCTAATTCCGGCAATATCTGTGCTGCCGGTTTTACGGTTCCCAAAATGGTGTAATTTCCATCTTGCGTTCTTGTAGTATCTTCGTGGTTTAAGATACCGGTAAATTGCGCTTCAAAACTGCCATGCACCGCTTCCTGAAAGTCCCACCACCCAAATCCTGCTCCTCCGCAATCCACTACATATTGATATACTTCGCGCATGTAACTTGTTTGGTCATCGTATGAAATAGAGTCGTTATCGGCAGGCAGTGCAGTCTCTCCAATCATCCACGGTTTGCCCCCGTATGTACTAAACCAGTATATTTCACTTTTTGCCCGTAAGGGATGGTAAGTGTGAAACGCCACAAAGTCCACCGGAATTAATGCCGGATCCCATTTGTTTACTTCTATCGGCTCGGAGAGACCAATGGTAAATAGTTGGTTCGGAGCATGCTTGCGCATCATCTTTTCCCAATGAGATACAATTTGGAAGACTTCTTTTTTATTGCGCTGTTCATAATCGAAATACAAAGGCTCATTCATTAAATCGTATGCAAAAATCGTTGGATTATCCTTAAATTTCTCAAAAACCTTTATGGCAAAATCTTCTAAGCTTTTATCTTCCCAAGGTCTTTTTAACAACAACATAATTCTTAATCCTTTTTCATTTGCAATATTTGTAAAAGTTTCTAAGCCCTCTAATATTTGGTTATAATCGGTATTAATAAAAAATTCTTTTCCGTCTGCATAATAATAATAGTCTTTTTCATTTTTATTAATTCGATCGAAACACATACGTATAATATTAAATCCCATTTCTTTAATCAATTGAAAATGTCCGCGTAATTGATGTGCAATCTCTTCTTTTGTATGAGATTCAAAAACACCAACTTCCTCATAATCAATATGGGGCGATATTACAAATTCCCCATTAATATTTCTTGATGAAACAATATAGTTTAACATAACAGGAAAAAACTTCTCATTTCGTATTTCAAAATGTTTGTCTTTCAAATAAATAAAATCCGTATGCGATAAATCCGGTTTTGTTCTTGTGGGTTCCGGCGTATGCTGACACGAGACAGCAAAAACAACGCATAAAATAAGTAAAAGCTTAAAAATGTTTTTTTTCATAATTTTTCAATTTTCTTTTGATTCAGGTGAATTATAATAAAGTTTGACTTCATCTGTAATGTTCCATAAGTACAATAATTCTCCGTAAGATTTTGATTCTGAAGGAGTATATAACGGTTCCCAGCTTACCACCGCACAGTCGTTATTTAAAACGACAATATTTTCTTTTGATTGTGAAATGATATAAAGAGAGGCTTTTTCACAAGTATTATAAACTTTAGTGCTATTTTTAACTGCAAAAATGACAAGAATGGCAAAAAACACCACGATATAGGTTGTTTTTAACCAATATTTCCATGTTTCAGTCTTAAACTGCCTCATAATAAACAAAAAAGTGTAATAAATGGTAATGATGGACAGTACCGTTACCGGAATGATGGTATCATATCTTAAAATGAAGGGTCTGTACGGGCGGTATCCGCCCAAAGGCAATAATAGTACGTAAATAATTGAAAAAACAATTAAAAAACGATACAGGCCAACTATTTTCTTCGCCTGCGAATGGGTTTTGTATTTATAGCGTACAATCAAATAATTGGCAACAAGCAATAACAAAATTACTGCATAAGATATAGTGGATAGTGATTTTAACACTCCTTTCGGTAGCAGTACATACAACTCTTTTAAAGACAATTGAGCCTCCGAATAGGCAATATTATAGGTTCCCAAAAAAGTTGAATATAATGCCAAAAAACTTATGGGGATTAAAAACAAATAGTTTCTTACCGTAATTAACTTAAGAGCTTTTATAATTCCTTGAAAAAAAGGTTGGCTTTTATTTTTGTGCCAATTTCCAGCAAAAAGATGCAAAAACAATATAAAATTTGCAATTAATATAGTGGGTGGAATTAAGGGACCGCTAAAACAAGCAATTATGGCAAAAATGATCCATAAAATGACAAAAAACCAGTTCATTTTAATTTTTTTGTCATGTAAGAGCTCAAAAAAGAGCGGGAGGTAGTACAATAGCAAAAAAATCAGCGGCATGGCATAAAAAAAGCTATAAGTAACCGATCTGTCAATTATTCCGATTTCATGGGATAAATGTACGCCGTTTGTTGGAAAAAATGGAATTAAAATAAGAAATACTGCCATAAATTTCCAGGAAAAAATGTCAAAATTTCCAAGAATAATGCCGGTTACTAAAAGCAAAATGAAAATCTGCATAACTAATTTAGCAATAGCAGCCGTATAATACACGCTTTCTATCGGATCATAAACATTTTGCAATAAAAAAGGAAGTTTTCTAAAAGTTTTGTGTAAAAAATAATGAGAAAAAAATCTGTTTGTTCCCCAGTGTTTGTCATCATTAATGATTGTTTTTATTCCTGTAGGATCATCAAATGTTTTTTGAACGCCGGGGTACGGCAAAACCGATTCCGCAATATCGCCATCTAATCTGCAGCCGGAATATTGCTTAAAACTCTTTGACAGAGCAAACACTATTAACGTTAGCGAAATAAGGTATAGAAGAATTTTAATTGGTTTTTTCATTTAAAATACCGTTTTGTTAAATTGTATTTATAGCATACAAAGGCAAATTTGTCATCCAACTTTCTTGTTTGTAGTCAGATGAAGAGGTGCGAATGGCTTTTGCCGGTTTGTGCTCTTCACAGAAGTATTTAAAACTCTTTGCCCTCAAATTTTCACCCGACTTCACTTCAATGGGCATCAACTCGTCATTTTCATTTTGAACAATAAAATCAAGTTCATATCTTCCGTTTTCAAAAGGATAGTAATTTAAAGATAGTTCTTCATTGAGAATAAGTTGCTGAAAAACATACTGTTCTGTTAATGCTCCTCTAAACTCTTCAAAGACTTTGTTGCCGTTGATTAGTGTTTTTACATTCAATTTCGACATCGCTCCGAGCAACCCCAAGTCGTTGTGATACAATTTGAAAGCTGAAAAATCCTGATAAGCAATAAGTGGCAGCGCAGGTTTTGAAACAGCGTAGATTTTGTGCAGCAACCCCGCATCTGTAAGCCATTGAATAGCCAATTCAAAATCTTTTGCCCTCGCACCTTCTTTTAACACGCCATAAATAAATTTCTTATTTTCTTTCGCCAATTGTGCAGGAATACTATCCCAAACCATATTTATTCGTGGCAAAATCTCTTTGGGTGCGTGTTTTGAAAAATCGCTACGGTAGTTTTTAAGGATTTTATTTTGTATTTGTCGCGCCTTTTTCCAATCGCGATTTTCGGCAAACGCGGCAACGGCTTCAGGCATTCCACCCACATAAAAATAGTATTTCAAAAAATCCTTAAATTTTTCGGCAAAAACCGACATCATGTCAAAATGTCTTTCTCTTAAAATTCGTGCCAAGCCGTTTTCTTCACCCATTGCAAGCAAAAATTCGTAAAACGACATTGGATGAAGCATAAGCATATCAACTTTGCCAACAGGAAACGACTCAGCGGGGTGAATATTGGTACCCAAAAGCGAACCTGCGGCAATAATTTGGTACTCTCTTGCTTCCTCGCAAAAGTATTTCAGCGAAGTTATTCCCCGTGCTGCAGCTTGAATTTCATCTAAAACAATCAATGTGTCTTCAGGCGTGATTTTTAATCCGGAATAAAATTCAAATGCAGTAATCAGTCGTTTTGGGTCGAGGTCGTGCTGAAATATGCCTTGCATTTCGTCCGATCGCTCAAAGTTGATATACACCATTTGCTTATATTCGGCTTTACCGAACTCTTGAATAAGATAAGTTTTACCTACTTGTCTTGCCCCTAAAAACACAAGTGGTTTTTTATGATTATTTAATTTCCATTCTATAAGCTGTTTAATCTTATCTCTATACATTTTTTTGCAGTTTGCTCATTAGAAATACAACATTTTTTTGCACTTAAACTCGCTGCAAAGATACACTTTTTTGCACAAATTTCTGTTGTGGTTTTTTTTTTAAAAACATTCAATAACACACCATTACTAATTGCTCACCAACGTAAATATCAGCCAGTTGAAGAACATGCTTTTTACAAACAATCCCCTTCTTTTCATTTTTAACCACTTGTAAATCCTCAATAAAATCCAGATTCTTCAACGCAAACCATTTGTACATCGCTTCTTTGGCACACCAAAAATAATAGAGTTCTTTCAAATTATTGAGGTCGCAACCGGCAATCTCTTTTTCGCTCATAAAACGGGGGTAAAGTGGCAAAATTCGAGGCGTAAGATTTTCAATATCAATTCCTACGGGAATTTTTGCCAAGGCAACTGCTACTATGTTTTCCGTATGAGAGAAAGAGATATGATAATCTTTCATTTGCGGCTGTCCGGTTTCTGTGTAAGTGATCCCGATTTTGTTGCTGCCGAGCAATTCGGCAAGCGCTGCGCGGCATGCCAATTTTTGGAGACGTACCTTTGGCAATTTAATGCTACTGAGGGTTGCTTGATCTTCAGGGAGTAACTGTAAGGAATTAAGTAAACAATCTTCGGCCTCTGTAATTTGCCAAACAGCGACCGAGACAAGTTCAGAGATTTTGTTTTTAAATATTAATGACATAAATATAAACTACCCCGCCCTTCGGGCACCCCTTCAAAATTTGAAGGGGATTTTTCTCCCTTCTCCTTTTCTCCTTTCTCCCTTAATTCCCTCTTACTTTATCTTTAACCTTAATTAATTGTTTTTTAAGAGCATCCATTGCATCATCGGCCGATTCTTCAAATGTTTTGGCTGTTTTGCAGGCAATAGCGTCGTTGCCGCGAATTTTTGCCCGAATTTCGGCTGTTTTATTTTCCGGTTTGTCCGTATTTTCTAACTTCAAAGTAATGTCAAAGCCAATAATTCCGTCATGAACTTTGGCTAATTTTTCTAATTTTTCGGAAATGAATTGTTCCAGTTTTTGGTCTGCTTTAAAGTGCACCGATTTGAATGAAATGTTCATAAAACCTCCTTTTTTATGCTCGTGGATGAGCTTGTTGATAAATTGATTTCAGTTTTTCAATAGAGTTGTGGGTATATACCTGAGTAGCCGCTAAGCTACTGTGTCCCAATAATTCTTTAATGGTGTTGAGGTCTGCGCCGTGATTAAGCAAATGCGTCGCAAAAGTGTGGCGAATAACGTGGGGGCTTCTCTTCTCAATGGTAGTAATCATATCCAAATACTTGCGCACGATAGCATAGATGTTTTTAGGCGCTAATTGCTTTCTTTTAACGTTTACAAACACCAAATTATTTTGTGCAGGGGCGCCTAATTTTTCTTCGTATATCGCAACATATTTACTGAAAATATTTTGAAAATTATGCCCGAAAGGAATCATGCGCTCTTTGTTTCTTTTTCCCAACACTTTTACCTGATTATTGTACAAATCAACATCCGCAAAAGTAAGCATTCTAAGTTCGGAGAGCCGCATTCCGGTGGCGTAAAAAAGTTCCAGTATGGTTCGGTCGCGCCAACCTTCAAAATCATCGGCAAACAGATCGGTGGTAAACAACTTATCCATATCTCTTTCTTCTACAAACTGCGGCAAACGCTGGGACATTTTAGGTGCGTTCACTTGCAACATCGGGTTGGTTTCAAAAATGCCCATTTTGATATGGTGTTTATAAAACGATTTTAAAGTGCTTATTTTCCGATTGATAGAGCGTGAAGATAATTTTTCTTCCATCAAGGTAATGAGCCAGGTGCGGATGATGGCAGCATCTACTTCTTTCCATTCCAAGTTTGGAAATGCTTGTTGGAGGTAATTAAAAAACTGTTCTAAATCATTACGATACGAAACTACCGTATGCTCCGACGCGCGTTTTTCAAATTGAAGATACGAAAGAAATGAGGTGATGAGGAACATATTCATTATTCAATGTTCAATGTTTAAGTAATTTGAGACAAGCTCATGTTATAATTTGATTACTCTTTTCGTGATCGTATAATTGTTAACATCAAATATTTTAAAGAAATAAGTACCCGCATGGTAGGATTCAAGATTCACAATATTGTTGGTCGTTGTTTCAATTAATTGGCCATAAACATTATACACTTCAACTTTTGCAAATGTTTCGGCGTTTATCGTAACTGTGCCGGAGGTTGGATTTGGATGAATAGAAACATCGTTTAAAAATTCCTGAATGTTTTGATGCATACACATAACGCTCTTCGTAGCACCTTCTGCTTCGCCGTCTATGCAAACTGTTCTTACTGTCCATGCATGCATTCCAAAGGCAACTTCAACCTCATCATAATATACTGTTCCTTCAACATTAGTTGCAATAAGAATACCATTTCGGTAAATATTGTATTTTGCTTCCGGCATATCTACAGCAGCTGTCCATTCGAGGTATGCTTTACACGCAGTGTCTGCCCAACGTATTGTTAAGTTCGTTGCAGGGTTACAAATTTCCTCTTCTTCAATAATATAAGGCGGCATAAAAGTAACCGTTCCATAACTATCATTATTAAATTTATCTCTGATTACGGTTCTGATTAATTCCTCCGTTTGCTCCGGAACGCCCCAGTTATTATGTTGTGCCATAACATCGTGAGGATTGTTATTGTACAGGTCGTATAATTCACCGTCATTTCCATTATTAGAAAAGATATTCTTACCGATATTATATTCAGGATCGTTTTCGGGAACTGAAATATTGCCGATATTAGCGGTTGGGCCCAGCGTTAAAGTGGGAACATTGCCCACAAGCGTAATCCCCCAGTGGTGTCCTGAAATGATATTTTCTGTAATTACAGCATGAACATTGCCGGCAGATGCAGTCACATTAATACCGCTACCGCCATTCATAGGATTGACTTCTACATTATTATCAATCAACGTATTTCCAATAATCTTACTGTTAATATTCATACCGGTTAATGTAATACCATACCGATTGTCTTTTAGATAATTATTTTCGATCAGCGAATTTGTAGAGACTCCCAACAAGGAAGAGGTACTAATGCCACCCACCATGGTAAGGGCACGATTTCCAATAATGGTACAACCAATAATTTTCGTGATTTCTCCTTCGCGGCAGGGGCCTAAGTTAATTTGCGGACGGTTTGTATTTTCCGTTACATTATTTTCCAAATGACAATCCACAATTTCAAAAGTACAACCGATATTTGCGGCGGAGTTGAAAGCTGAACGCACGTTATTTTTAAAAGTAGAATTTTTAACCACCACTTTTCCTCTCGTTGTTGAGATTACGCCGCTGGCTATGGAAGAAAAATTATGGTTATTCAACGTACAGTCGTCCATTTCAAAATCGGAATCAATTACGCGCAGCCCGCTTCCATAGGTGAAAGTAGCTTTTTTTAAACGCACATACGCGCCCTCTTCAATACGAATAGTGGCATAATAACTATCGGTGGCAGTATTTGTGAACGTTGCCTGCGTAGGCGGATTTACGATCCAACAAGAGGAATTGATAGTGAGCGTTTTGTCGCTCAATATTTTAACCGTAATATCTTCAGTTACAACGAGTGAGTCTAATGCGCTAATGGTAACATCATCTCTCATTATATAAGTTGTTCCTTCTTTAATTACGGTGCCTGCAGAAAAAGTTACAAGGTCGTCGAAGGTGTATTTTCTTCCTGTGTTGGGCGTTATGTAAGGTACAATGATTGTTTCTTCTGCTGTTACCAAAATATCGTCAATAAGAATCATATCGCCGTTTGTTCCGGGAGTAAAAGCGTGAAACCCGAGATGATAAGTTCCTGTCGTAGCTGGAGAAAAATTTGCAGAAATCATAGTCCAATCAGGAATAAAGGTAGAGGTATTAATATAGAGTGGCGTTGCCAGCATGCTTGTGGATGCGGCAGATGTGCCTATTTTCAACTCAAAGTAATCATGTTCGCTGGGTGGCCATCCGGGAAGTCTTAACCAAAAGCTTATATTATAGTTATTTCCAGCAGTAAGCGCCATGCCGGGGCTAAAGAACCAGGCATCTCGATTTGGGTACGCTCCTGCGTAAAAGTGCCCTGCACAGTAGCTGCCACTATGTGGAGGAGGGGAACCTCCTCCCGGAGTCACTAAAACCCAGCCACCGGGATCGCCACCATTGGTTTCCTTGACCCATCCGGCTATGCCGGCTTCAAATCCATCCGAGAAAATAACCTCTTGAGTTTTTGTTTTTTCGTTTTGTGCAAACACTGCAAACGTGAGCAGGATGGCAGTTAAGGTTAAAGTGATTTTTTTCATGACATATAATTTTGAATTGCAAAAGTAAACAAAAATAGGGTCGGTCGGAAAATCCATCAAGGCAATTTCACCTCAATCTTCCGCGAAAGCGTATTCCCCCACTGATCTACCACCGTAATTACATGCTTGCCTGCTGCAGGAACCACGCTCATTTGATGAAAATACTGCGTGGCGCCGAGATAGGTTTCGTTGAGATGCCAATACACAATCGCATCATGTTGCCGGTGCGCCAATTCTAATGCTAAAGCGCCCACTGAGCCGTCAAGTTGTTTCGACAAACGAATGGGATTGAACGTGTTGGGATAGATAAACTCCATGGGTTTGAAACTATTTGAGTTATCTACACAACTTGGGTTCAACGGAGGAACTGTTTTATAATCCGGATGTCGTTTTTTGTAAAACCACTCCTGAATAGGGGGCAAAACGAACCAGGCTTTACTCACCATTTTATCGGTAGGGTAACAATCGGCAAACACGCGATATTGTTCATTTTCAGTTAAATGCACCATCGTATGATAAGGGCAGGTTTTAGTTTTGAAACCTGCGGGAATCATAGACATTGCTTCTATTTCCGGGCAATGCCGCCCTGCCAAACAACCGCTTGATTTACAAATATCTGCTGTTTTTAAAATGTTAGCCGGCATTTCAAACCAGGAAGTTTGGCCTAATAGATTAAAAATATCGAACATCACTAAGGCGGAGGTTCCTGTACCTGTTAAGCCCGGTCGTCCTTCGCCGCCTGCATTTCCTGTCCACACGCCCACCACATATTCAGGGGTTACGCCCACTGCCCAGGCATCTCTGAATCCGTAGCTGGTGCCTGTTTTCCATGCTATCTTACGCATAGAGGGAATTGACTTCCAATCAATTTCTTCGGGACGATTTACATGAATCAAAGCGTCAAATGTTTGCCAACATGCACCTGCTGAAAATAGCTCCGCTTCTTTTTCGGTAAACAGGGGGATTTGTCCCCAACTAAAAGTTTCTTCGCGCTGTTGTTTGCTTTTATTAAAAGCAACTGATTGTGTCATACGCAAATAAGCAAGACTCGTTTCCCATAAACTTACTTCCCCGCCACCCAGAATCAGCGTTAATCCATAGTGGTCGGCAGGAAACTTCAACGTGCTGAATCCCATTAAACGCAAGTCGTTTAGAAATTTAGGCACACCATATTGTTTCAGCATGTTCACTGCCGGAAGATTTAATGAACGTGATAACGCCAAACTTGCAGGTACTGCCCCATCAAATTTCAGGTTATAGTTTTGTGGTTGAAATCCTTCCACCATAATTGGAATATCGGGAATCAGCATGTTGGGAAGGAGTTCTCCTTCCTGCAGCATAACCTGATATAAAAACGGTTTCAAAATACTGCCGGAGCTGCGCGGCGCCCGTACCACATCTACCTGATTTCCTGCCTGTTTGGTTTCAAAATTCACATTACCGCAATAGGCGAGCACTTCCCCTTTTTTAACATCGAACACCACTGCCGCAATATGATGAATTTTGTTTTGTGAAAACTCATTGTACCAATGATTTAAAACCCGCTCTGTTTTGCTTTGCAACGTGGCGTCTAATGTAGTTATATGTTTTTGCCCTGGCTGCACAATTTGTAAATTGCTGACCACATAAGGCGCTAATTGCGGCAAAGAAAAAGGTTCATCTGGTAGCGGCTCATCTAAAGCCAAAGAATAAGTAATCTCATCTATCTTGCCAGAATCGTACAATTTTATAAGCAACTTATTCCGTTTTTCCAATAACGCCGCCCGATTTTTTTTGACGTGCATAGCAGAAGGCGCATTGGGCAACACCGCCAGCAACGCTGCCTCGCCCCAGGATAAATCGGTAGCAGGATGACCGAAATAGCGCCAGGCAGCCGCATCTATTCCCCTCACGTTACCTCCGAAAGGTGCGTGAGAAGCATACATATTAAGAATAGACGATTTTTTATACGTCAATTCCAACCGCGTTGCCATGACTATTTCAACGAATTTTTGAAACGGATTCCGGCTTTTTTTTCTCGCCATACGAATGGTTTGCATGGTAATGGTACTCCCGCCACTGACCACTTTATTGGCTTTAACATTCTGTTTTAAAGCTCTTAATATGGAAACCGGATTCACTCCCAAATGCCGGTAAAAATATTGGTCTTCATAATAAACCAAACAGGTTACATATTTATCCGAAAGTTCTTTTGTAGGTGGAAATTGCCACTCACCGGTTTTTGACACGCGGGCGCCGAGAAGTTGCCCATTGCGGTCGTAAACGGTTGTGCTGTATGTGGTTTTGAATAGTGGAGCAGGAAGACAGAACCAGAATAGGAGGAAGAGGGTTGGTGTGAGGGAAAGAAGTAATAGGAGTTTTTTGTTTTTCACAATCTGATTGATACCATTTTTAATTTTGGACAGATTAAACTTGAAACTTTCTTATTTACATCCCATGCTTTTCTCTAAACAGCCGTACTCCTTCATCCAAAAACCTCAAATAATTCTCCACATTCAACTCATAATGAATAGGTCCCGTTAAAATAGTTCCATCTACATCTATAATAAAATAAGCCGGTTGCGAGTTTTCTCTAAATTTGTGGTGTGCGTAAAACATAGCTTTTTTGCCCAGCATGGTAATCGGTTCTCCGTCATTGTCTAAGATAATATCATCGGAGTGTAATTTAACCACTTTATCATCCACATATTGTGCTACAACGACAAACTCTTTGGCAAATTTTGCGCGCACCCGCGAGTCTGCCCAAACTGCGCTTTCCACGTTGCGGCAGTTGACGCACCCGTGTCCGGTAAAATCAACAAACACAGGTCGGTTGGCTTTGGCAGCCACGCGAAGCGCCTGATCTAAGTCGAAATAGCCGAAAATGCCATGAGGCAAGTGCAACTTATCGGTATAGCGCGGCTTCTCCCATTCGCTCTGATCGGTAGAGACGCCGGAGAAACTCGCAGTCTCTTCGCGCACAATTTTACTGATGTCGAAGTCTTGTGTAGGCATGGGAGGTAACCAACCGGAAATAGCTTTCAACGGCGCGCCGAACATGCCTGGAATTAAATACACTACAAACGCGAAGGTAAAAATGGATAACATGTAGCGCACCCAACTTTTTTGCACCGGCATCTCCTCATCGTTTGGAAATCTGATTTTTCCGAGCAGGTACAAGCCCATCATGGCAAAAATTACAATCCAAAATGCCAAATAAATTTCGCGGTCTAACAAACGCCAACCGTAGGTTTGGTCGGGTACATTAAGAAATTTTAACGCAAATGCCAATTCAACGAAGGCTAAAAGTACTTTCATCGTATTCATCCATCCGCCCGATTTTGGCATCTTCTTCAGCATACCCGGGAAAAAGGCAAACAGAGTGAATGGTACTGCAATACCGAGCGAAAATCCCAGCATACCAATAATCGGTTTCAAAAATGATCCACTCGCCACCGATTTTAGCGCTACAGCGCCGGCAATAGGCAGCGTGCACGAGAAAGAAACCAACACTAAGGTTAATGCCATGAAGAACACGCCAATAAGCCCGCCGGCGCTTTCCATTTTTGCCGATTTATTCACCCAACTGCTGGGTAAAGAAATTTCAAAATAACCGAATAAAGAGAGTGCAAAAACGACAAATATCGCAGCAAATAAAATATTAGGAAACCAGTGTGTACTCACAATATTGGCGAAATCCGGACCGAAAATCACAGATAGCAAAATGCCCAGCAACAAGAAAATAATCACAATAGAAACCCCAAAAAAGAGTGCATAAGACCTTTTGTCTATTTTCAAAAAATAGGAAATAGTCATCGGAATCATGGGGAATACGCAAGGCATGAGCAATCCCACCAAGCCGCCCAAAATGGCTACTAAGAAAAAGATAAGGAGGGATTCTTCTTCTGAGGCGTGCTGTTCATCGTCTGCTAAATTATCCTCTGCAACAATTTCATCATCATCCAATTGTAGAGACGTGGCATCATCCATATCAATTGTTTCAAACCCGGAAACCGAAAACCCAAATTTTTGATCTATGGCTACACAACGTCCATCAATACAGGCTTGTCCGGAAAGTTCGCCTTTTACTTCAAAAGGTTCATTAGAAAATACTTGTATTTTTTGTTTAAAAGTAACTTTTTTGTCGAAATAAAGTGAGGTATCTTGAAATACAGGATCATAAAATACTTTCGCTGTGGGTTCCCAAACTTTTCCCAATCTTTTATAATAGGGAGAGGTTTTAAATTCAAAACTCAGCGGTATTTCCATTCCTGTGTGATGTTGCGAATAGAGATGCCATTTGTCTTTTATGGTAGCAATAAATTGCAATTCTGCTACCGAATCGTTTACTTTTTCTGTCTTAAACTCCCATTTTACAGGAGTTTCTAATTCATTTTGAGAAAAAAGTTGAAAAAAAGAGGTAAAAATAAAAAGGGAGAGGAGGAGGTTTTTTTTCATGATTGTTTAAAGATTTAAGGTTTAATGGTTTGAATATTTAAGGTTTAATGGTTTGTTGAAGGCCGCGAAAATAGCAAAAATTGCCTTTCTTAAAAAGAGGCTGCCTTTTGCGACAGCCTCTGAAAGGAATAGCATACTTTTATGCTATGGAGTTGAATCCATAATGGTTTCACCCATGATTTTAATTTTGATGATGATCTTTTTCTGTAGATTCTTTCTTCTTCGGGAAAAGAATACGAAAATTTCCAAAAATCATAAAAAACCAAGGCACCAACAAAATTAATAGGGTTGTCCAAAAAGATTGGTATCTAACATAATATAGTATAATCAGTATTATTGCTATAAAGATAGTATAAATACCCCATATCGTCAATATATTTTTTTTCTGTTTTTGTAATGGGGTGTCATATACTGCCCGTTGTGCAAAACGCTGTCCTAAAAGGAACGAAAAAGGTGTAAGTAGAATAAGTATGGGTATTCCAATTATAGCCCACAGTGGAAACTCTTTTATACTTATATCCTTAGGAATAGTAATAGCCAAGATAATTGCAGGAATTATCACCATCGAAATTAGAATCCATTTTTGTGATTTTTTCATAATATATTATTTAGACACATTCTTTTAAGAGCTCGCTTATACATCCATTTATGTTGTAGGATTGTGATTTGATCTGTTTGATTGATTCGTTCGATTATTCTCTTTATGCATTTTATATAAATAAAATGAGAATGTAGCAATCAATAACATTGACATAGAATATCTAAAAATATAGCGCCACAAGGGTAAGTATAAAATACCACTTCTAATTACACTAATATCTTTTATGATCTCAAAAACGAATGACAATACAATAAAAATATAAATAACAATAAAAATCTTTCTTCTTTTTGGAGTGATGGGCCCTTTTGTTCGTTGTGCCAACAACCCAAAAATAAGCAGCAGTAATATATAAACTACAAGTATTGAAAAATTCATATTCATTTGCTATAAAACATTTATGTTAATCTTGACAATTTTTAACTCTTAGCTGATATAACTCTAGGGCATCTGCTTGTGCTGAAACGGATCTTCCAAAAGCAAAGCCAGCACAAGGAAGGTCTTTTACATACTTTCGGGCTGTATCTTCAAATGAAAAATAGCCATTTTCGTAAAGAATTCGTACAAGTCGTTGCACATAAGCCTGTACTTCAGGCGTGGCTAATACTTTTTTCATTTGTTATTAAACATTTGATGAATATCTTCGTATGTTCTTTCCAAAAGTTCGTCAAATGTAATAGCTCTGCGCAAGTCGTCATCAGGCTCTAAAATTTGCTGTTCCCGAAAGGCAGTTTTAGCTGCTCCATTAACTAATGAAAATGTTACTTCTACCTCTCTGCCAATGTATGCAGGCGGAATAGGTACAGAAACCATTGCATCGTTGGGTATAATGATAGTACTTGTCATAATAGTTATGTTTTTTTAATTACGCTGCAAAT
>Ga0123356_10002341_pt1 | contig 20358 bp, 18 predicted proteins | sample TergutEmb28metaG_2_FD_92546 | JGI IMG/M metagenome (GOLD analysis project Ga0123356, IMG submission 92546) | Embiratermes neotenicus P3 segment gut microbial communities from Petit-Saut dam, French Guiana - Emb289 P3 | ecosystem: Host-associated > Arthropoda: Insects > Digestive system > Gut ... | reverse complement strand
TAAGCACATAAGCCGCCTTGCTTGCAAGTCTTCCAAGCGTAAGCTCAGAAGCGTCTACTACGAACCAGTCACGTTCTATCGACTTGGTATCAACAACTACTGTTTTCATCTTTCACTCCATAACAAAACAAATACAAAAAAGACTTTTACCTGAATTTAATCTACCAAATATATAATAGACACAGTTGCGCAGTCAACACTTTTTTATAATTAATGCAAAATCAGTAAAAACTCAAAAATCTGTGTATCATCCATTTATTATATTACCTATAGATAAACACTTGTTTGGAGATTTTAATGGAATCCCTTCATAATTTTTTCGCCCCTGTTCCTGCCGTTGCGCTGATAGGCGTTATATTCTTAGCTATTGCGGCGTGGCTGTTTTTTAAGAATTTGAGAATGCCGGATGATTTCCCGCAAAGGGAGAGATTGCGCAGTCTATTGAAGCTCAGGCTTTTGGAGGTGAAAAAAGATGCTTACTTAAAGTCAATTATGGAAAATAATGCGGCAAAATCCCCGCCGCCTTTTCCTGACAGCAGTGAAGATGAACATGACGACTCCGCTCAGGATTCGTAACCTCAAAAATGTGCAGCTTTAACATCACCATACTTTTATAGCGGGAACGCGGACTGCGTTTATTCCGCATACCCATGCACCCCAAACAGCTTGGCCTGTTGAACCTCTCTTCAACGTTTTTTGTAAGAATGCTGTGCGCGGCAAATATAAAATTCTTATATTAATAACAGAGCCATTTCACGTTGGCAGTTGACTATTGATAACTATGTAATATTGACATTGGGTTAACTTTTGAAAGGACGGCAAATTATGGACAGATTCGTGTTCGCATCACTCTTGCTTTTAGCGCCGGTGTTCAGCGCGTTTGCGCAGCAGACACCGGAGGTGTTTTTGTCCCGTGCCAGTACCGACCCAAACCGTCCGTGGACGCAGTCTTACACGTCCGACAGGTTTGTTATCTGGTACAACAGCGAACAGGCAAACGTCACTGAAGAAAATGCGCGCAGGGGGCTTGATTCACTTGAGAGAATTTTTGACGAATTCGTGTACAACAGTAATTTCAGGCACCCTCATCAGGGCCGCAATGCCAATCAGAGGTTTAAGATGGAAGTCTATATTATGCGGGACGGCGAGGGTCACGCTTTTGGCAGCGTCAGCGGTAACCCTTCTGTACCGAGTTTGTATATCGCTCCGGGGATACTGGTGCCGAATCCGCGGTATGGCAATAACATAGACTACTGGGCGCTCGCGCATGAGTTCATGCACGGCTTGCAGATACAGCAGGGCGCGATGGGGGGCGGGAATACCAATAATGCCACAAACTACAGGGGCTGGTTCTTTGAGACCCACGCAAACCTTGCGCCTCATTGGGTCTATCCTGACGAAGTGCATTACTGCGCAGAATTGTATACACGTACTGCGAACCGTTACTTGGGCAGTTCGCGCAACAATTACTGCAACTGGCATTTTTTTGAGTACTTAGTCCACCGGATGGGCGGCAAAGCGGTAAATGACATGTGGGTCACAGAGAGCCCGCGAATCGCCAATCATGACCCTTTCACTGAGATTATGCGCCGGGAAAACCTGACTCAGCAGCAGTTTAATGATATATTCGGTGATTATGCGACAAGAGCGGTGATTTGGGATATCAACCGTCACAGAACAGATAACAACAGCACCCAAAGCATCAGCTCCGTACATCCCAACCCCGCTTACGCAGGCCGCGGATCCGCGCGTTTCCGCAACGCGTTTAACAGGGATTTGGGCGAGATGTTCAAGCGCCCAAGATACACGTATTTGGAAGAGCTGCCAGACGTTCCGGCAGGCAACAACGCCGCCGGCAACCGCTATGTCGTGCCTGACGTTATTGCACCGCAGCGTTACGCGTATAACATAATACGCCTTTATCCTGATGAGGCCGCTGGTACTGTAACGGTGCGTTTCCGCGGCGATGTGCAGAAGCAGAATAACATAGAGGATTATACAAGAAGACTCCAGCGGGAGCCTTTGCCGGAAAACCTTCCCGATAATCCTGGCTCCGACTGGCGCTACGGCCTTGTTGCGGTAACTGGAGACGCCAATGCGCAAAGCGGCGCTGTGACTGCGCGTTACACCCCCATAATGCGCGCTTCGGACGGTAATCCCGACGTCTCTGTTACCATGCAAAGCGGGGAAACTCAGCTCTACCTGGTTGTGGCTGCTACGCCAACTATCCACCACAAGATAAGCGTGGATCAGTTTTGGTATACGGTTTACAGGTTTCCGTATATGGTAGAGATTAACGGTGCGAAGCCGGAAGGTTTTCAGGCTGTGAGCGCCGCGGGATTGACTCAGCTCCCCGCTTCTCAGGGCGGCGGTTGGGTTGCGAGGCCGAATAATATTGACGCGACCGCCTGGGTCGGTCCTAACGCGCGGGTTCTTGGCAACAACGCGCAGGTCAGAGGTAACGCGCGCATAGAGGGACGCGCTGTTGTTAAAGGGAGCGCTATAGTTCGTGACAGAGCCGTAGTAAAGGACTACGCGCTTGTTGCCGGCGGAACGGTTTCGGATGATGCCGTCATCGCCGATGGAGCCAACATCTACAATGCGCAGGTCAGCGGGAACAGCCGTGTAGACGGCGCGCCCAACATCAGTAATTCTAACACGAGAATATACGGCAATGCACGCGTAGGCGGTGTGTGCTGGATAGATTCCCGCATAGACATCTCAGGCACGGCACAGTTTTTAGGTGACGGCGAAGTACACGGCGTTACTGCTTCACAAGGAGTATTCTACGGTTTTATAGACGCAGGCGTTATAACCGACAACCAAAACCAATTCGGCAGAAACCGCGCTGAGCCGCCCAAAGAGGTGACTGCGCCAAGGTCAATGAGATGGTATGGTGACTCAACAGTCCCGGACGAACCGGATGATACCGACAACCCTGACGACCCCAATAGCGTTAACACTGCCGCCGCCGCCAAAAGGGTCAGCTCATTCAACATGAGCAGCCGCGGCGGATTTACCTATAATCTTGCCGATGGCGTAAATGGCGCAAGGTTGAAGGTCTTTGATATCCGCGGGAAGTTAATAAATACGGTACCGCTCAGAGGAATGAGCGGAACGGTAAATACAAGAGCGTCCGCCGCTCAGATGATTTTTTGGAGAGTGGAAGGGGCGGACGGAAAAATTATTGGAAAATCAGGAAGCGGTGTGATTGTCAGATAGTATATTAAATCCGATACCCCGCTGCTTGCGGCGGGGAGTGATTCATTTTACAAAAAATATCTTTCCGGTTTAGAGGGTTAAGGGGATTATGGGTGCTATAATATAACGGTGATTATTTTGAATTTACTGTACTCACAGAAGGTACATTTTTTATCGCCGTATATTGCATTCCAATTAGTTTATGATGTAAGTTATTATTAACATGAAGCGAATCGAACACTACGAAAATTACCGCGACTTTTTGAAAGATTACTTTGAAGAGAAGAAGAAAACAAGTTCTTTCTTTTCAAGCCGCTATTTTTGCCGTAAAGCGGGGCTCTCATCGCCCTCTCTCTATCAGGAGGTTGTAGAGGGCAGGCGCAACCTGACTCAGCGCACAATTCCCGCATTTGTTAAAGGGCTTGGCCTCACCGACAAAGACGCAGCTTTTTTTAATACGCTTGTACATTATAATCAAAGTAAAACTCCTCAGGAAGCGGAAATTTTCCTTGAACAGCTGCGCAAGATGCGGCAAAAAGTAAAAACCTCGGTTGTACCGGAAGACCATCATGAATATTATTCCAAATGGCACCATACTGCTATCAGGGAACTTGCCTGCCTCATTAATTGGGGTGATGATTATGAAAAACTCTCTTTAAGCCTCAATCCGCCAATAACTAAAAAAGAAGCTAAAGACAGCGTTGAGCTTTTATTGAAGCTTGGGTTTATCGTCAAAAAAAAGGGTAAATATTACCAAAGCAATCCTGCCATAACCACCGGAACTGAAGCGGTATCAAGCAGCATCCGTAATGTAAACAAACAGCTCTGTGAGCTTGGAATGAGGGCGCTTGATGTTTTTGAGAGAGATGAGCGTTACATATCAAACATGACAATCGGAATTTCCCGCGCCGCTTATGAGCAGATTGTTCAGGAAGTTGGTGAATTTAACGACAGGGTGCGCCGCATTGTGAACGACGATAAAGAGAGTGAAACAGTTTACAATATAAATTTTCAGATGTTCCCGCTTACGAAAAAATAGGATTTTTGGAGTTGTATCTTCCCTGACTGTCAAATCACATGAGGCTGTTTGACGGCGGGATTGCCTTTATGAATTAACATGGCTTGCAACGGCAACAATTACCCTCTCAAGGCAAACTTTGCACCTCAAAGCCCCCCATTCCTGCCTGGCCGCACATTCATAACGCCTTAAGAATCAACGATTTATACGAAATTAAAACTTTGGCACGCTTTGTGCATATATTTCTGTGCGTGAACGGAAGTATCCATAATTGAATAAGTACGGACTGATAATTATCAGCCCCAACAAAAAGGGAAATTCATGATTCAGGGACTTTACATCGCTTCTCAGGGAATGACCGCGCTGGCGCAGAAACAGGATCAGATTGCTAACAATCTGGCTAACGTTAATACTACGGGTTTCAAACAGAGCGGACTTTTTACTGCCGCGTATCAGAATCATCTTAAAAATGATAATGACCAGGTTTTCGCCAACCGTGAGTTTAAGGTTGATGAGGTTTATATCGACTATACGGAAGGCACAATGCGCTCTACGGGTTCCGATCTTGATATGTGCATAAAGGGGAGCGGCTTTTTTAAGGTTATGACTGATGACGGCGTGCGTTATACAAGAAACGGTAATTTTTCACTCAATAACGAGGGGCTGATTGTAACCGGCGACGGTTCAAAACTTATGGGTACCGAAGGGTACATGAGGGTAGAACCCAATATGAAGGTTACTATAAGCGACTCCGGCGAAGTGATTCAGAACGGTGAGAGTAAAGGCGTCATAAAAATTGTAGATTTTCATAAGCCTTATGAGATGAAACGTCATGGCAACAGTTACTTTACGCCTCTTGATACGGTTGAGGCGGTTGAGCTTCAGTCTCAGGGTTTTTTTGTGAAACAGGGTTTTCTTGAGACTTCAAATGTTGATATGATTCGCAATATGGTGCAGATGATTACTACTTACCGTAACTATGAGGCAGACCAGAAGGCGCTTCATTCTCAGGATGAGACGCTGCAAAAAGCAGTGAATGAGGTTGGTAAAGTATAAAGTAATCAGAACTTAGAGCTTAGAACTTAGAAAAATCAAAACGATAGAAATAATAGCGGATAGCAGAAATAGAAAGGTAACGAAAATGGTAAGATCACTGACGACAGCGGCAACCGGGATGCAGGCGCAGCAGTTTTATATGGATAACATCTCCAACAATTTGTCTAACCTGCATAACGTAGGGTACAAGCGCACCAAGGTTGAGTTTCAGGATCTTATGTATCAGGCGATAAGGGAGCCTGGGGTGCGTAATTTTGAGGGCGGTATGGCTCCTTCAGGAATAGAAGTTGGTCTTGGCGTAAGAGTATCAAGCACAAACCGGATATTTGAGCAGGGTTCATTAGAGATGACCAGCAACCCTTACGACGTTGCGATCAGCGGCGATGGGATGTTTCAGATTATGCTTCCCGACGGCTCGACCGCCTATACCCGCGACGGTACATTTAAGGTCGGCCCCGACGGCAGCCTGATTACCGCTTCAGGATTTTACGTGCTTCCTCAGGTTGCTATTCCTGAAGGCGTGGGAGCTGACCTGGTTACAATAAACGGAGATGGACGAATCAGCGTAATTATGCCCGGTGATACGAATACTACAGATATCGGTCAGTTTGAACTTGTGCGTTTTGTAAATCCATCGGGTCTGCGCTCTTTGGGCGGAAACCTTTTTGCAGCTACCGACGCAAGCGGAGCTCCCATAGTGTCTGCTCCGAGTGAAGACGGCGCCGGAACTTTGATGCAGAGACACATTGAGACGTCAAATGTAAATCTTGTAAGCGAGATGGTAAACATGATCGGCGCACAGCGCGCTTATGAAATTGTAGCAAAAGCAATTCAGGCTGGGGAAGAGATGCTTCAGGTAGCGAATAACTTGAAGCGGTAAGAAACTGTCTGAATCAGGATTACAGGATTATAGGATTAAAGGATTAGCAGGGATAGGATTGCCATACGGCGCGATAAACACGGTAACAGGATTAAAAAAATGTCAAGCAAACAAAAAATCAACACTTTACACAAAAAAACGCCCCAACGTGGGATTGCAGTAATCTTTGTGTCCTTTGTTCTTTTGTTTGCCGGCACCGCCGTAGCGCAAAACAAAAGAGTTACGCTCCATTTCGCAGATTCTGTTATGGTAAACAGCACACAAATCCGCCTCGGCGACATAGCGAGAATCGTAACTTCTGACCCTGCCCTTGAAGCTAATCTTTCAAAAATTATTGTGGGTGAAGCCGCACCGGCCGGATTTAACCGTTTTGTAAACAGCGCAGATTTTGTTGAATTCAGGCTTAAATCACAATTTAAGGATGTACAGTTTACCGCTGCTCAAAAGAGAGTAAAAGTAGTAAGCGATTTTCAGGAGAGAAGCGTAGGGGAGTTTGAGGAGCAGATTCGCGCCTACGCAGCAAGCGTTCTTGGCTGGAAAGAGGGGGAGTGGACTCTTACCGTTAATAATCCTAAAAGTTCATGGAAGAGCGGCAGAGGTACTGTTGAGATTGAAGTGAGCGGAATCAGCAATCCGTTTGCCAAGGGTAATGTGAATATGCTTATTACCGCGCGTCAGGGTAACAGGGTAAACCGCATACCGGTATCATGCAATATAAGGGTGAAGACAACGGTTTTGGTTGCAAAACGCGCAATTTCCCGCGATGAAGAGCTCACTAATGAAAACACAACGCTTGCGGTTATGGATGTTACAAGTTTTGCCTATACTCCGATGAGTCAAATCCCCGAGTCAGGCGCTATGGTGACAATGAGAAGTGTAAATACAGGCGCTATCCTGCATGACAAGTTGATGAAAACTGTGCCCGTAGTTTCCCGCGGTGACCAGGTGCGCATAAGTTTTAACGGCGAACGGGTAAGAATATCAGTTTTGGGCGTTGCCCGTGAATCGGGTGTAAACGGGGATAGAATTTGGGTAGAAAATCTTCAAACGAAAAAATTAGTCCGTGCGGCGGTTTCGGGCAGAGGCTCTGTAACCGTGCATCAGGAGGGAGATAGAATATGAATCGTGTAAGGATGTTTTTGTCTGCTGCAGGCGTGAGCTTGCTTTTCTCAACAACGGTAATGGCAATGCCGATGCACAGCCTTTTTTCCGACCATCGCGCCATGCGGGTTAATGATATTCTCACGATTCACATTGTGGAATCAACGAAAGCGAATGCAAACAGCGCGACTACTACCGCCAAAGAGAACGAAGCTAATGTAGGTTTTTCCGGCGGCACCGGCAGATTTCGTTTTTTGCCGAGTTTTGGAACGAATAACTCCAACAGATCCAAGTTTGACGGTACGGGTAAAACTTCACGGGAAGGAAAATTCGAAGCGACTGTTTCCGCGCGTGTGATAGAGGTGCTTGAGGGCGGTAATCTTGTGATAGAGGGCAGCAAAGTCGTAGAAGTCAACCAGGAGAAAGAGACTCTGAAAATCACCGGAATAGTACGCCCGCAGGATATTCAGAAGAATAATATCGTCTTTTCATCAAGCATAGCGGACGCGGAGATAACCTATTCGGGAAGCGGCGTAGTAAACACCGCCTCACGTAAAGGGATAATCACAAGAATGTTCGGCTGGATGTTTTAATTAGTGTGGAGTGTTGAGAATTGAGTGTGAAGTTTTCCGCACCCCGGCGGGGTGTGACGATTGGTAACCACGGGTTTTAACCCGTGGATGAAGATGGACAGATAACAGAACGGGGATTACGATGAAAAAGTTAGCAAAAGTGATGATGACAGCTGTCCTAATGGCAGTAACGGCGGCTTCCGCCCAGCAAATCCGTGTGAAAGACGTAGCGTCTGTATCCGGGCTTGAAGACGTTCAGCTTCTCGGTTATGGTCTTGTAGTAGGTTTGGCCGGAACAGGCGACCGCAATCAGACTATCTTTACAGAGCAGACAATCGTCAACATGCTGAAAAACATGGGTATTGAACTCCCTGAGCGTCATATCAGAGTGAGAAACGTAGCCGCCGTTATGGTTACAGGGAACCTAACCCCTTTCAGACGTAAAGGTACGCGTATGGATGTGACTGTCTCATCAATGGGAGACGCTACAAGTCTTGAGGGCGGTACGCTTATTCTCACACCCATACTTGGGCCGGATGGAAAAATCTACGCTTCCGCTCAGGGGCCGCTTGCCACGGGCGGATATGATCTGCGTGACCGCGGACTCACTCATATCAAAAAGAACCACGTCGTTGTCGGCAGAATTCCTAACGGCGCTATTGTTCAAAATGAGTACAAGTTTAATGTTCTTGACGCGAACAATCTCGCGTTTTCGCTTCATGCGCCTGATTTTACCTCTGCGGTCTCTATGGCTCAGGCGATTAACATTCAATATGGAATAGCAAATCTCGCAAAGGCGCTTGACCCCGCAACAGTAGAGCTCAATATGGCGCTTGCCGGAGACGCGGTTTCAACCCCTGAGTTTATTTCAATGGTAGAAAATATGACTTTTGAGCCCTCTTCACAGGCAAGAGTTGTAATAAACGAACGTACAGGAACTATCGTAGCGGGCGGCACGGTGCGCATCTCTCAGGTCGCGGTTACTCACGGCGGTATAAAAGTAGAGGTTGTTAATCTGCCGGAAGTTATCCAGCCTATGCCGTTCAGTCTCGGCCGTACAGAGGTTGTACCAAACCCGTCTATGGTTGTTGAGGAGAAGGATTCCGAGATGGTAGTGCTTGACGGAAACACAACCGTTTCAGAGCTTGCTCAGGCGCTTAACTCCCTTGGGGTTACTCCAAGAGACGTAATAGCGATTTTACAGGCGATAAAAGAAGCCGGAGCATTGCACGCGAATCTGGTTTTACTGTGATATTGTTATAAATGTGACGTCATGTAAATTGACATAAAAACAGTCTGGGGCAATGGCCGCACAGGGATGGAGATAAGCGCAGGGACGCGCGCCAGACACTAAGATTACTGCGAAAGATTCCTGTTCACTGCAGCGCTTCCAGAAAATGCGAAGCTAAAATAGTATCAATAATCTCAACCACATATAATTGATTTTGATTTCTAACCCATTTTTATGAGTTTCATTGCAGCGCAGATTATATTCATTTGTATAGACCATTTAACTTTTTAAGGAGAATAGTTATGCGTCCAATGTCGTTTGCGGTTTTGTTTTCGTTGTTTGCGTTAAACGGTTGTAACACCAAAACATCTGAATCGGACAAGCCTGCGGCTTCGGCTTCGGCGCCTAAGACTGCTATTGAGGTATTAGTTGTAGACGATGTTCCCGGCAGGGAGATGACCATTGACCTGTTTGACGGCGGGCCTATGACAAAAGAAGAGAGGCTTGCATTTATGCCGGACGGCAAGGCTCCTGCCGCCGTCAATGTGTTTGTGTTGAAATCCGGTAATAGTACATACCTTATAGACGCTGGTTTCGGTAATGCTGTGAAAGACGGCAGGATAGACGCTGACAAGATAGACGCAGTTTTTATCACACACGGGCACGGCGACCACATAGCCGGGCTGCTCAAAGAGGACAGTACTGCAAACTTCAATGCGTCTGTGTTCATCTCAAAACCTGAGAGCGGTTACTGGCTTGATGAGAATACTCCCAACTCCGGTTTGCAAAAAAAGGTCGAAGATGTCTACGGAAACCGCTATAAAACATTCGCGTTCGGCGACACTCTCGTTCCCGGTGTTGTAGCTATAGACGCTTCGGGGCATACTCCCGGACATACGGCGTTTCTGGTTGACATGGGGGATAAGAAGATGCTTGTCGCCGGAGACTTTTTGCATGCTGCCGCACTGCAGTTCCCGAATCCGCAAGAGTGCGCCCGTTTTGACATGGACAAAAAAGCGTCAATAGAGAGACGTAAAGAGTTGATACAGATGTGTATTGATAATAACTGGCTGATAGCCGGTATCCACATCCCCGGCGGGTTTGGGACAGTTAAGAGTAATGATAAGGGCGGATTTGAGTTTACGCCGCATAATTAAATTGCGTATTGGCGGCCTCTAACTTGCGGCCGCCTTACTCCCCATTCCTTTTCTCAATAACCAATAAATCTCCTCACGGTCGTGACACTCCATAAGTTTTTCTCTCATGTCTGGACTGTTAAGTATTGCGCTGAGATTTGCCAAAAATTGGATATGAGGCGTACTTGCGTTTAGAGGTGATAGGATGAGAACAAAAATTTTTGACGGTTCCTTGTCAATTGACTTAAAGTCTATCCCTTTTCTTGACAGGCCTATTGCTACTGTGATTTTATTTACCGCGTCGGTTTTTCCGTGAGGCAGGGCTATACCGTTTTGCATGCCTGTGCTCATGGATGTTTCGCGTTCCATGACCGCGTCAAGCGCGCTTTTTTTATCGCTTAGCATACCGTTTTTATAAAGTATGTCTACAAGCTCTTCAATAACCTGCTGTTTAGTGGTTGACTTAAGGGATGGATTGATACAGCGCAAATCAAGCGCGCGGTGAATCTCTGTGCTCATTCTTCCGGTGGAGTCTGTCAGCCCTTTTAAAAAGAGTTCCGGCTTTATCAGATTTTTTACTTTTAAAATTGTGTCGTTAATCTGTAACAAAGCTTCGTAGACGATAGTCTTTACATAAAGTACATCCTGAATATCTGTTTCGAAGTCTAAGCTTGATGGTTTTGCGTGAAAAGTTATAAGGGTTTCGTTTTTCCGCAGCTGATATACGGTGTGGTCGTCAATAAAAACGGAGTGCATATAAAATCCTTCGCTGCGGAAAGACTGTACAAGACGCATCTCAAGAAGGTCGGTGAGTTCCGAGCAGTCGAATTTGAAAAAAGTGGACACTGTATTTCTTACAAGAAACGCTTTCCTTGTACCGCTTCTGTCACTGCGCAAAAGTATTGATATAAGCGGCGGCGATATAAGAACCGTGACAAAAATCGCAAGTACGGCGGCAGCGAAAAATTTGGGAGCCAAAAGATGAGTGGAGAGACCTACGCCTGCGATAATAAGAGTCGTCTCTCCGCGGGGCACCATCCCCATTCCTATCCGTAAAGCTCCAAGACGGTTAAATTTGAGAAATGTTGCCGGGAGTCCGCACCCCACAATTTTTGCGAATACCGCTACGGCGGAGTAGATAAGGCCAAATATTATAACCTCTTTACTCATAAACGCGCGTACGTCTACAAGCATTCCCATTACTACAAAAAATATGGGAACAAAAAAGTTATACACCACCTCCATTGAATCACGCACCGTATCTGAAAGGTCGGTTTTTGAGAGACTCAGCCCTACCACATAAGCGCCTATAATCATAGCGAGACCGGCCATCTGAAAAATTCCGGCGGCAACAAGCGCGAGTCCCAAAGCAAAAATTGATATGGAGCCAAGTGTTTTAAAATGTTTCATTATTTTTGAGAGCGGATTCGCGAACATGACAACCGCAACAGTAAAACTCGCGCCTATAAGAACCGCTTTCAAAACAACAGAGGCAACCTGCGTATTTGCGCCGCTTTCTGACGACGAGGCGATAAATCCTACAACTACGGTAAGCGCCGCGATTCCCAAAACGTCATCAGTCACCCCGCCCGCAAGAATCGTTACCCCTTCGGGGGAATCCATTTTACGTTTTTCTGAGAGAATACGCGCTGATATACCAATAGAAGTTGAAGCTATCATAACGCCCAAAAAGAGTACATTTGGATCGGAAAACGGGAGTCCGAAAAAGAGCATGCCTGTAAGCGAACCGCCTATAAATGAGGCGAGCGCCCCGCCAAAACCTACGGCAAATCCTACTATCGAAAACTTCATAAGAAGCGCAAGATCGGTTTCGAGTCCCGCCCAAAAGAGAAGTATTATCGAAGCGATAGTAGCGATTGCGTAAAGCTCCGGCGATACCGGCAAAATAGTAGCGTTAGAGATAGGAAAAAGCCCGTTAGGGAATCCGGCCAAAGGAATAGCGCCAAGTAAATAAGGGCCTATCATCACCCCAAGAAGAAGCTCACCAAGAACCGAAGGGATACGGATTTTTTCAAAAATAAGTCCGCCTATGCGCGCGGCGATAACAATAATCCCAAGCTGCATGATAAGCCGCGCCATAATGTCAATCATCTGCGCTTCTTCTGCGTCAATTGGGCCTATGGCGAATGTTGGGATTGAGAATGGGATAAGAAACAGAAACAACGCAGTGAGAAAAGTATACTTCTTCATTTATAACGCGACCTCGTGCTTATATGATATGAACGGCCTGTATGTATTGAATGAATAAAATACAGGCAAGCGCATTTTTTATTAAGCTCGGTGTCGGCAAATTTTGTCGGCACAGGGCAGAGTTTAATTAAAATAATTTCTGCGGAAGAAAAAGCAAAACGCAAGATTATACAATGAATAAACAGCACACGTTTTTTTGTGTGCCGGATACCTTACGTTTAAGGAATGGAATGACAAATATAAGAGGGGGCTAAACACAGGAAGTGGCATTTTTTTTGCATTTTATATTATTTGTTTTTGTAAAGTGGGGGTAGATTATGCAGAAGCCGCTTGAGATTACTTTTAGAGATATAGAAAAGACACAGCAAGTCGAAGATTTAATAAGACTCAAGGCCGATAAACTTGAGAGGATATGCGATAATATTATAAGCTGCGCGGTTGTTGTAGAGATGGTGCAGAAACATCAGTCGGCTGGGCGGCCCTACAGGGTCAGGATTAATTTAATGCTACCGAGGGGTAAGGAGATTGTGGTGAGTCAAGACCCCAAAAAAGCGCTTGAGCTTGAAGCGGAAGTGAGATGGGCGTTTGACAGCGCGGAGCGTCAAATCATAGAGTATATGGAGAAGCTGCGCCGTGATGTGAAAAGCCATCCTTCTATAGAGGCGGATGGGGTAGTGGAGAGAATTTTTAGAACAGATGGGGTAGGGTTCATTAGAACATTTGACGACCGTCAGGTATTTTTTCACCGTAATGCTCTTGTCAATGAAAGTTTTGACGAACTGCGCGAAGGAGCGGCTGTGCGCATTGTGGAAACTATGGGTGAAAAAGGGCCGCAGGCGGCTTCTGTACATGTAATTGGGGCTCCGCCTAAATATTAATTCAATATTTTTCCCACAGGTACCGCTGAAATAATGTATAATTTGTTGTGTAAGTCTAAACATACAAACATCTTAATTTCACGGAGAATACCTAATGAAAGCTGTCGCAGATAAGGTTTATTTTTCAAAAGAACATATTGAACGCCACCGCTTTAACGCCTCGCCTCAGCTTGCCGAGCAGGCGCTGCACTGTCTTGAACTTGTCGCAGAACTCTCAGAGTGCGGACTTAAGTATCAGTTTAAGGGGGGGAACTCCCTGCTGCTTATTTTAAGCGAACCCAAAAGGTTTTCTATTGATGTAGATATAGCTTCCGATGAGTCAAGAGAGAGAATAGAGGAAGTTTTAGAGGCGCTTACCGCGAAATTCGGAGTCTTTAATAAATGGGAGCGCCGTCAGCATAAAACTAAACCGTGGCTTCCGCTTTCAAGTTATAATCTCTACTATTCAAGCCAGTTCGACGCCGCGCCCGATGATTGCATTGTGATGCTTGATGTGCAGATGAGAACAAGCCCGTATAAAACCGAATTCAAAAAAGTGTGCTGCGGTGAGCTGTATAAATCAAACGCGTCTGTAGAACTTCCGCTTCCATCATCAATTATAGCTGATAAACTGCTTACTTTAGGCCCGACAACTTTGGGCATACCGGTTGGCAAAGGTAAAGGAGCACAGCGTTTGAAACACGTTTACGATGTGTCAAGAATATCCGCCGCTATGCCTGACGTTAATGATATGAGAGAGGTTTTTGTTAAATGTCTCAAACAGGAAAATGATCTGCAAAACAGTACTCATCAGGTGATAGACATTGTAAAAGACACGCTCTCATTTTTGTGGACCTCAGCGCAGCACGATAATCTGCCTCAGCTTAGCGGAGCCGCGGCTTTTGACGAAAATGTAAATGGTTTGCAGCCGTTTTCCGCGCATCTCTTTGACGCCGGTTACGCCTGGCGCAATCTGCAGCGCGATATGGCGCGCGCGGCTATGTGTATAAGCGCGGCAGGCAATGAATCGGTGACAAACGAGATGCTTCACGAGCGTATCGCCGCGGTTGACGCTCCAGCGGGTTTTAAATCAGATATCCTTAAATTAGGTAATCCCTATGCAGGATTTTGCTGGGAGACGGTTTACGGGTGGTGGGATAACAGTGTTATTTGGACGAGATAGTTATCGTTGGGGTGCGGTTAACCGCGCCCGTACTTAGGATTCGGGATTTATTGTGGATAATGAAAATTGCAGGCTCTGCGGTTATCAACGGTTGACATTAGTTAATCAAGATAAACGCAGAGCCTTTTATCTTTGTGAAAATTGTGAGCTTATTTCCGTCCCAAAGCGTTATTGGTTAAGCGAAGATGATGAGAAGAAACGATACTCTCTTCATAACAACACAATCTCTAATAACGGATATGTAAAATTTCTTTCGCAAATGGCTGATGAGATTCAAAAGGTTTGCGGCTCTAACAGCAGAGTCCTTGATTTTGGCAGCGGCGCGGACGCGGTGCTTTCTCAATTGTTAAATGAAAGAAGTATTGACTGCTTTGCTTATGATCCGCACTTTAACAGGCTTTTGCAGGATGATAATGAGCGCTTTGACATAATAGTTTTATGCGAAGTTATCGAACATCTCAAAAATATCAGGGAAGAGCTTGAGTTTGTCAACAAGCATCTATCTAAAGATGGAATAATCATTTTACGGACGCAAATTTACAATGATCTCTCAAAATTTAGCGGCTGGTGGTATGCTCAGGATGTTACACATATCAACTTTTTCAATGAAAAATCACTGCAAACCACAGCCGATTTGCTTGGCAAAGAATTGAGTAAAACGGGATCTTCCGATATTTTTTTGCTGGGATGATCTCTATCATTTACGTACAGACGCGATGCTTCGCGTCTCTTCACTCATCCTCACGAAACAAATCCAAAAACCGCTTTTCGTATAGGTCAAAAATTTTCCATTTATCAAGCTCATTCTTTAATTCTTTTGCCTTATCCCGATTCTTGCTTTTTGCGACTTCGTTGAAAAGATGTTCGATTTTGTTCATTACGTATTCAGGAATTTTTTCTTCAGCCGGTTTTGGCGCAGGCTCTTCTGTTTGTGACAGGGAAAAATCCTCACCGTTAAACATCCCCTCTTCTCCCTCTTCTGTCATTGAAGGGAAGACCTGACGCAGCCGCTCCTCTATTTCCGCGTAAGATTCCTCGTACTCAGCGCTTGCTTTTTCAAGTTCTGATGTGTCAATGTTAAAATTAGCGGCTTTTGCCAAAGTTTGCACTATCGCAAGAGAGCCTTTGGGATAAACGATAGCGCTTGCGTAAGAGGGTATAGTTGCCAGAATGCAGGCAGCCTCAATATCGCGTGAAGCGGCAATTCCCAAAAGAAGTCCGTTGAGACCGCTTATAAATCCTTCCTGCATCGGTTCTATTCCGTAATTTCTAAGATCATTAAGAAACCGCATATTGTTTGCGGCGGCAAATATTTTTGAGGGTGATTTATAACTCATAGGATATGGAAACGCGGCGGCCGTAAAAATACGCCGCGCTTTAATTTTATGCGCAACGTCAAGCACTGCCTGCGCGACTGTAATAGCGTCTGAGCCGCCCATTTGTAAACTGCTCTCAAAAAAAACCATATTGGGATCATGCTGTTCAAGAAACAGGCTTTTTGGAATTTCAGGAAAACTCACAAGTCCCCCCATTACAATAACCTCTTCCGGCGAATAAAAGGGGGTCATATCAAGCTCAGCAAACAGATGAGCGCCCACGCTCTTGCGGATATACTCCATTGCGGTAAGCCCCACATCTCCCATACCGGGCCACGCGGCGAACATCACCGGCGGCTTGTTAAACTGCAGCATTTCATCGCCCATAAGATTAGTTTCCTCTCGTTTGAGGGGTCACTAATCAATAAGGTGCAATATGTATACCATCGGACGGATGCAGCCATAATCATCACGCCCTAATCACCCACGGCGCTGCCGCGGGTTACTGATGTCACCCCGTTGGGGTGCGGAAGAAGATCAGAAAATCCACTGTGGTTTTTCCTGTGTTTAGCCCCCTTGAGGGGGTTGGGGGTGCTTGTGTGGCGGGGCGTTGCGGGGGCTGACAAATGCTCCACTGGAGCATAGCCTCCCCGCAGAGGGGGTGGCGGAAGACAAAGGGGAATAATGACGTCTTTTTGTCATTATTCCCCTTTGGCTGGAGACAGGGGGATACTTCCCCCTTCATAATATCTTAATCTTGTTTTTAATTCTTAATTTTAATTTTAGCGCCCAAATATTCAGGGTCAAGGCTAAAACTGTAGTACAGGAAATCGCCTCTGCTTTGTCTGAATTCTCTGAATCTTTCAGGAACTATGTGGTCGCGGATTTCTGCGTCGTCAGTCATACCGCCTATTTGCACAGGAATAACTTCGATTTTTGCGTTTTTGTCTTTAGGAGTAACAAGCACTTTCAAAACAGTACCCGCCTCAATTTCTACATGAGCGCCGTCTACAGTCAAAGCAACGCCGGGGTTTTCCAGGCTGCCGTAAGCTACTTCGAAACGCTCTCTGGCGAGACTGGCGGTAACCTCAAGCAAATCGCCCTCTTTAACCTGGGGGGCGCTTGCGTTGCCGCATCCGATTACAAAAATTGCAGCAAGAGCCGCCAAAACAGTAACTTTTAACTTAATCACAGAATCCTCCTTGTATAAAGTTTTTTACCTTTTATCATTGTGACCATCAAGACGCATATTTCACCGTTCATACTAATGATAATGATGATTCACGCACAGCTATGGTCATTCATATAACTGAAAAATAACATCAGGGCGCAATAATTTACAATATGTACCCTATATTTTTTGCTGTTTTCAGCCTTACATACACTCCACGATTAAATGTTGGCTGCGCCTCAGCCTGCACCGTCCGATGACCTCACGGCTGCAGTGCAGTCTGAGGGCGGTGCAGGCGCAATATTTAATCGGTACTTCAATAATATAATGATATCATAAAAAGCGCACAGAGTGCAACGTTTTTTTTAATTATTAAGCAGATAGTCGATTATTAACTGTACGCCGTATCCGGTAGCAAACTGCGCAATCTCCCCTTTTGGCGCGCTGTCGTTCCAGGAAACTCCTGCGATATCTATATGCGCCCAGGGGATATTACCGCAAAATTCCTTAATAAACGCGGCGGCGGTGTTTGAGCCTGCGTGTCCTTTTTTAAATTTTGAAAGGTTGCGAAGATCGGCGATTTCACTCTTGATTGAGTCGCTGTACTCCTGATAAAGCGGCATGCGCCAGAGCCTGTCGCCGCTTCTTTCACCCGCTTCAAAAAGTTTTTGAGCAAGTTCATCACTGTTTGAGTAGAGACCTGCGGCAGTATCGCCAAGAGAGATTGCGATTGCGCCTGTTAAAGTCGCAAGGTCAACAATAGCGGTTGGTTTAACTTTTTTTCTGCTGTATGAGATTGCGTCGGCAAGAATCAGCCGTCCTTCCGCATCTGTACTGCATATCTCTACAGTCAATCCTTCATAAGATTTGTAAACGTCGCCGGGAAAATACGCTTTGGCGCCAAGAGCGTTTTGCGCCGCCGGAACCACGCCGCACACGTTGATTTTAGGTTTAAGCGCGCCGATACACTTCATTACGCCAAGCACAGCCGCGGCTCCCGACATATCGGAGCGCATTGTCTCCATACTTCCCGTAGGTTTGAGATTAAGACCGCCGCTGTCAAAAGTTATCCCTTTACCTACAATCATTTGGCGCTCTTTACTTCTGCTGCTGCCGTTGTATTCAAGTATTATAAGGCGGGGCGGAAACAGAGAGCCTTCACCAACCGCTTTAATCAGGTTAAGCTTTTCGCGGGAGATATCCTGTTCGTCAAGCACAGTTAATTTCATTCCGCTGCTTTTTGAGATAGCGAGAGCCTCTTTTGCAAGCTGCGCCGGAGTCATTTTGTGTGCGTTTTCATTCACAAGGTCACGCGCGTAGTTTACGGAATCCGCCATGGTTTCAGCGCGGCTTATCTCAATAGCGGTGACAGCGCGCCCGCTTACAATATCAATAGTTTCGACAGAGGCTGGCTTTTCACTTTTGTATTTGACAAACTTATATTTGCCGAGAAGCGCGCCCTTAAGGCAGTTTAAAAGTTTTTCATTATTCAGCCGCTTTATTTCCGGCAGTATGACAGATACATGTTCCTTTTTTAATTCGGACGCCTTTTGTATCCCTTTTGCGGCAGCTGTTTTAAGCGTGCGTTCGCTTACCTCATCCTCTTTGCCAAGTCCGCAGTATATGTTTATGATATCATCTTCATATCTCACGGCCACTTCATTGACCGATGCTTTGAAATCCTGCGGTAAATTTTTACTCTCTTCAAAAAGAAATTGAATTGCGGTTGCGGATTTTGCTGTTTTTGATAATCTGATTTTCATCTCTGTTTGGGAGCCGTTTCGTTTAAGGTATACCATTTTCACTATTTTTCAATATCTTAAAATACATTATTGATAAGTACAGGCAAATAGTGCGCCTTTATATTTGTTGATTTGCGGGTTTGACGGCAGGTGTTCTTGCTGCTGAGCATAGTGCTAATAATAACTGATATACAATAGCGGCGGGGCAGCAGCCCCTGTCTTACTATATTAATTTACGCAAAAAATCTTACAAGGCTTTAAAGTGGATTTCAATATGTGACCCTTGCTTATTAAACGCTCTAACTGTGAATCTTCCGCGTCAATAAAACCATCATTATCTGTTTGTGAGATTGTAAAATTAAACTTTAAAAATGCACAATAACCACCATCGGGGTTATTTTTATAATAAACAATTACTTTACGCTCACAACTTTGATTTTTTGCATCATGACAATTTGGCGGGTCTTGACAGCACCTCTGAGTTTCATCTAAAGCCAAAGGTATGGGACATTCCAAAGCGTCTGTGTTCTTACAAAAAAATACCGTGCTGTCTTGCGGAGAGTTTTTCAGCGCGTCTCTTACTAAACTTGCTCTGTATACTACTGTATTAGGCTCAGGCTCCACTATTATGCAGCCTCCGCGTAATCCATAACCAAAGAACCATCGGAAATAAGCTTATTCAAAAAAGCCGAAATGTACTCTTCTTTTTTGTCAAGTTCAGCTTCCAGTTCATTCACCTTATTCTCTAAAGATTTAATATTTTCATACAATCTTGAATAATGGTCAGGAAGTCCCTTCTTAGCGTCCTCAATCTGCATAATGTGGTACTTATCCCACAAAATACTGGAGCGTGTATTAGACATAAGCAAATCGGTAATGTTATCCCAGGCGCTTTTCTCATCATTGTTAAAAGTTTCACGTAAATAATCCCAAATGTTACCAATCATGTCGTTACGCGCATCTAACATACTTTTGCCATATCCGTCTATTTGCAAGTGAATACATGTTGCAATGTGACGGCCGTCGTCACGCTTAGTTATAACAAAGGAGAGCAGCGGAATCTCAAAGTTAAAGCCGATTACCGGCATCTTGGGAATCTTTACCCGCCCGAAACCTATTACCTGACCACGCGATGTCCGCAAATCCGGCATTTTTTACCCTTTCCCTTAAGCGGCCTTAAACATAGAAACAAGAATGCTTTAATTTAAGATAATTAATATATATATTATACCAATGTAATTGCAATAAATTCAAGACCTTTTTGAATATGCAAGGTTCAAAAATAAAAAAACGACTCCAAAAACAAGCAACAACAATCACGCCAAAATTAGTTTTCCAAGCCGTTTTGCGGTGCTTTTCATTGTGATAAATTAATATTGATATGGCAAAACGTTCCGCAAAAAAGTAATTTTACTTGACTCCATGTCTATGGAATGATACGATTTTACCAAAGGCAATGGCTGTGTATGGCGTAATTTAGTTACCATACTGGAGAAAAGTTTTGCTGAGAAGTTCTCGGTTTTGGAAGTTTGAAGATTGTGGATTGACGGCAGGCGCGCTGGGTGATGGGCCGCGTCTTGTGCTGTCGCTTGTCAAGTTGACAAGCTGTATTTAACCCCCCCCCCCCCCCCCCCCCCCCCCCGTCCGTCGTTTTGTTGGTCGTGGGCGTAGACCAAGCGCTCG
>Ga0123356_10002340_pt1 | contig 20359 bp, 13 predicted proteins | sample TergutEmb28metaG_2_FD_92546 | JGI IMG/M metagenome (GOLD analysis project Ga0123356, IMG submission 92546) | Embiratermes neotenicus P3 segment gut microbial communities from Petit-Saut dam, French Guiana - Emb289 P3 | ecosystem: Host-associated > Arthropoda: Insects > Digestive system > Gut ... | reverse complement strand
GCCTCGTGCAAAGCCGCATCAGTCCGGGCGCCCTGGGCAACGCCAAGGGGACGAACCTTGGCCTCACGGTCGTCACCGTTGGGTTCTCGTTCTACTTCGCCTTCGTGATGCCGGCGGGCGTGGGCCTTTACTGGCTGGCTGGCAACCTGCTGGGCATCGGCGCGATGTACGTTCTCAACGCTATGTACAATCCAAAAAAATTGGCCGGGGACGCCCTGGCATATATCAATGCCAACCGCAAAACACCCGCGCAGTTAAAAGAAGAAAAAAAATTGAACAAAGCCCTTGCCGCGCGCGAGAAGCGCGACGGCACGCGTTTTCTTGCCGCGAAAAAACAGCTGGTGTTTTACGCTCTCACCGCGGGGCAGTACAAATACTACCAATGCATCATCGAGTACCTGCTGGAGCACGCGGACATCACGGTCCACTACCTGACCAACGACCCCGACGACCCGGTGTTCCAGATGGGCCACCCGCACTTTGAGGCGTATTACGCGGGGCAGCAGAAGACGATTTTCCTGATGTTGCGGCTGGACACGGATATTTGCGTCACCACCGTGCCCGATTTGCAGAGCTACCACATGAAACGCTCCGTGGCGCGGGACGATATCGAATATATCTACACCTTCCACGCGCTGGTGAGTTCCCACGTAGCCGCCCGGGAGGAGGCCTTCGACTATTTCGACACGATGTTCCTGGTGGGGCCCCACCGCATCGCGGATATCCGCCGCCGGGAAGAAATCTCCGGCAGGCCCGCGAAAAAGCTGGTGAAGACAGGGTACGGCCTGTTTGACCAGCTAGTAAAGGCTTACGCCGAATTGCCGGAAATCCCGCGCGAGCGGCCGCGCATCCTCGTCGCGCCCTCCTGGCAGGCGGACAATATTTTGGAGCTTTGCATCGGCGATATGCTTGATTCACTGGTTGGCAACGGCTACGAGATCGTCATCCGCCCGCACCCGCAGTTCAGCCAGCTGTTCCCGGAACGCGTCAAAGCGCTTAAGGACCGCTACCGTCCATACATCGACAGCGGGGAACTCGTGTTCGAGCTGGATTTCGCCGACAGCAGGTCCATTTACATGTCCGACATTTTGATCACCGACTGGTCGAATATCGCCTTTGAGTTTTCTTACTGCACGCGCAAGCCCTGCATCTTTATCAACACGCCCATGAAGGTGCTCAACGAAAACTACAAGCGGCTCGGGGAAGAATTGCTGCACGTGAAACTACGCGACCTGGTGGGCGTTTCGGTGGATTTAGACGACGTGAAAACACTTGATAGCATCACCGCGAAGCTCCTTGCCGAAAAAGACCAATACAAAGAGCAAATCGCCCGCGTGGTGGAGGAATACGTCTATTACCCCGGCAGAAGCGGCGAGGCCGGCGGCAAATACATCATCAATCAGCTCAAAGCGAAAAACAACGGCGCGCAGGCGCGGTGAAAGGAGGGGCGCGATGGCGAAAAAGCTTTTGCTTTTGGGCGCCAAGGGCTCGGCGAAAAAAGCCCTGGAAATTCTCGCCGGGCAGGACGGTTGGGACGAAATTGCCCTGCTGGATAATTTCCCGGACGCGGACGAACTGTGCTCTTTCCCCATCATCGGAAAATGCGACGATGTGGAGCAATACAGGCAGGACTACACCCACGCATTTATATGCATGGCGGGCTGCACGACAAGGCAGCACTTCCTGCGGAAAATAGTCGCGGGGGGGTTCGAGGTACCCAATATCATCCATCCCCTGGCCTATATTTCCCCTTCGGCAAAGCTGGGGCGCGGCATTTTTGTGAACCCTTTCTCCGTGATCCAATCGGATTGCCGCATCGGCGATGGCTGCATCATCAATACGGGCGCAATCGTTGAGCACGATAACGTGCTTGGCGAATGTGTCAACCTGTCTCCCAACGCGACGACGACCGGCGGCGTCGTCATAGGCGGCTGCTCTTTTCTGGGCGCGGGTTCCTGCGTCATCAACAATATCCGCATCGGCAAAAACGTCATGGTCGCGGCGGGTGCGGTCGTCATTGCCGATCTGCCCGACAATGTGATGGCGGCGGGCTGCCCCGCGGTCATCAAGAAAGAAATCACGGCAATCATGTTCAAGAGAAACCAGATATTGTGACGGAGGCAACGCATATGAAAAAAGTGCTTTTGGTCGGCGTGTTCGACTTATTTCACTTCGGACACCTGCGGCTGTTAAAACGCGCGGCAAAGCTTGGCGATTATTGCCTGGTTGGCGTGAAAGAAGATAACTGGGTACTTAAAAATAAGCCGCCGGGCTCAATGGGCCCACTGTATTCAACGGAAGAACGCGCCGAAATGATTCGGGCGCTGCGGTGCGTTGACGAGGTGTTTACATACCGCACCATTGGGGAAGACATCAAAAAGCTTGATTTTGATGTTTTTGTAAAGGGGCCGGACCAGATTCACGCCGACGTTCAGGCTGCGGTGGAGTGGTGCCGGGAAAACGGCAAGGAGGTGGTGGTGCTCCCCAGAACGGAGGGGATTTCCACAACCTACCTCAAGCGCCTGGTGGCGGCCCTGGGTGAGCGGGCGGATACCCAGGCCTAGTTTTGATGGAAAGAAAAGTAAATAGCCTTGCGTTTTTGACGCAGGGCTGTTTTTTCTATTTCAGATTTTTGAGTGAAATATAAATTTCACCATGTTCCTCTTCATATTTGGCAACCCCCAACTCAACCATTCGTTCAATTTCCATATTGATGGACCGCCTTTGTTCGCCGGCGATTACTTTCACTTTAGCCATCAGAATCTCATCAAGCCGCAATGGGTAAGGGTTTATCTGCTTTGCCATGATATTCACTCCCGTATTTTTCAATATCATTAGCATATCAAAAAGATTCTATTCCAACAAGTTGTGAAAAGAGCCTAAAAGATATTGACAAGTAATTGCGCATGTGCTATTATTGTGATATTATTATGATTTGATGGGAGAAAGAAATCATGCACGACATCATCCGCAAACTACGCAAAGAGAGAGGCCTGACCCAGCAACAAATAGCCAACTACCTGCAAATTGACCGCTCCACATATGCCTACTACGAAAGTGGCCGCACACGAATTAGTATTGATGTCATAATTAAATTGGCGCATTTTTATAAAGTAAGCTATGCCACCCTCATCGGTCAGCCGGAGCCCGTCCTGGCGGATAGCGCAACTGAAAAAGCCCTCAATCCCTGAGGATCAAGGGCTTTGCCTGTAATGGTACTCCGAAAAAGATGCGGGCATGTTGAAATTCATTCAGCTTTTCCATTGGAGCTTTTATCGCCGAAGAGATAGCCGAGCAACGTAAACAAGGCAGCCTGAAGCAATGACAGAACCTCTGTCGGGAACTTCACTTCACTTTTTGTGAAAGCACCATACAGCAGAGAAAATATGTAGGATAGTCCGATGCCCGAAATCAACCCGACAACAATCCATCTTGCGAATTGCTGATTTTTCTTTCTGTTATCAATTTCAGTCTGACTACGCAAAGAATCTACTTCCTGCTTGCTCATGGTGTAGGGAGGCGGCGCTACAAGTGGAAAATCGTGTTCGGGGACGTCAATAATATCAGGCGGAGTTTTGCCCAAAGAAATGCCTCCCATCCTCTTTGATATCTTCAATTTTTAAAAACGGCCCTTCGGCCTTGCTCCAAGCAGTACCTTCACCGTGCGTGAGCGTCGAAAGCTCATTCCCTGTATAATTTCCATATTTAGACCATACCGCTTGAAGGCATTCTGAAAAGGCTTGATGCCGTTCGTCTATGACTGTAACTTTCCCGTTGCAGTCATAGGCAAAGTCAGTAATTCGATTTCCGCCGTATTTTTGAAATGCCTGATAAACCTCAGAGACAACAGGGCCATACTTCCATTTTTCAAAATTAGCGGCAAACAGCGGTTGTTCGTTAACAGAGTAATAGTAAGCATAAAGAAAATAAAGAAGTTTTTGCAACTTAAGGGGGCTTACAGGAACGTCTGTTTGCAGTGAGCGCTTTATAATTGTGTTTGCATAAACCAACGGCGATAACATAGCAAGTCCCTCCTTTCATTTTTATTCTACCACAATCTTCTTCAAATTGCAATACTTTTCATTAATTAGTTTATGCATCAACATGGGAAAGTTTCATGTTAAGAGGCACCTTTTTATTTATTATGAAAATGCCCTGCGTATAACACAGGGCACAGCGAAGCGACTTGCGCCCCGCGTTCATGGTGGAGATGGCGGTAATCGAAACCGCGTCCGAAAACCCATCCGCAAAGTGTTCTACGAGCGTATCCTATTGTTTAGATTCCCCTCACGCGCCGCCAACAGGCAGGCTGCGCGCTACGGTAGCCGTGTGTGTTCATGACAGGCGGGCAAGGCGTCCCGCCCATGCACGTGCCCTGCTCATTGACGCCCTGGCCCGGGCCGCAGGCCTCCCGGGAAGGACGGCTGCTACCGGTTAAGGTTAAGCAGCAAGAAGTTGATAATCGTTGTCGTTTATTTCTAAACTACGGCTTGGTATAGCGGGTCCGCGCCGCTGCTCGCTTGCTTTGGTTCAAAGTCCCCGTCGAAATCCTTTCATCCCCAATTTAGGGATCAAGGGCCAGAGAACAGGGGGCAGGGTCAGGATTCCTTCTCTTCTTTCGCCAGATCTTCCAGCTTGGCGATGGCATCCGGCAGGTCTTTGCACCCCCGCAGGATTTCCAGCACCATCTTAAGAATTTTGCGGAATTGAAAGTCGGTCATGTCGATCCCTCCTATGCTATAGTATAGACGATTTCGGACGGGTTGTCAAGAAAAAATTATCGCCAGGGAAGGATGGCGGACCAAAAGGCGTCCCAAAGAATCAGGGGCAGGAAAAAGGGCAGGAGCAGCAAAAACTGCCAAACGGGCACGATTTCGAGTATGGCATCTATTGGCATAACGGTGACCTCCTGATATTTTTCGATTACTGTGTAGCAGATTGTGGGGGTGTCAAGGGAAAAAGGTGATCAAATAAAGGGGATCCCAGTTCTTCTTACAGAAATATAATTTGCGAGAGCTTTTAGGCCATACAAAGGTAGTGTGATGGGAAGCAATGCTAGGGCGATGGGAAGCCCTATTATAAATAAGGTAATCAAAACTAGAGCATAAGGAATCGCAAACCAGACGGGCATGCTGTCCTGTGCATACATCATTCCCGGCTGCTGGATGATGCTCTGCGCGAGCAGGGGAGGGCTTTCGGTCGCGGGTTCCGACGCGGCGGCGCTTGCGCCTATACGCATGAACGTGCACAACAAAACAGCGGACAATAATATGGCGAGCAGCTTTCTCATGGGATGACCCTCCTTGATTGATTGTGAATAAACGCTAAAATAAGTATAGACGATCCATGGCGGGATGTCAAGCAAAATTTTCCTTAGGCCACCCGTATCCTTTACCCGCCCCGAAACTCCCGCTCCACATCGCGCTGGGCATCTTTCTTAGCGGCAACATCGCGCTTGTCGTACAACTTTTTACCGCGGCAAAGCCCGATCTGCAGCTTGGCGCGGCCATTCTTGAAGTAAAGCGAAAGCGGGACGATAGTCAGGCCCTGGCGCCCCACCTCGCCGAACAAGCGCATGATTTCTCTTTTGTGCAAAAGTAATTTCCTGGGTCTCACGGCTTCACAGTTAAAAATGTTGCCATGATCGTAGGGGCTGATATGCATGCCCATGACGAACATCTCGCCGTTTTTGACGGCGCAGTGGCTGTCCTTGAGGTTTACCCGGCCCTGCCGCAGGCTTTTCACCTCCGTGCCGTGCAGGACGATGCCCGCCTCGCAATCCTCCAGCACGAAGTAGTCGTGGTACGCTTTTTTGTTTTTCACGACGACGATGACGTCCGTCTTTTTCTGCTCCGGCATGGGAAACCCTCTTTTCACTGATAATGGCATATGCGCATAACCTTACCCTGCCAGGCTATTATATCATAGTATGGGGATTGTTGGCAAGTGCTTATTGACCGATTGCATCGCGATAGTTAATTTTTCATGAATTTTCGCGTTTAGCCCTTGCAAATTTGTACGGCAGGCTGTATAATCATATCACGGTTCAGGCAAAACTGAAAACCCATTGAAGGAGGATATGGTCTTGGAAGATAACGTCCAAAAAGATGAGCTAAACGGCGGGGGAAAGAAGTTCCCGATGAAACTGATTATTATCATCGGCGTGGCGCTGGTGCTGTGCGCGGGCATTGTGCTGGTGGGGATCTTTGTCGTCAAGCCCATGCTGGGCTACAACAACGCGGCAAAGCTCGTGGACGCCGGCAACCTGGCGGAGGCTTATGAATCGTTCGACCGCATGGAGTACAGGGACGCGATGGAACGCAAGCTCGCCTTGCAGCAGCAGGTCATCGCCTCACGCACGACGCCGGAGCTTTCCTTCGGCAAGTACGAATGGCTGGTGCTCGAGGAGCGCGACGGCATGGCGCTGATCATCACGAAGGACATCATTTCGAAGATGGTATACAATAACGAATTCGCGGATGTCACGTGGGAAAACTGCTCCCTGCGCGCGTACCTCAACGGGACGTTCTTTAACAGCTTCACCCCGGAGGAAAAAGCCCAAATCGTCCCAACCCTCAACAGGAACACCGCAAACCCGCAGTACGACGTGAAAAACGGCAAGGACACCAAGGACAACGTCTTCCTGCTTTCGCTGGAAGAAGCGAAGCTCTACTTCGTGGACGACATGTCCCGCGCGGCGAAGTACCAAACCACCTTCGGCTGGTGGTGGCTGCGGTCCGCGGGCGTGCAGGATAACTGCGCGGCCATCGTTACCAGCGAAGGCAGCATCGGTTACGCCGGCACCATTGTGAACTATGCCGACCGCGGCTTGCGCCCGGCGATGTGGATTTTGATGGCATAATCTCCCGTGGCATAAACCGGGCAAATAATAAGGAACAAAAGTCAGCGTCGGGCCATATGATGGTTCGACGTTGCTTTTTCACAAAAAATAGCTTGAGCGGCCCTAAATATTTTCCAAATAGGCCTTGACATCTTCGTCGAAGTATATTATAATTATGAAGAAAAGTTGTTTTTTTTAATAACAACTACACCTCAGAACAACTTCGAATGGGAGGAAGCAAAATGAAGATAACCACGACCCCCACCCAGAAATGGAATTGGGCAAGACGTACGTTCAGTATGGTGCTGGCAACCGCCATGCTATTTTCCGTATTGGTCTTTACCAATACAATGACGGCTTCGGCCTACTTGCAGGTTCGCGACTTAGGCGTTCCGGCGCCCAGGGGGGGCTACACCTTTGTCGTGCCGGAAACCATTTATCTGAAGCCGGCGGTGTCCGCTCCTGTTCCGGCGGAGTTCTTTTTGAACAACGACATCAATGGCATGGCCGTGCAGAATGAGACCGAGGCGAGCATGCGCGTGGGCAAAATTTACATCGGCCACGAGAATGCCGTCGCATACAAATTGTATTACAGGGGGAACAGGACCACCCCTGTGATGACCTACACCTGCGCGTTCAAGGGCGAGCTCTGGACGCCCACGGTGGGCGCCGCCGGATGGCTGACCGAAAACACCTACCTTGGCGAAAACACCTCGCAAGCCAGGGAATGGTATGTCGAGATGCACATCGACACCAACGGCGACGGCATTGGCGACGAGTGGCATGACCTGCTCAACGTCGGCGCCGTTTACCAGCCCAGGCATATGAATTCGCTGATCACGGGCCACGCCGGCCGCGGCACAGATGCCAGCAGCCGCCCCGGCGGCCTTGACTTTGACTTTCTCTGGACCGTCAACGGCCTGCATAACAACTGGACGGGAGCGAGCTTTGCCACAGCCAACTACGCGAGCGCCGCGAACGGGCGCGTCCATCCGCCGTTTACCCCGTGGACGAGATGGTTTCCGCTGCTCAATGACCTCCAGGGCGATACCGTCGGCAGCCAGGATTTTATGAACTCCGGCGACGCTGCCCACCCATTGCTGGGCAGAAGGTTCAATTTCGCGCAAAACGGCGAACAAAACAGCCAGAACGGATACAATGTGAAGGCGCCGAAAGGCTTGGGCGACACCACCAACAATATGAGTATCCGCCTCGATACCTCCCGGAATACCACGTGGCGCGGCATACCGAACTTTAAGTTCGGCTATATGACAGCCTGGGCTGGCGCCACGGACAGAAGGCCCCGGAGTACGACCTCAAGAACCCAATTCCGCGCGCTGAACATTAACGGCACGACAGTGACAGGCATATACACGGCGGGCGGCAGCAACGCAGACTTTGTGAATGTTTCCGGAAACGGCGGCAGCATAACGAATGTAAGCGGCAGGGGATCCAGCTTCTTTACGACCGAAGCGGACCTGAACAACCTTTCCACAAATAGGGCAAGGGATCAGGAATATCAGATATTTACCCTGCGGGTGGAATGGGACGGCCAACGCAATGCCGACTGGATCATCGGCGACGTCGCCTGGCGGGTGAACACCCCCAACAGCAACAAGGCGGAGATGCGCAGGCGGTACCAGAACACGATTTGGCAGGGACCCACCCGCGCGGGCGCCAGTCACACGTCGGCCATGACATCGATCGGCTACCAGCTTGGCGACCCATTGCGGGGAGAGTGGCAGGCGTCTATGGATGGCTGGCCCATGGTTATTAGGACCCCCATCGTGCCTGCGACAGGTACTTATAACGTGACCCAGCAATACGTGTTCAACGAAGGCGCCGGCCCCGCCACCCTCATCACCTGCGACGGAACCAACGCGAACTGGGTTCTGGCGTCCACGGGGGGCAAAAAATACGAGACCATCAACAGCTCCTATTATGCCTCGCTTGTATCATACACGGGCGTGAAAGCTGGCAACTACGTGTCTATTTCGACGCCGGCCACATTGCCGGTGCCTGGATACACATACACCCATTCCACCATCAACGGGGCCCCGTACACAGACGCGATGTTCATCGAATCCTCCGACAATAAGCTCATTCAGCACTATTTCAGCCCGAACAACTACCAGGTGAAGTACGACGCGAACGGCGGCACGGGCTCAATGGGCAATTCCACGCATTTCTACAACACCGTGAAGGCGCTGGACGCAAACGCGTACGCGAAAACGGGCTACGTCTTCGACGGCTGGTCGCTGATATCCAACGGTCCATTGGCCTCCAGCAACGGAGTGCCTATGAATAACAACGCGAGCGTGATCAACCTGACATCCACGCGGAACGCGGTGGTGACGCTATACGCGAGATGGAAGCCGGCCGAGCCCCTTGTTACGTTCCAGTACGGGGGCGGCGGCCCGGCGGTTCCGGCGACCAAGCTGGTCACGTATAACGCGGACTACGGCGCGCTGCCGGCGCCCACCCTCACGGGCCACACGCTAACCGGCTGGTTTACCACACAAACGGATACGCCCACCGTGGGCACCAAGGTGACCGCGACCACCCTGGTGAAGACGGCCGCGGCGCATAATCTTTGGGCGCGGTGGGAGCCCTCGCAGTACCAGATCACATTCGACGCCAACGGCGGCTCCACGCCCAGCATGGTAAGGAAAAACGTGACGTTCGGCCTCGCCTACGGCGCGCTGCCAGCCACCGCCCGCACGGGCTATAATTTGTCCGGTTGGCTCTCGGAATTCGGCGGCGCCTTAATTGATCCCGCCGGCGCGGCTTTGGTGGCGGTCCCGAACGACCGCGACCATAAACTGATCGCGCAGTGGACGGCGCAAACCGCGACCGTAAGCTTTAACTCCAACGGCGGCGGCGCGCCGCCGGCAGATATCACTGTCACGTATGATCAGGCGTACGCTTCGCTCCCGCCTGGCCCGGCAGCCCCCATAGACAATACGTTTATCGGTTGGTTTACCGCGCCGACGGGCGGCGTACAGGTGAACAATGCCACGCTGGTGGAAATCACGGGCAACCATACGCTGTACGCGCAGTGGCTGCCGCTGTTCCCCGGGATCAGCTATATCGTCGGGCCCGGCGCAGATCTGCTGAACCCAAACTATAAGGATTTCGTTCCGGGCGACGATTACGGCAAGCTCCCCATACCGACCAGAACGGGCTATGTCTTCGAAGGCTGGTATCTGGCGGATGATTTCTCCGGCACGCCGATCAAATTCGACGACCCGATAACAAACCCGCTGGCCCACAAGATTTACGCGAAGTGGACGGCGAAACAAATCAACGTCATGTTTGACGCCAACGGCGGAACGGCAGTGCCGGATATGACCGTCACGTTTAACACATCATACGGCACGCTGCCAACATCGGTGCGCACGGGCTACACATTGCAGTGGTGGACCGCAAAAACCGGCGGCACCCAGGTACTTGCCGCCACCAATGTGACCAACGACAAATCCCACACGCTTTACGCGCGCTGGGCGCCGAAGACATCCATCGTAACGCTCCAGCCCAACGGGCCCGGCGTGACGATACCGGCGCCGGTGAGCAAAACGGTGACGTTTGACTTGCCATACGGCACGCTTTCGACGCCAACCCGCCCGGGGTTCGATTTTGCCGGCTGGTACACCCTGGACGAGGGCGGCTCGCTGGTCAAGGATACCACAAAGGTAAGCGCGGAAAGCGACCATGACCTGTATGCCCAGTGGATACCAGCGATTTATGAAGTGAGATTCAACGACACGACGGGCGGCGGCGCGCCAAGCCCCGCCAAAAAGAACGTCGCGTACCTCGGGGATTATGACACTTTGGCGACGGTCGCCCGCGCGGGATATGACTTCGCCGGCTGGTGGACGACGGATTCGGGACCGGGCGTCAGAATTTGGCCGGATACCCAAGTGACGTTCACGGCGGTCACACACCCCACGGGTCAGGATCTGCACGCGCGCTGGACGCCGAAGCAAATGACGGTGACCCTCAACTACAACTACGACGGCGCGCCCGCGGACGACACCATCGCCGCCACGCACACCTTCTCCTACACCGCGCTGCCCGCGTCGGCGGTGCGCACGGGATATGATTTCAAGGGCTGGTGGACGACGCCGGCCGGGGTCGCCGGCAGGGAAGTAAAGCCGACTGATACGGTGACGCTTTATACCGACCACACGCTATATGCCCGCTGGGCCGGGAAGTCCTATGAAGTGACGTTCAATAGCCCGGCAGGCGGCACGCCCACGCCTCCCGCCAAGCATGTCGTATTTGGCTCGACCTACGGGGCGTTGGCGTCAATCAGCCGCACGGGCTATAACTTTGACGGCTGGTATACGGCGAATGGCGGCGGTACAAAAGTGGAAGCCGGAACCCCAGTGACATTCGACGGTGACCACGATCTTTGGGCGAGCTGGTCGCTGAAGGATATCACAGTACGCCTGGATCCCAACGGCGGCGATTTCGTGGTGCCGGGCGACGGCGATCCGATCGTCGTACCGTTCGGCAACGATTACGGCCCGCTGCCGGAACCGGAGCGCGACGGCTATGTCTTTGTGGGCTGGTTTGACGGCAAGGCCGCGGACGCGGACGAGATATTTTTCAATACGCCCGTGACCAACGGAAATAACCATTCGCTGTTCGCGCACTGGGATCCGCTGTCGTATGACGTGATATTCAACCCGAACTATACCGGCGCGACATGGTCCGTGCCGCCGGCAAATATCGCCATGGGCAGCCGTTACGGCACGCTGCCGGTGCCGACGCGCGACGGCCATACCTTCGCGGGCTGGTGGACAGAAGCGCTCGGCGGCGAGCAAATCAGGGCCAGAGACAGAATGGAAACGCCGGGCGGGCTCACGCTGTACGCGCACTGGACGCTGAGCACCGATGTCCGGGTGACGCTGCAATTCAACAACGGCACAACCAGGGATAGGGTCATCACGGTCACGTACGACGAAGAGTACCCCGAATTGCCGGTGCCGACCCGCACGGGATATGACTTTGTCGGGTGGTTCGATGCCGAAGTGGACGGCGACGAGGTCATCGGCGAGGATACCATCGTAGATAACCGCTTGGCGCATACGCTCTACGCGTATTGGACGCCCATGGATGTCAAGGTGCTCTTTGACGCCAACGGCGGCGCCTTTGCGGCTGGCCAGGGTCTGCCGATCTTCGTTACCTACGGCGACGAATACGGCAATGACCTGTTGACGGAGCCGACGCGCGACGGCTATGTATTTAGAGCCTGGTACACCGACCCAACCCTGGGCGCGAAGGTAACGGAAGATACCATCATGAACAAGGAAGCCGAACACACGCTTTACGCGCGCTGGACGCCGGATAGCTTTAATGTGCTGTTCGACGATAACGGCGGCGTGGACCTGAGTGTTCCCGGCAAGGAAGTCACTATGGGCCTGACCTACGGCGCGCTGGCGACGGTGAGCCGCCCGGGCTACGATTTCGCCGGGTGGTACACAGCCCTTTCCGGGGGCACGAGAGTGTACCCGAGCACGACCGTGACAAACGGGCTGCCGCATACGCTGTACGCGCGCTGGGCGCCGCATGAAATCACCGTCACCTATGATTTCAATTTTGCGGGCAGCCCGGCCGCGATCACGGACGATACCGTGGTTGGCGGAAATTATCTCAGCCCGTTGCCGACGGCGCCCAACCGCCTGCCTATCTTTGCCTTCGCCGGTTGGTTTACGGCGCCGACCGGGGGCAGTCCGGTCCTCCCCAACGGCGTCATTACCGCGACCCAAAGCCATACGGTGTACGCGCAGTGGCTTGCGAATAGTTTTATCTTGGTGACGTGGCGTGCGAACGGCGGGATGTTTGATATGACCGCGCCAATGCCCGACGCGCCGTATGTTCTGCCGGCGACGGAGCCCACCCGCCCGAATTATGACTTCGCCGGCTGGTTTACCAGCGAAACGGGCGGCACGAAAGTAACGGCCGCGACCACTGTAACCAACTACGCCGCCCATACCCTGTACGCGCAATGGACGCCGAAAGTGTATAATGTAACCTTTAATGACCCTGACAATAACGTGACGACGCTGCCGGCGGCCACCACCGTGCGGTACGGCGAAGCATACGGCGCTCTCCCGACGGTTTCGGCGGATGAATATACCTTCCTTGGCTGGTTTACCGCCGCGACCGGCGGCACCGAGGTGGAAGCCGCAACCGTTTACAATCCGGCCACGGGCGGCGACCACATCCTTTACGCGCGCTGGGACGCGCTCAAGGTCGAAGTGACGTTCACCAAAAACGCCGCCGATGCCACGGCGCCGGACCCGGTGAGCAAAACCTACTCGTATGGCAGGACCTACGGCACACTGGCGACGGTCACCCGCCCCGGCTACGATTTTGCCGGCTGGTGGACGACGCCGGCCGCCGGAGGCGAACGCGTGTACCCGGGCAGCCTCGCAACCAAGCAGGTTGACGATAAACTGGAGTTGTTCGCGCGCTGGACGCCGAAGGAGTTTGTGCTGACGCTGGATCACAACTACACGGGCAAACCCGCGCCGCAGAAGATGCTTGTCACATTCGCGGCGGCATACGGCGCGCTGCCGACGCCGGAGCGCGCGGGGTACGACTTTGCGGGCTGGTGGACCACCCCTGAGACAGGCGGCACGCAGGTCACGGCGGCAACCACAATGAATACGGATGCGGACCACACGCTGTACGCGCGCTGGACCGCCCATGATATCACCGTGACATTCGTCGTGCCCACCGGGGCGACGGTCACCCCGGCGAGCATCAAGGTATTGGCCGGCGAGCCGTACAACAAGATAACGGGGCTGCCAACGCCCACCCGCACGGGGTACAATTTCGCGGGCTGGTACACAAGGGCAACAGGCGGCTTTATCGTAACGGACGCGACCATCGTGACCAACGCCGAAAACCATAGCCTGTACGCGCGTTGGACGGCGAAGAATGATATCGAAGTATCGTTCTTGGACAGTGATTTTAGTAACACTGAATTGCCCATCACGGTGACCTTCGACGCGAGATACGGCGCGCTGCCGGTGCTTACGGAACCGGGATACACATTTATGGGCTGGTTTACCGCCGCAACCGGAGGCACCAGAGTTGACGCCTCCACCATTGTGAGCAATGCCGCCGACCACACGCTCCACGCGCGCTGGAAAGCTGGCATCTACAATGTGCTCTTCGATAAAAACGCCGCCGACGCGACAGCGCCGACCCCGGCGGGTACCAATGTCACGCTGGGCAACACCTATGGCCTGGATTTGAACGATGCGCGGGATAGTATGAGCTACGCGGGCTATGATTTCGCCGGCTGGTGGACCATTCCCGCAGCTACCGGGGGCTTGCGCGTGTACCCGGGCAGCGAGGTCACCAACAGCGACGACCCGCACACGCTGTACGCGCGCTGGGCGCCGAAGACGCTCACGGTCACCTTTGATTTCAACTTCCCCGGCAAGCCCGCCGCGGTTACGGATACGGTTACCTTTGGAGGCAAGTATGACGCCGCGCTGCCGACATGCGTCCGCCCGGGCTATGCGCTCGAGGGATGGTACACGCTCGCCTCCGGCGGCACCAAGGTAACGGGAGGCCCCGCGGGCACCACTGTCACCGAGACAGACAATCACACGCTGTACGCGCAGTGGACAGCGGTACCCTTCAGGGTGGACTTCATCGCCGATGACGCGGATACGCTGGCGCCGGAATTTAAGATGGTCACGGCCGGCCTGGCCTACGGTACGCTGGCGGTTGCCGAACGCGAGGGCTACAAAAATGCCAGCTGGTTTACTAGGGAACGGGGCGGCACGGAAGTGACGGCCGCGACCATTGTGGCCGACGACCTTGACACTCCCCTACAGAACACCCTTCTTCCCCATAATCTGTACGCGCGCTGGACGCCGAATACGTATACCGTTACTTTTGTGGACAATGATCACGGCAATGCTCCAGCGGGCATCACAGTGACGTTCGACGCGAATTATGGCACGCTGCCGAACCTCACGGAACCCGGATTCATGTTCCTGGGCTGGTACCTTGAGGATGATGGCAATGATCTCGGAGACGAGATTACCGCGGAGACCCAGGTGAAAATTGCCGATAACCATGTACTGTACGCGCACTGGGTAGGGGTTACCCAAACCGTGACGTACGACTTCAACTACCCCGGCGTACTGCCCGGTGCGAGCGACACGGAGGTTAGGGTGATCCCCGGCGGCCAAAAATACGGCTATATTGAAGGCGCGCTGCCTGATGAATTGCCGGAGCAGGACCTCCCGGGTTACACCCCCGAGGGCTGGTGGACGCAGAGAACCGGCGGCACGGAGAAATTTTTCGATTCGCCGCTGGATCCCACCGTGAACACGCTATACGCGCGCTGGAAAGCGAACCCGTATGACGTGGAGTTTTATCCGAACTACGACGGCCTCCCATCAATGGCAACGAAAACCTTCACGTTCGGCAGCAAATACGGCAGCGCGCTGGAGAACATCTCCCGCACAGGCTACGACTTCGAAGGCTGGTGGACCACCCCAGCGATTGGCGGCACACTGATTACTGCTTCCGATACCGTGGCCATCCCCGACGATCACGCGCTTTACGCGCGCTGGACGCCAAAATCCTATACGCTGACTTTCAACGGCAATGGCGGCGCGCCGGATCCGACAAACAAGCAAGTCAGTTACGGTTCCCAATACGGCGCGCTGGCAACGGCGGAGCGCGCGGGCTACGACCTGGTAGGCTGGGGCACCAGCCCAACCGGCGGCACGCCGGTGACCGCTGACGACGACATGCTGACGCTGAGGGCGCACACGCTGTTCGCGCAGTGGGAAGCGAAGAAGTATACCGTGACGTTCCACTCCAATGGCGGCGGCGCGCCCAGCGAGGCGAATAAGGAAGTCACATTCGATGGTGTCTACGGCGAGTTGCCGACGGTGGCGCGCCTCGGTTACGAATTTGCCGGCTGGTTTGTCGTTTCCGCTCCCGCCGGCGGCGACAAGCCCGTGTCCGCTACCAGTAAGGTGACGAACCCCACGGACCATACGCTCTATGCGAAATGGAACCTGGCCACCTACGGCGTCATGTTCAACGGTAACGGCGGCCCCGCGCCGTATCAGACGGGCAAGTATGTGAACTTTGCCCAGCCTTACGGCGAATTGCCGGAACCGAAGGACGGCGACTACCCGGGCTTTACCTTCATCGGCTGGTACACAACCCCCGCCGGCGGCACGCGGGTAACGGAAGATACGATTGTGGAAACGGGCGAGCTGCATACGCTATATGCGCACTGGTCGCCGAACGATTATCTCGTGACGTTTGTCAGCGAAAACGGCAGCGCTCCGTCGCCTGCGCATAAAATAGTCAAGTTCGGCAACGCCTACGGCGCCTTGGCGACGTCGACCCGCACGGGATACGACCTGGCCGGCTGGTGGACCACCCCGCTCACCGGCGGCACGCAAGTCACGCCGGCAACGACCATGAGCAAAAGCGACTCGCATGAGATTTACGCGCGCTGGGATGCGAAGACGTTTACCGTAACGCTTGACCCGAATGGCGGCACGGTTGGAAGAGACTTCATCGTGGTAACGTATGACCGCACATACAGCGCCCTGCCTGTGCCTTCCCGCGCGGATTACAACTTCGACGGCTGGTACACGGCTGGCGGCGTGAAAGTGGATCCGGCCGATACGGTGGACCTGACAGGCCCGATTACGCTGACTGCGCGCTGGACGGCAATTGTAAAGCCAACGGATTACCTGTTGACCGTGCAAGGCGGCACGGGCTCCGGCAGATATCCGGCCGGAACGCCGGTGACCATCACGGCCCAGGCCCCAAGCGGCAGCGTATTTGTCAGTTGGAGTCTGGTGAGCGGCTCCGCGGTAATCGCCAGCGCCACTTCCGCCAGCACAACGGTGACCACGGCCGCCAACGATTCAGTCATCAAAGCGAACTTTGGGGACATCAACGAAAAGCATTGCAAGTGCCATCGTTTGCACAACCACAACGTGGTTGGGCGCCAGCACCCCCATAGGCTCGACCACATCAACAATTTCTGGGGCCGACTCGGCTGCTTCTTCTGTAGGTTCTGGCACGGCACCCTGCGCTGGGTCTTCTTTGGCTGGATCTGGATGTAACGGCGGGCGCGTGGGCAGTCGCCTGTGGCACGGCTGAATCGAGCATTATCTAAAAAATAGTAAGAGAGCCCCCGGTTTTGGCCGGGGGTTTTCTTTCTGAAAGAAAAGGCTTGCTTTTTTCGCGTTTTGTGCTATAATAGAAGCGAATTTCAAGAAAGAAGGGGTGGAACTCATATGAAAAAAAAGGCAATGATTGGCATCGTAGCGCTGGTTGTTCTGGCGGCGCTGGCGGCGGGAGGCTATTGGCTTGCTACAAGGTGGGACGAGAATAGGCCCTACGCGAGCTATCGTTTGGAAGATTATGTCGCGCTGGGTGAATACACAGGGCTTGAGGCCGAATACGGGGAGCAGCCGGATTTCTCAGAGGAAAGAATGCGCGAGATCACAAAAAGTTATTTTTCGGCCTGCGGCATTTCGATAATGAAGGATAATGCCGGCAAAACCGTTGTGGAGGACGGCGATTTTGTGCGCATTGCCTTCCTGGGCACGGCCCCCGACATATCGGATCGCGTTGCGGAAGGGCTTGCAAGGGAGACTTGGGAGCTGGAAGTCGGCAAGGAAACCTTCATCCCGGGCTTCGACGAGCAGTTGATTGGGCGCGAGATCAGCGAGGAATCCTTCAAGTTTCAGCTCAAATTCCCCGAGGATTACTTTGAGGCGGAGCTTTCCGGCAAGAAAGGCACTTTCGAATGCGTCCTGCAGGCCATCGGCAAGGTTGACATCAGCGACATGCGGGTGCAGCAGCTGCCGGCGCCCAGGGACCGCGAGGGCTTCCAGTCCCTGGAGGATCTGCACGGCTTTTTCCGTGTAGAAATGGCGAAGCAGGCCATGGAACGCAACGAGCTTGCGCTGCTGGAGGCCGCGTTTAAAAATGCCACCGTGAAAAGGTTCCCGCAACGAGAGCTTTCTTATTATAAAGCATACCTGAATGAAAAGGGAGGGGATTTTGACGAGGAGGAACTCAAGGATAATATCGAGCGGGAGATGTTCCTGTTTGCCGTGGCGGAAAAAGAAGGAATGCTGGTGAAAAGCAGGGAATACAAAGACTACTTTGACTCGCTGCGCGACGCCAATGACTTGTTGACCGATGAAGAGCTTTATGAAGTGTACGGTACCAGGGGCTTGATTATACGGGGAATGGTAAAAGGAAAAGTGATGAAATTCCTCATCGGCAAGGCGGTAGACTATCCCGTGGTAACTGCCAGATAGCGACAGACGAATGAAATAGCTTAAAAAGACAGGCCTTGCCTGTCTTTTTGGCATGCCGGGCCGTATATTGTCGCCCTGCTGTAAAATCACAACAAAAAAAATTGAATAAATCGTGATTATACTGTTGACATTTCAAGATGAAAGTGATATTATATATAGTGTAGCACTATAATACTGGGAAAATGGTGCGTGCTCTATCCGGCTATAGAAGTCCTGCGATAAATGAAGGGAGAAGCTCATTATGAAAATCACCCACACACTGACAAAAATGCCCAAGCGTATCTTAAGCGTGCTGTTAAGCATCGTTATGGTACTTACGGCAATGCCGCTGCTCGCGCCCCCCGTGGCGGCGATAGGCGAAAGCTACCCAAGGGCATTGCCGTTGGGTCCCTTGGACCGACATGATTCGGAATCACCCGACAGCAATATCATCGCTTCAGATGATATATTGCCGGGCCACTTCTATGTGGACGCCGGCGACAAGGCGCTGGAGTACCTGATTCAACGCCTGGACCGGCTGTTGGGCAGCACGGTCGCCGCGCAAAGCCTAGACGGCGGCGTGACCACCACGGCGGTGGGAGGGGGACAGGCCAATCTCTGGCCTTTCCTGGAAATGATTCTGGCCGACGACGGCTCTTCTTTCCTGGATAAGCTGATGGACGAAGCGACGCCCTCCATCCGCGCGGCCATGCCCACAAGCCAGAAACAGCTGCGGCTGCTGATCGACGCCCTCCTGGGCCAGTTTTTGTACCAGGACAGCATCGTCAACGCCGTGATTGGCTTGCTCTACCCTTTGCTGCAGGAGGAATTCGGCAAAGTTTGGGGCATGGACCTCGCCGATGCCATGGGTGTAGGCGGCGGCGGCTCCGACCAGGCGCAGTTGTTTTCCCTTTACGAAGCCCTGTCCACGAACATCGTCGCCAATGGCACGGCCGGTCAGGCGGGTCAAACCCAGTATCCGCAGGATTGGACCCGCGACCTGCGGATTTACCCCAACATGTTTGGGTCAATCGTTAGCAACAACGATTTTCCGGCGGTACGCGCCTTGCTGACCAGCACCGGCGATGCCAACAATTGGCCCACTACCGCCAATCCCGGCGCTACCCCCGTCCCCGCCACGCCGGTTTATCCGCGGGTATTCAAAAAATTCTGGAACCCGGGAAGCGCCGGGAATTTTGGAAATACCGCAAACACCTTTGCTACCGCACCCCTTGCCAATTCATCCTGGTGGATTGAAGGTACTACTGTTGCCGGAGGCGGGGCGAGAGCGATAGGTTCCCTATGGGACGTGCGCGGCACCCCGCAAATGAGAAGGACCTGGCTTTATTCAGCGACCACCGAAGGCCGGCAATTCTTCGACAACCATAACAATGGCTGGGTTATGAGAGATAAAGGAAGCGGCACGCAGCAAGCCGCTGGCGCCTCCGGCGGCGATCCTCCCCCTGGTCGTCCTGGCGCCAGCAATGCTGCCGCCGCCGGCGACAGGCAAAGAGTCGCATATCCGGCGGAAATGCGCTCCCTGTACTTCAGGCGATACGATTCGCAAATACACGCCCACCCCTGGAGCATTGACCCGGACTTCGGCCACCCGCAGCTTTACCGGCTGAACCCGAACCTTGGGGATGCCGTACAGGTGTGCGGCCACGGTTTCCGGATGGCCGGCGTCGGCGCCGCCGCCACCTTCAACAATATTGCATACAATGATTATATTGCCACTATGGGTCCCGCGCACGAAGCCGAATGCCGTGCGGAGGGCGCCGCCAGCGTCGCCAACGGACCCCTCCCTCCCGGCAAAATCCGCTGTGACTGGCCGCGCCCCAACCTCGACGTCGATGTCGTAACCTGGGGCCTGGAATCGGTTGCCCAGGTATGCTCCCACGGCATTGAAGGCGCGCACGCCGGTTGTACCGAGGGTAAGCGCGACAACATCATCGCGAAAAACCCGATGAACATTCCCTGGAACATCAACGGCAGCAGGGAACGGTTCATGAAGGCCATGCGCCATGTGCTTCATGGCATTTGGCCCGTCGTCTCCAGCCTGTTGCTTGACGCGACCAAGACAAAATTCAACGACAGGGTCGGCTACGCGGGCACGGTTACCAATGTTTTTCTGGAGTTGAGCTTCAGCGGCGTGCCGGGGTATGCCGCCATACTGAACCCCATTTTTGAAGCGCTT
>Ga0123356_10002339_pt1 | contig 20366 bp, 15 predicted proteins | sample TergutEmb28metaG_2_FD_92546 | JGI IMG/M metagenome (GOLD analysis project Ga0123356, IMG submission 92546) | Embiratermes neotenicus P3 segment gut microbial communities from Petit-Saut dam, French Guiana - Emb289 P3 | ecosystem: Host-associated > Arthropoda: Insects > Digestive system > Gut ... | reverse complement strand
TTTCGTTTTCCTATCGAACTCAGAAGTTTGTGGCTCGCTACAAAACAGCTGTAGCGGTGGGGATCGCCATGTTCCTCGTGTTGACGGCCGGCATCGTCGCCACCAGCATGGAAGCCAGAGTCGCACGCAAGGAACGCGCGCGCGCCGAGATCCACGCCCAGTTGGCCGAAGACGCCCAAGCCCTCGCCGAACGCGAGCGCGCGACAGCGGAACGACAAACGCTGGAGGCAGAACGACAAAAGCAGGCAGCCGAACGAAGACTGACGGAACTGCAGAACCTCGCTCACGGTGCAGCACAAATCTACGCCGCAAGCCGCGAGGGTAGCGGTCCCGCTGAAGCTGCTCTTGTCGCGCAAAACAGCCGCGACCTGTTGACGATGCTTCGCAGAGAGAATGCTCTCGACCCAGCGATAGGCCTCACACTTGGAGCGCTTGCGAAGGAGGCGAGCAACCCAGTTCCTTCCAATGGTTCCTGGCGAGTGCCGACCGGGTGGCTCGGAGGTGAAACGCAGCCCCGCCAATACTTCATTGGAATCGACCACCAAATAGTGCGTGGGGGTAAATCGAGCTTGCTGATCCATTCCATAGTGCCACGTCCAAGCGGACTGGCGTATGTCTCTCAGAGTTTTCTTGCAGACCGGTTCAAAGGCAAACGTGTTCGGATCGTGGCCTTTTTGAAGCCAGAAAATGTCGTCAATCAGGCATTTCTGTACCTAACCATCAATAAGACGGGAGGCGGTGACCCAATCGTTCTGAAAGCGGGCACATCAGGCACGACCGCATGGAAGAGATACGAACTCGTGACAGATGTACCCACGAATGCTGATTCGATTGCAATGGTTGTCAACTTACAGGGACCTGGCGCGGTTCGAGCGGACGACTTCAGTTTCTCATCGGTGGATCGATCTGTTCCCTTGACGTTGAATCTACAACCCCGAAATCTCGATTTTACGAAGTAGCAGAAACGCAACATGAGCAAATGAGGAAGTTTATGCCGAACAAACTTTGGCAGTCGCTGATTAACATCGTTACGGCCAGCGTGATTCTGGTTATCTGTTGTCTGGTGTTGCGGGCTGCAGTCCCGGAGGGTTGGTACCTCGCCGGAAACAAACCGGCTTCGTACGAGGCGGGCACAGATGAGGAGGCCGAGTACAACGGCCATCGAAGTGCGTACCTGAAGTCCAAGGAGACTGTGACCAACGGGTTCGGCACGCTGATGCAGGATATCAGTGCAGAAAAATATCTCGGCAAGAGAGTGCGTTTTAGCGCGTTCGCCAAATCAGAAAACGTCGAAGATTGGGCAGGATTGTGGATGCGTGTGGACAAGGGCCCTCAAGCCGTCGCCTTCGACAACATGCAGAATAGAGCGATTAAGGGTACTACTGGTTGGAACGCTTATGAGGTGGTCTTGGATGTACCGCAAGACGCGACCGGCGTCTTCTTTGGGGTGCTCTTGAGCAAAACCGGAACGGTTTGGCTCAACAGCGTGAAATTTGAAGTTGTCGGATCGAGTGTGCCAGTTACCGGGAGACCACAGCGGGAGGCACCGACCAACTTGGGATTCGAGAAGCAGTAGATTGCTGAAGTAACCTGAAACCACTTATTCGCGATCTGAGGCTCGTAGACCGCTGGTTGCCGAGGAACTTCCTATGGATAGAGTGCGCCTGTTCTCACTGCTCATTTTTCCATTGCTCGCTGTTCATCCGAGCGCTGCGCAAAATGAAAATGCTGCCGGCACGGGTCAACAGCCGACTTTCAAATCGAACGTAAGAGTCGTGCTGGTGGACGTGGTGGTGACGAACAGCAAAGATGAGCCCGTGACCGGGATAAAGAAAGAGCAATTTCAGGTCTTCGAGGACGGCAAGCCGCAGACAGTCGGTTCGTTCGAGGAACATGCCGGAATCCCGGATGCGCCGGAGCTGTCGCGAATGGCCAAGCCTCCACCGAACGTGTTTACGAACGCCCCGCTGGTCAAGAGTGGGGATGCAGCCAACATCTTGCTCCTCGATTCGCTGAACACGCAGCTCTGGGACCAGAGCTATGTTCATGCCCAGATGATCAAATACATCAAGGACGTTCGTCCGGGAACGCGCCTGGCTATCTTCACACTGAGTGACCGGTTGCGGTTTGTGCAGGGGTTTACGGAGGATCCGGCGCTGCTGATGGCCGCGCTAAACGGGAAAAACGGTGCGGGGAATCCGGAGCTATCGCCTCTACTTGAAACCCCCTCCGAACAAAACGCCAGCCGGCTGCTCGTTGGTCAAATGCGAGCAATGGGGGCTGCAACGAGCATACAGGCCGCGGCAAGTGCTCTGGCGGCATTTATGGCCGAGAATACGAGCTCGCAAAACGGCGTGAGGGCAAGCCTCACTCTGGAAGCAATCGACCAACTCGCGATGTACCTGCAGGCGATCCCGGGGCGAAAGAACGTGATCTGGTTCTCGGGATCGTTTCCGTTGAATACCTTGTCAACAGACCCGAACATGCTACGGGACTATGGTCGGGAAGTCGCGAAGACAGCAAACCTGCTCGCCGCGGCTCGCATTGCGGTCTATCCGATCGGCGTGGGAGCGATGGGGCTTTCTCCGAACGCGATTTATGATTCCAGCACACCTGCAGCGGGAACGGGCGTAACGAACGCTAACACCGCGACCCAGTATCAGACGCAATCGCTAGAGATGGAATCGACCGAGCGCGCGCAAAACAGTGCGAGCCTGGACGAAATAGCGAAGAATACTGGTGGAGAATCTTTTATCAACAGAAACGAGTTCAACGGGGTACTGGATCACGTCGTCAAGACCGGCACGTACTACTACACGTTAACTTACTCGCCGACGAATCAGAAAATGGATGGGGAGTTGCGCCGTATCCAGATCAAGCTTGCGGATGGGAAATATAAACTCGCTTACCGGCGTGGGTACTACGCGACAAACGACTTCATGTCGCCCGCACCGAAAAAACCGCCGAAGGGAGATCCACTGAAGCCATTGATGGAGCACGGTACGCTGGATTCGACCTCGATTCTGTACACGATGAAGGTCGCGCCGGCAGCGAATCAGCCGGGAACGTTGGAGCCGGGTGGTAGTAACAGGCTGCACGATTCCGTCACCCGCTTCAGCGCGGATTTCGTCGTTCCTCTGGAGAATCTCGACTTTGAAGTCACCGGCGATGGGGTGCGGCACGGCAACGTCGAGCTTGCGCTCGTCGCCTATGATCACGATGGCCACGCCCTCAACTGGCTATTCCGAGCAATCGTGACATCTCTGAAACCGGACGTTTACCCGCTAGTGCTGAAAACCGGCGCTGTTTTTCACCAGGACATTGACGTACCTCCGGGCGGGAACTATCTGCGTGCTGGAATTTACGATCTCCGCTCCAACCGAGCAGGCACGCTTGAAATTCCGCTCAGTGAGGTCAAGGCCGGAGTCGCTGACGTTGACTCCACAAGCATCCAGAACCCCCCGGCTGTAGCTTCGTCGCCAGCGCCTTCGGCTTCTGGTTCAACCTCGCAACCAATCACGGTTGCCAACAGTTCTGCGACACCCAGTCCAAACGAGACGAACTCAATCAGCGTGGCCACTGCGCCCGAAACAACTCATCCGGTCCCGCCATCATCCTTGTCTCCTCTGCAGCAGCCATCCACTCAGGACGCAAAGAACGCCGAAATCATCGACATTCCAGTGTATTGCGCACACCTGTCCCAGGCAGTTCAACACTCTTTCGCGCTTGAAAGTGTCTGTCGGTTTGCCCTCTTCACGCTCAAGCGCTTCCCTGACTTGATTTGCGATCGCGAGATGAGAAGTCACTGGAGTGAGTTTCGTACGCGTACCGCTGGTGATGCAGTACCGGTCTACAGTGAGACAAGCAATGCCCCGCCATACTCGGTAATCAGCCACTCCGATCTTCTAACCGCACAAGTCACTTACCGTGACGGGCAGGAATACTATGACCATCTCGTGCTGAATGGCCAACCGGTAAGCTCCAAAGCCTCTGCTTTGCCGCCCGCATCCCTGCGAGGCCCCTGGTCGGACGGAGAGTTTGGTATGATCTTGCAGGCAATTTTTCTGCCGGCCAGCAAGGCGGAATTCCAGTTCAAGAAGCGGGCACACATTGGTTCCGCGAAGGCCTTACTGTTCACCTTTCATGTCGCGGCGATAAATAATCCCTACTATTTCCTGTTTTCAGAAGACCAAAAGTGGTTTCCCCAATACAGGGGAGAATTATGGATCGATGAAAACGGATTTCACTTGCTGCGGCTAGAGCGCGAGACTGGCCGCATGGCTGACTACCCCATCCGATCCGTGAAGACTACGATTCAGTATGCGCCGGTCTCTCTGGCAGACGGCAGCACCCTGGTCTTGCCCATCAGTTCCGAAGTAAATACTTGCACCCCCCCGGGCGACTATTGCTCCAGCAGTCTGGTGAAATTCACCGATTGGCACACGTTCAAGGCCACCACCAAAATCCTGACCAATCCTAGACACTAGCGCGCACAAATTCCGGGCAACGACGAACCTCGTGATGACAGCCCGCGAATGGATACTCAAAACATGCCCGTTTACTCGTTCCCGGCATTTGGGCGAACGTTGTAAAATCCTCCCGATGGCTCCCCGATCCGAAGACGATGTTCCCACCGAGTCTGTAACAAACCCAGTCGAAAGCGGCGTAAACCAAGAAAAAAATGTCATCCCGGAATAATTTCACAGCTCAGGTGTCTCTCAATCGGGTTATCGGGCCGCCTTTGCCTGATGCAACTGAAGAAAATAGAAACACAAGGAAGAACCATGCCCTTTACACAACATAAGCTTACGGTTGAGGATCTGGCATTTAGGTTTCTCGAAAACATAGGAGCGTGTCTCGGACGTTACTGCACGGCTCATTTTGCAAGTGTGTGGGATGCTCGTGCGGATGTGGGCCTCATGTCTTGCAACGCAGCAGTCGCAATCGAGCCCCACGGATGCTACGACAGATTAGCACCGGCCTTCCATGCATCGGTAGTTTATGGGAATTCCCAGGTGTTTAAGGGACTCGATCCTGAGTTCAACGCCCGCTTTTACGACCCCACGCACGGCCAATTCTCCAACAGCGACCGACAGGAACATGCCGAGCAGGTGGCTTACAAGATCGGGGAAAACAAAAGATTCTTTACGGACAGGCACGGCGAACGTCATCTTTTCGTTGAACTCTCACCCTGCCCGAAATGCGCAGCTTGGCTAAACGGACGTCCTGAAACTTGGAACGTATGGTACCTCTACGATTACGGCATGACCCAACAGGAGTTTGCTGCCGCCAAGCGCCAACAACTGAACGCTATTACGGGGGGAGCACGGGGTAAGAAACGAACCGCGGCGCTCGCCGGCATCCAGTCCGACGGGTCGCCACAGAAAAGAACCAGCCTGAGGTAAACCAATTCTCTCACCGCAATTTGGCGATGCCGGAACGCGGTAAGCATGTGGCTCGGGTCGGAATCTGACCCCCTGCCTCGTCGATGTGTACAGACCGTCAAGGGTGCCCGCTCCATCATAGTTGCCGGCAGGTTTATTACTCCGTTCCCTTGCGCATTTGCTGCCTGTTGTGGTGTTTTCCCCATTAGAGATACCATTCGTAGCCTGGAGTCACGGCAGGGACTTGCCTGGACTTCGGCGACCTTGAGGTCCAGCTGGAGGATCTGAACTTGGCGACTCTAGTCACAAAAGTGCAGTTGTTGGCCGTTGCCATCATGATCGTATTGCTGATGCTGGTGGTCTTGCTGTCGACGGTGCACCTGGCCGTGGTGATTGGCCAGCAACTTTGGCAGCCGCCGCGGTTCCTGATTCCAGTGCAGGGGCTGCTGGAGATCTTCAGTTATTTTCTGCTGGTCTTAATTGGCGTGGAGTTACTGGAAACGCTGAAGGCATACATCAAGAAAGACGTCGTGAACGTGCGGGTTGTGATCGAGGTAGCGCTGATCGCAATGGCTCGCAAAGTCATTACCGAGGAGCCGCACGCCGTCTCTGCGGGGACGCTTTTCGGGATCGCGGCGGTGATCCTGTCACTGGCGATCGCCTATTACTTTGAACGGCAGGGGAATGGTTCGCCGCCCTGACGCAGGGCCGCGCCTGCGCTCCTCGATTGCAGACGCTTGAAACGCTGGGATGGCGGAAATATCAGCGTTTCGGGGAGAAATCATCGAGAGCCAGATTTAATTCCAGAACATTGACGCGTGGTTCGCCGAGCAGGCCGAGGTCGCGCTGGACGGTGTGTTTCTCGACCAGATCGCGAACGGTGGATTCAGTGAGTCCGCGCTCACGGGCGACGCGGGGGATTTGGAATTCGGCGGCGGCCGGCGAAATCTCCGGATCCAGGCCTGACGCAGACATGGTGACGAGATCGACAGGAATGGACTGTGAAGGATTTTCCCGATGCAGAGTTGCGGCGTCGCCGCGAACGCGGTCGATCAATTTCTGGTTGGTAGAGGCCAGCTGGCTGCCGTTCGAGTTGGCGGCATCGTATCCGGTGCCTGCGCCGGACGGGCGCGGATGGAAGTACTTCGCAGAGGTGAAGGGCTGCGCGATGATGCGGGAGCCGATGGTCTCGCCGTTGCGCGTGATCAATTGGCCGTTGGCCTTGTTGTGGAAAAGCAGCTGCGCCAGGCCGGTCACCACTAGCGGATAGATGATGCCGAGCAGGACTGTGGTGGCGATGGTCATCAGAAATGCGGTGATGAGATTCTTCTTCATATACCTCCTCAGGCCAGTCCGATGGCGGTGATGACGACGTCGATGAGCTTGATGCCGATGAAGGGGACAATAATGCCGCCGAGGCCATAGATGAAAAGATTGCGGCGCAGCAGGGCTTCTGCGTTCATGGCTCGATATTTCACGCCTCGGAGCGCGAGCGGGATCAGGACGATGATGATCAGCGCATTGAAGATGACGGCGGACAGAATGGCGGATTCCGGCGTTTTCAGATGCATGATGTTGAGCGCATTGAGCACGGGAAATGTGCCGGCGAACATCGCCGGAATGATGGCGAAGTATTTCGCGACATCATTGGCGATGGAGAACGTGGTGAGGGCGCCGCGGGTCATCAGTAACTGCTTGCCGATTTCGACCACCTCGATGAGCTTGGTGGGATTGGAATCGAGGTCGACCATGTTGCCGGCTTCCTTGGCGGCTTGCGTACCGGTGTTCATGGCGACGCCGACGTCGGCTTGAGCCAGAGCAGGGGCGTCGTTGGTGCCATCGCCGGTCATCGCCACCAGTTTGCCTCCCGCCTGTTCGCTGCGGATGAGCTTGAGCTTGTCTTCGGGCGTGGCTTGGGCGAGGAAGTCGTCAACCCCGGCTTCGCGGGCGATCGCGGCAGCGGTGAGCGGGTTGTCGCCGGTGATCATTACCGTGCGGATGCCCATGGAGCGGAGCTGCGCGAAGCGGTCGCGGATTCCGCCCTTGACGACGTCTTTCAGATGAATCACACCCATGGCTCGGCGGTTCTCGGCCACGACTAGAGGCGTACCCCCGGAGGAGGCGATTTTCTCGACCGTGGCGCGCACTTCCCCCGGCATCGCTCCGTTTCCGTTCTGTTCGATGTAGTGCGCGATGGAGTCGGCGGCGCCTTTGCGGATTTCGCGGCCGTCGAGGTTCACGCCGGACATGCGGGTCTGTGCGGTGAAGGGGATGAATTCGGCCTCGCGATCGCCGAAGTCGCGGCCGCGCAGACGGTATTTCTCTTTTGCCAGGACCACGATGGAGCGGCCTTCGGGGGTTTCGTCGGCCAACGAGGAAAGCTGGGCGGCATCGGCCATATCCGCCTCCGAGATGCCGGGGGCGGGCAAAAATTCGGTGGCCTGGCGGTTGCCGAAGGTGATGGTTCCGGTCTTGTCGAGGAGCAGCGTGTTGACGTCGCCGGCGGCTTCGACGGCGCGTCCGGACATGGCGAGCACGTTGTGCTGGACCAGACGATCCATGCCGGCGATGCCGATGGCCGAGAGCAGGCCGCCGATGGTGGTGGGTATCAAGCAGACTAGCAGCGAAACCAGCACGAATACGGTTTGCGGCGAGCCGGAGTAAATGGCGAACGGCTGGAGGGTTACTACGGCCAGCAGGAAGATGATGGTGAGCCCTGCGAGCAGGATGTTGAGTGCGATTTCGTTCGGCGTTTTCTGGCGGGCGGCCCCTTCCACCAATGCGATCATGCGATCGAGAAAGGTCTCGCCCGGGTTCGACGTGATTTTGACCTTGACGTGATCGCTGAGGACGCGGGTGCCTCCTGTGACAGCGGAGCGATCTCCCCCGGCTTCACGAATAACCGGGGCGGACTCACCCGTGATGGCGGATTCGTCAACGGAGGCGACGCCTTCGACGATTTCTCCGTCGCCGGGGATGAGTTCTCCGGCGGAAACCGAGACCATGTCTTCGGCTCTCAGCTTGGCGCTGGCGACTTGTTCGACCGTGCCATCGGGCTTGAGGCGGTTCGCCATCGTCTCTGAGCGCGCTCGGCGCAGGGTCTCCGCTTGTGCCTTGCCTCGGCCTTCGGCCATGGCCTCGGCGAAGTTGGCGAATAACACCGTGAACCAGAGCCACAACGTGATCTGGAGATTGAAGCCGAACGCCTCGTGGGGATGAAGAATCAGCAGAACCGTAGTGATGACGCTGCCGATCTCGACCACGAACATGACAGGATTGCCCATCATGTTGCGCGGATCCAGTTTGAGGATCGAACTCCAGGCAGCGGCGCGGACCAGCTTGAGATCCCAAATGGATTTGTGGTGACTCGCCATAGTTTTTCTAGAAGGTCTTTCCAACCTGCAAGAGCAAATGTTCGAGAATCGGCCCCAGACTCAAAGCCGGGAAGAAGGTCAGCGCACCAAGAATCAGAATCACGCTGATCAACAGGAAGGTGAACAGCGGAGTGGTGACCGGGAACGTGCCGACCGAGGGCGGGACGTATTTTTTCTGTGCGAGATTGCCGGCAATGCCGAGCATGGGAATGATCATCAGAAAACGCCCGATCAGCGTCGTCATTCCGGTGGCGGTGTCATACCAGAGCGTGTTTGGAGTAAGGCCCGCGAATGCCGAGCCATTGTTTCCCGCCGCGGACACGAACGCGTAAAGAATTTGACTGAGACCATGTGGGCCAGGATTGGTAATGCTGGAGGTGCCGAATCCCTTCACCACTGAGATTCCGGTAAGCGTGAGAATGATCAGGGGGAAGACCAGTGAGACCAGCATGGCCATCTTGACGTCGTAGGCTTCGATTTTCTTGCCCAGATATTCGGGCGTGCGTCCCACCATGAGACCGGCGATGAAGACGGCAAGGACGATGTAGACGAGAATGCCGTACATGCCGGATCCGACGCCGCCAAAGATCACTTCACTCAGCATGATGTTGACCATCGGGACCATGCCACCCAAAGGGGTGAACGAGTCGTGCCAGCTGTTGACCGCGCCACAACTGGCATCGGTCGTAACCGTGGCGAAGAGCGCGGAGTTCGCGATACCGAAGCGGGTCTCCTTGCCTTCCATGTTGCCGCCGGGCTGATTGCTGGTCACGTGCTGCGCGATGGTAGACGGATACAACGGATTGCCTCGCGCCTCGGCCCAGTACGCCGTAGTGACACCTACGAGAAACAGGATCGCCATCGCAGCCCAGACAGCCCATCCGTGGGCGCGAGAGCCCGTCATGCGGCCGAGCGTGTAGGTCAGGCCTGAGCCGATGGCGAAGATCGAGAACATCTCGAACAAATTAGTGATGGGCGTGGGATTCTCAAAGGGGTGAGAGCTATTGGCGTTGAAGAAGCCGCCACCGTTAGTACCCCATTCTTTGATGACCTCCTGGGAGGCGACTGGCCCCTGCGCGATGGTTTGCGTCGCAACCGTGTCCATGACGGGTTTGCCATCAGCATCGACTGCCGGCTTGCCGTCAGCGCCGACGTGTTGTACCTGCTGGGCCTCGACCAGCTTCACTGTGTCGTAGGGTTTCAGATTCTGCACCACACCTTGGGACACCAGGAACAAAGCTCCGACCACAGAAAACGGCAGCAGTACCCACAGCGAGCAGCGGACAAAATCCACCCAGAAGTTGCCGAGGGTCTGCATCTGGCGGCGGGCGATGCCGCGGATGAAGGCGATGGCCAGCACGATGCCGGTCGCGGCCGAGACGAAGTTGTGATACGCCAGACCCGCCATCTGCGTGAAGTAACTCATCGTGGTCTCGCCCGCATAGGCCTGCCAGTTCGTGTTCGTGGTGAACGAAGCTGCCGTGTTGAAGGCCAGATGTTGGGGCGTGACCCCGGCGAAGTGCTGCGGATTCCAGGGCAGGAAAGCTTGAACGCGCTGGATCAGGTAGAGAACCACCATCGACACCGCGCTGAACAACAGCATGGACGTCGCGTATTCCGTCCAGCGCATTTCGTGCTTTTGGTCGACGCCGGTGACGCGATAGACAAGGTGCTCGACGGGGCGCAGTACGGGATCGAGAAACGTGCGCTCCCCCGCGAACACTTTTGCCATAAAGATGCCGAGTGGTTTGGTGACGGCAAAGATTAGGGCAAGGAAAACAAAGATCTGCAGCCAGCCATTGATGGTCATAGTTCGAATCTGGTCAGAATTTCTCCGGTCGGAGCAGCGCGTAGAACAGGTAAACCGTGGTCGCTGCGCTGATGACGAGCATGATGAGAGATTGTGCGTCCATGGGTTCTCCTACTTCACGCGGTCGCAGAAATGCACGTAAGCGATCGATGCGGCGAAGAAGGCGATTGTGACAGCAATCCATAAAACGTCTTGCATGCTGACTCCTGAGCTTAGAACTTGATGAGGGATGCGAGCACGGATGCGGTTTTTGCAACGCCGAGACAGGCCAACAGGAAAACCCCAATCCGCTGGCCGTTGCCGGTCTGGAATCTTTTAGTGAAGGCATCGCTCGGTATCTCGACGAGTTCCGACCGCTTCTGGAATGAGCGGAACATCGCCCGATGGGCCCTCAGCCCGTGGCGGGCTGGAGATCTCAACTCGTTCACCAGCTCCGCCAGCACTCGCAACAGAAATGCTGCGGCTCCTACACATAGGACAACCCAGAATAGCTTCATGTTATTCTACGCGCACACCCGATCTTGCTTCCAAACTTGATTTGATATCCCGAAGCGTAAAATCGGGATCAAGACTTCATAAAGAATTCATAAGGGAACCCGGGCGGCGATTCACCACGATATTGGCTCGCCGCCCGGCGCAGAAGAGATCCGTCAGCAACCCCAATCGGCTTCACCGTGCTTGGCATAGTACTTGCGGGCGGGGCTGGCGGGTGGCAGGGTCGTGGACAATTCGAGCAGCGTAAGGCGGGCAGCCGCTACCATCAGTCTGCGTTCGTTCTGAGGAGTGCGGTCCCAGGAGGAAGCACCTTCTCCTTCTGGACTGTGGGTAGCGTGCGTCTCGTTGTCCTGGGCCAGAGCCTCGTGGTAGTGATGGAAGATCCTCGCAAGCTGTTCTGCATTGACATCCTGAATCGTCGACATGAATTCCCGCCTTTCGGTTCGTACCCTTCGCGGCCAGGACTCTTCGTGCCTCCTGCCGTCTCAATCGATTGGATTCGTTCCACCGTAAGGATTGAATAAAGAGTTCGTAGAATGTTCGTAAGAGAACGGGGTAAGGAATCTTATTGCCCCGGCTCGAAGCGATATCCGACCCAGGGTTCGGTGACGATGTAGCGCGGCGAGGAGGAATCCGGCTCCAGTTTCTTGCGCAACTGCCCCACGAAGACGCGGAGATATTCGACTTGCTCGGTGCTCTGCCCGCCCCAGATCGCGCCCAGAAGAGTGCGGTGGTTGACGACTTTTCCCGGCCGGCGCGCCAGGTAGACGAGGAGTTCGAATTCTTTTGGAGTCAGGCGTACCTCGCGGCTGCGCACGGTGACTCTGTGGGCAGCGGTATCGATGCGGAAGTCTCCGATCTCGATGACTGGATCGGCTTCGGTCTCAGTGGGGACGCGGCGAAGAGTGGCCCGGACTCGGGCGAGGAGTTCACTCATGCCGAAGGGTTTCGTGACATAGTCGTCGGCGCCGGCGTCGAGAGCTTCCACTTTCTGTTGTTCTTTATCGCGCACGGAGAGAACCAGAATCGGGACCCGAGAATTTGCACGCACGCTGCGGGTCAACTCGATGCCATCGATCGAGGGCATCGAGAGGTCGGTGATGATCAGATTGGGCTGCCAGTCTTTCATGATCTCGAGCGCCATCTCGCCGCTGTTGGCGACGCGGATGTCGTAGCCTTGTGCGGCGAGGCTGGTGCGGAGTACACGAGTGATTTGGGGCTCGTCGTCGACGACGAGGATGTGGGCGCGGTCGGGCATCAGCGAGCCTCCTGGGTAACGATGTGGACGTCGACTGACGGCGAGTCGCGGAGGAAACGCTGGATCGCCGACAAGTAGAGATAGCGCTGCCATCCGGTGCGGGCGGAGCGTCCGAAGATGACTTGGGTGATGTGATGCTCGCGGACCAGTTGGGATACGCCGTCGGCAATGCGGCGGCCTGAGCAGCGGATGACGCGGGCGCCCAGATTTTCCGCGAAACGGATATTTTCCGCGAGAGTCTGCTGGTCTTCCGGGCGAGTGTCGCGGCCGACATCGATATAAAAAACGTAAAACTCGCCCCCCATCGCCTGCGCCATGCGGGATCCGCGGGCGATGATGTACTGCGCCGCGGGATTCGAACTGACGCAGACCGCGATGCGTTCGCGTACGGTGTGAGCGGGCTGGGTGCCATCTTTTTCCAGAAATGCGTCGAGGCTGCGGTCGACCACTCCCGTCACCTGGCGGAGGGCAAGTTCGCGCAACGCGATCAGGTTGCCCTGACGGAAGAAATGCGAGAGGGCGCGCTGGGCTCGGTCTACGGGATAGATGTCGCCACGCTCCATGCGCTTCAGCAACGCTTGCGGCGTCAGATCAGCCAGGACGATTTCATCGACCCGCTGCATGACCCAGTCGGGGACGGTTTCGCGAACCTGCACGCCGGTGATCTGTTGCACCGTGGGGCCCACGCTCTCCACGTGCTGCACGTTCATGGTGGAGAGTACGTCGATCTTGGCGTCGAGCAATTCCACAACGTCTTCGTAACGCTTGGGATGTTTGCTGCCCTCGATGTTGGTGTGAGCGAGTTCGTCGATGACGGCAACTGCCGGTTTGCGGGCGAGGATGGCGTCGACATCCATCTCGTCGAAAAGCGTGCCCTTGTATTCGAGCTTGCGGGGAGGGACGCGGTCGAGTTTGGCGGCGAGTTCAGCGGTGGCTTTGCGGCCGTGCGTTTCGACGACGCCGATGACCACGTCCTCCCCGCGGCTGGCACGGCGAATCGCTTCGCTCAGCATGTTGTAGGTCTTGCCGACGCCCGGCGCATATCCCAGAAACAACTTGAAAATGCTACGCGGCTTCTCTGGAGAAATTTCCTGGAGCCACTGGTCGGGCGTCTTGGTCATCCGAGCTATTGTGCTTGCGAAACGTGCAAAATGTCACGCCCATCGTACAATGCGGGAGTGAAAACGCCGGCTCAGACGCAAGCGGTGCGCTTCGCCTTTGTGGTCGCGGCGGTCGGAGCGGTGACCGCAATCGCATTCAAGGTCCACGTCAATCAGACTACCGTCGCACTGATGTTTCTGGTGATGGTGCTGCTGACTTCGGCGTATTGGGGATTGCGTTATGAGGTGGTAATGGCGGTGGCTGCGACAACGTGCTTCAACTTCTTTTTTCTGCCGCCGATTGGAACTTTCACCATTGCTGATCCGCAGAACTGGGTCGCGTTGTTTGCGTTTCTGGTGACGGCGCTGGTGGCAAGCAATCTGGCAGAGCGGGCTCGTGAGGAAGCCGAGGGCGCGAAGCGGCGGCGGCGGGAAGTGGAGCGTCTGTATGGGCTCAGCCAGAGGCTGCTGGCTTCCGACAACGTGCTGGAATTGTTGAACGCCCTGCCGCAATACGTTCAGGAAAATTTTTCGGTCCGCAGCGTGGTTGCCATGGCGGCGGATCATCCCACGGTTTACCGGTCATCGCTCGATGCGAAGTTTGAGGAGAGCGTATTGCGGTCGACCTTGTTGCGGGGCGAGCCGATTACACAGGGAGGAGTTTCGTACGTGCCTCTGAGATTGGGCATGCGGACGGTGGGGGCTCTGGGAGTCGCGGGCGCCGATCTTTCCCGGGAAACTCTGGATGCCATGGGAAGTCTTGCCGGGCTTGCGATTGAACGCGCGCGCGCCATGGAGGCACTGAGCAAGAACCGGGCCGAGCAGGAGCACGAACGGCTGCGGACCGCCCTGCTCGATTCGGTGACGCATGAGTTCCGCACGCCGCTGACTTCGATCAAGGCCAGCGTAACGACATTGCTTTCGGCGAGTCAGCTCGACGAGTCGGAGCGGCGCGACTTGCTGAGCGTGATTGACGAGGAGACCGATCGTCTGAACCGGCTGGTGGGCGAAGCGGCCGAAATGGCACAGCTTGATTCGGGAATGTTCAAGCTCGACTTGCAGCCGCATTCGATCCAGGACGCTTTGCAGCCCGCGCTGGAGGATGCGGAGCCGTCGCTCGAGAAGCATCCGGTCGAGGTGATGGTGGCGCCGAATCTGCCAAAAGTTCACATCGACGTGCAGCGGATTCGCGAGGTGTTGATGCATTTGCTCGAGAATGCCGGCAAATATTCCGATCCGGGGACACCGATCAAAATCACCAGCGAGCTCCAGGGGGATCGGGTAGTGACCAGCATTGCGGACCGCGGCCCGGGGATTGATTCCTTTGAACAGTCGCTGATTTTTGAGAAGTTTTATCGGGGACAACATCAGCGCTATATGGCGCCGGGGACGGGAATGGGCTTGGCAATTGCCAAGGTGATTGTGGAGGCGCACGGGGGCACGATTGGGGTGGTGAGCCAGGTGGGGAGCGGGTCGGTGTTTTCGTTCAGCTTGCCCATTGAGAATTAATCCGTTTTGCCGTTTTGACGCTCAGCCCATGTAGGGCGTGTGGCCTCGCCACAGCTGGCGGGACGCCGCGCTACTTTTTCATGTAGTAGGCGGATTCTTCGGGGCGGACCACTCTTGGGATCCAGAGGGGGCGGCGGAGGCCTCCCGGGCCGGGGGCGGCACGGGCTAACGCCTTCCATCTTTGATAGACCGCGAAACTCAGGTTTGTGTCGACGAAGATGTCGCCGTAGCGGTCGTCGGGAGCGGCCGGTTCGACGCGGACCATCTGATGCCAGCAGTGCATGCCGCTGACCGGGTCGGGGTGGACCGGAAACGTGATGTCCTGGTGCACGCCGGCATCGCTCCACCAGACGCGCTTTGTCTCCGGATCCGGGCTATCGTAAGGTGAGACGCTTTCCAGTTGGCGCATCTTCCACTGGCCTTTGCCGACTTCTTTCAGGTCGACCCACGCGCTCGACATGCGCTCGATTTGCTCGTCTTTGTTGACCCGCCAGCGACCAAGATGATGGGAGCAGGCGACCAGGCCGGGAGCAAGGCCTTCCGTGACCCAAGCGTGCAGAACGAAATAGCCAATCTCGGTGTGGACCTTCATGAGGTCGCCGGTGCCGATGCCGCCCAGTCTCTTGGCGTCGGCGGGATTCATCCACAGTGGGTTCTTGTGGGAAATTTCGTACAGATATTTCGCGTTGCCCGAACGCGTGTGAATGAGATTGGGCAGACGGAAAATGGGCAGCAGCGTGAAGACCTCGCCGTGGGCGTGTTCGGGCCACTCGACCGCAGGCATCTGCTTCGCATCGAAGTCTGCCGGCTTTTCGCCGAGCGATGCGGCCTGCGCTGAACGGTGAATATGGCTGCGGTAGTACTCGGGGAGCGCGAACTCGGGCCATTTCCAGTCGGCCAGAGTCCTCGAGAACAGTTCCAGCTTGCGCGAGGGAGTGTTGTAACCGACCACCGCCCGATCGTCGATCATTACGCCGACCGGCTTGCCTTGTTTGCTGAGCACGCCATTCGATTCCGCCTTCGTTCCGGCCAGTTCGGCTTCCGACAGCGTTTTTTCGTTCTGCTGATAGACGTCGCGCGTGATTTCATAGGCGCCGTATTTGCGCATGTACTGGAGCGGCGTCAGGCCCTCTTGTCTGGCAGTCTCGGGGAGGCCGGGGACGGAGTTTTCGAAGATCCATCCATAGTATTCATCGACCGTGAGCTTCTGCCCGGGACGATAAGGAGATTCGAAGTAGGGGCGGATACCCATCGCTCCGTCGGGGTCGATGGCCCAGGAGAGATTGATCCAGAATTCGTCTTCTTCCCATACTTCGCCGGGATTCGCCTGGTACGTGTACTCGAATTTCTCTCCGCCTCGTTCCCGCCGGACGCGGTTCACCGGTTGGCGGAAGCCGATCCATCTGCCCGCGTAGGATTCCTGGCTCATCAGGTCGTGACGCTCGGAACTGAATCCCATGGGCAGGACGTAGTCTGCGAACCACGCGGTCTCGCTCCACGTGGGAGTCAGGGCGGCGTGCAAGCCGAGTTTTTCTTCGTCGCGCAGCATTTCGATCCAGGAGAAACCGTCGGGATAAGTCCAAACCGGATTGAAGACGCGGGTGAAATAGGAGTCGATGCGGCCGCGGCCTTCTTTCAGGAAATGCGGCAGCAGGAAGGACATTTCATGGGTGCTGAGCGGCCACTCTGGTGGATAGAGCAGTTCATTCCAGCCCTTCTGCGGCGGGGGAACTTTGAAGGGTTTGGGGACGAACTTATTCCAGGCGCTGGGGTTGTGTCCACCTTCGGTGCCGACCGAACCGGTGAGCACGTGCAGCAACATGAGCGCCCGGGCGGTTTGCCACCCTCCCAGGTTGCCAGAGGCGCTGCCTCGCCACAGGTGGGAGGCGAAGCGGCTCCCGGCGGTGGCGATCTCGCGGGCGATCTTTACGATGACTTCGGCTTTGACGCCGCTTTCTTTTTCGGCAAACTGTGGAGTGAAACCCGAGTAGTGTTTCTCGAGCGCTTCGATGGTCGCTTCGAAGGATTGCCCCCGTGCCTGGAAGCCGTCGACTTCGAGGTCTTCCCAGTTGGTCCAGGTCTTCGCGAATTTCCGATCGTAGCGGTTCTCGTCGAGGATGACTTTCGCCATCGCGAGCAGGACTGCGGCCTCTGTGCCGGGATAGGTTGGCATCCAGTAGTCGGCCATGCTGGCGGTGTTGGAGAGGCGCGGGTCCATGACCGCGAGTTTGGCGCCGGACATTTTGCCCTCGATGATGCGCTGGGCATGGGGATTGAAATAGTGTCCGGATTCGAGATGGGCCGAGAGAAGCAGGATGAAGCGCGCGTTGGCGTGATCGGGCGAGGGACGCTCGGCGTAGTGCCAGAGCAGGTAGCCGAAGCGCGCCGACGAAGAGCAGACGTTGGTGTGCGAATTGTGGCCGTCGATGCCCCAGGCCTGCAGCGTGCGCTCCATGATGAAATCGTGGCCGGGGCGGCCGACGTGGTACATGATCTCCTTGCCGCGTCCTTCTTGAATCGCCTTGCGCATGCGGGTAGCCAAGGTTTCGAGGACTTCATCCCATGAGATGCGCGTCCACTTCCCTGCTCCGCGCCGGCCGCTCCGCTTCATGGGATAGAGGATGCGGTCGGGATCGTGGATCTGATTGATTGTGGCCGGACCCTTGGGGCAAAGACGTCCGCGGCTGGAGGGGTGCAATGGGTTGCCTTCGAACTTGGCAATCTGGCCAGATTGTTTGTCGACGTAGGCGAGAAGGCCGCAGGCGGATTCGCAGTTGAAGCAGATTGTGGGTAGGAGTTGATAATGTTTTTCGACGCGGCGCGGCCATGAGTCGGGATCAAGTTCGACCCAGTCGTCCCATTTCTCGACCGGGGGGCAGTAGGCGAGGTGGCTGCCGTCGCGTTTGAAATCGGTCATCGAACTGTTCTCCTCACAAGAGGGCGGCGCGTGATGAGCTCGCGACCGCAGGCGAGTCGCCGGTCCTACTCAACTATTGGGCACGCTCTGGCCTGCCATTACGAAGCACCAGTCGAACGTCAAAAGTCCGAGCAGCGCCAGCACCGCGGCTACCTTCACTCCGTAGGGCCCCAGCCAGACAAGGACAAGGGGCACAATCCCGCCCACCAACACGCTTCCCGCCCAGAACCACACCCGGAATGAACCGTGAGTAATCAAGCGGGCAGCATAGCTTGCATTGTCAGTTGCATGCGGCATCACGAATTCTGCAGCGACGCTGATCAAGTGCAGGGGGACCGTGAAGGCCAACGCTATCCGGGCAACTGCCAACGTCTGCGGCGAACCACCGATCGAAGGCGGCAACAGCGCCAGGACCGCTGCACCGCACATCAGTGCTTGACCGATGAGGTGAACCGGGAGCAGCGGAGTCTGCCAAAGATCGCGGCCTTCGCACTGACCGAAAAGAAATGCCGTGTAGACGGCTGCCAGAAATCCGGCGAGAACCGTGGGCCACAGGAGCACCGTCGAGGCTCGAGAGAGCCCGACAATCGATGCGAGCCAGAACAGTCCCGCCAGAGCGCTATAGCCGATGAGAATGAATGCTCCGCGTGCCAGCCACGATTTGCTTTGCGCCTTGAACACGACCCGCAGAAAGCGGGTTTTGTGTTCGAGATCCGAGACGAGCAGCGCAACGGTGAGTGCGCTAAAGATCAGAGCGATGGTTGACAGGGCGATATCGCGAATGCGGTCGGCGCTCAACTGGCCAAACAGCATGGCGATTGCCGGAATCGCCAATGCTCCCGAACCGATGCCTTTGGTCCAGCAATAGGCTGGCACTTGCCATCCCCAGGGACGAGCGTGGGACACGTCATAGGCAGCCAGCGCATTTTTGTGGAGCAGAGGGCTGTCGGGTGGATACAAAGCTCCGCCGCCATTGAGGCTTTCGTTGCGCTGCGACCACATGTAGATCGATTCGTGGCGTGCGGCGGTGGGGACGATGGCGCTCTCGTCGGCATCGATGTAGTAAAGCTTGGGGCGGGTTCCCTGCTCTGGTTTGCGAACCCGGACCGGTTCGCGAGCAAGCAGCTGGGCGATTTCACCGTCCGAGGCATCGAGATCTCCCGCAATGATGGCGTGCGCGGGGCAGACGACGACGCAGGACGGCTCCAGTCCAACTTCGGTGCGATGGGCACAGAAGTGGCACTTGGCAGCGGTACCTTGGTCTGGATCGATGTAGATGGAGTCGTAAGGGCAGGCTTGCATGCAGGCTTTGCAGCCGATACATCGTTCCGAGCTGAAATCGACGATGCCGTCTTTGCGCTGATACATAGCAGTGACCGGGCAGATGGTTACACAGGGAGGGTTCTCGCAGTGATTGCAGCGAGTGACTTGAAAGACGCGGCGGGTGTTGGGAAAGCTCCCTTTTTCGACGTACTTCACCCAGGTGCGGTTAACGGTGAGCGGAACGTGGTTCTCGGTTTTGCAGGCTACGGTGCAGGCGTGGCAGCCGATACACTTGCGGTTATCGATGATGAATCCGTATCGCATACCAAACGGGTTTTCAGGGCACGCATCGAAACCGCCGCGCGGTGAGTGTATTGTATCTGACGCGCGGTCTGGCTGGTCACTGCCCAACGGTTCAGGCAGATTTCCACCGCTGATCTATAGCACTTCAAGTTTATCCGCGGAGCGGCTAGGCTACAATTCAGGGTACATTTTTCAAATTCAATGCGAAACGATCGGGCGGGGCTCCTTGTTTGGGCCTAAGCCTGGTCCTACACAAAATCATGACTGCTGAGATTGCGACCGGCGCTGCCGCAGTGCTCGACGACAAAAAAGTCCTCTACAACCGATTCCTTCTCATCGTGGCCGGGTTGGGCGGCCTGCTGTATGGCATTGACGTCGGCATTGTGGCCGGCGCCCTGCCTTATCTGGAGGCGACTTCCGGATTCAACTCCGGGCAACTGTCGATCGTGGTGGCGGCAGTGCTGCTGGGCAGCGTGATTTCTACGCTCTTTGCGGGGCTGCTGGCTGACTGGATTGGACGCCGGTCGCTCATGGCGGTGAGCGGGCTGATGTTCGTCATCAGCATTCCGACGATTGCGCTGTCGCACGGGTACGCGCCGCTCGTGTTGGGGCGTTTGTTGCAGGGTGTAAGCGGCGGATTGATCGGTGTGGTGGTGCCACTCTATCTCGCCGAGTGTCTCACCGCCTCGAATCGAGGGAAAGGGACAGGCATCTTTCAGTGGCTGCTGACGCTGGGGCTGGTGACGGCGGCGGTGCTGGGGCTGTATTTCAGTTTTCGAGTCGATCAGGTAGCACAGCTTGGGGATGCAAAGCAGCTCCTCGCCTTCAAAGATACGGCGTGGCGAAGGATATTCTGGGTTTCGCTGCCTCCAGGCATTCTATTTGTCCTGGGCAGTTTGCTGGTAGCGGAGTCGCCGCGGTGGCTGCTGCGGCGGGGAAAGCGGGACGCGGCT
>Ga0123356_10002338_pt1 | contig 20368 bp, 17 predicted proteins | sample TergutEmb28metaG_2_FD_92546 | JGI IMG/M metagenome (GOLD analysis project Ga0123356, IMG submission 92546) | Embiratermes neotenicus P3 segment gut microbial communities from Petit-Saut dam, French Guiana - Emb289 P3 | ecosystem: Host-associated > Arthropoda: Insects > Digestive system > Gut ... | reverse complement strand
TTTAAAGTCAAAATCTTTTAATGCTTTTGGGGACAGGGGCTACGCCCCCGTAACGCCCCCTATGCTAAAACCTATATACCCTAAAACCCGTATCCTAAAACCAAATACGCAAAACCGGTACGGCAAAGTCAACACAAAAGTCAAAATCAACACATATTAAAATCGGTACATCAACACATCAATACCAATATACATCATGCCAACTATGTTTTTATCACGTGCCAAATAAATGCTGTGGCCAGTGCCGCTATTGCTAGCCAGGAGAGCCATTGGGTGTTGGCCATTTCTGCCCAGTAGCCGGCGGTGGTGAATCTTCTGTCGCGGCCTCTTCTTTCTACTTTAATTCTGCGGTCTTCCACCTGTTTTGGGGTGGGGAGCCTTACGGTTTTGCGGGGGGAAGGGTTGGCCGGATCTACCCTGTCTAGGTCCTCCAGTAACTCTTCGATAGACTGGTAGCGCTCGCGGCGGTCCTTTTTCAGGGCCTTGACTACTATCATCTCCAGCATTTTGGGCACGTCCTTGCGGCTTTGGGACGGCGGGGGCGGGGTGTCGTTTACCTGCATGTGGGCTATGGCCATGGGGTTGTTGCCCGTGAACGGCGGCTTGCGGGCTATCATCTCGTACATCATTATCCCAAGAGAGTAGATGTCGGTCAGCGCGTCTATGTCTTCCTTGCCCTGCGCCTGCTCCGGCGACATGTATTCGGGGGTGCCTACCGTCTGGCCCACCTGCGTGAATTTCTTGTCGCGCATTTTCACTATGCCGAAGTCGGTTATGAGCACGTTCTTGTTTCTGTCTAACAGTATGTTCTGCGGTTTGATGTCGCGGTGGACAATGTGGCGGCCGTGGGCGTAGCGCAGGCCACGGCAGATCTGCTTCGAGAAGTCTATTATCTCGGCGATGGACATGACCTTGGTGTCGGCAATGTAACGGCCCATGTCCATGCCATCTATGTACTGCATAGCGATATAGCGGTAGCCGTCCTCCTCGCCGTAGTCGAAGATGCTCACTATGTTTTGGTGCTCAAGGCGCGAAACCGCCTCGGCCTCGGCGCCGAAGCGGGCCGAGTACTCCCTGTCGTCCTGCATGTGCGGCGGCAGCACCTTGAGCGCGACCACGCGGCCAAGCGGCATCTGCATCGCCTTGTAGATGTCACCCATGCCACCCCTGCCAATCGTGCTGTCGATTCGGTACTTGCCGATCCAGTCGTCCTTCTTAAGGCTTACGTGCCCGCTTTTTGACATACCGCAAATCTCCTTAGGTTACGCCGCGGCGGCCGGTACGGAATTTGACCGCTATCCAAAATATAGTAATTAGCCCCACGCAAAGTAAAGACAACTCAATCCAATCCCTGTGCAGCGCCCGGCCCCCATACCCCAAAAGGCCCTGATCCAAACAAAATACCCGCTTCATCACCGAGAACACCGGACGCGAAACCGTCAGGTGAGAGATCTGCCGACCCAGCTCCGTCATGTACTCGAACATGACGAGGATCCCCGAGAAAAATATCTGCGGGATGAGGACGATGGGAAGCGTGCTGATCGCCCGGCCAACGCTGCCGCTGCACGCGCTCACCGCCAGGCCCAGCAGGTTGCCGGAGAAAATCGCGGCGAAGAGCAGTATCAAAAGCTCCATCGAAAAATCCATATTACGGAAGACCACAACGGCAGACACCGCAAACAGCAGCGCCTGCACGGCAGACAGAGCCGCCGCCGTAACTATCCGCGCCGCGATGTACGACAGGTGCCTCATCCCGCACTTGGCCTCCCGCGCAAGCAGCGGCAGCTCCGCGGCTACCTCGCGCACGGCGTCGAGGCCGCCAACCCAGATGCCGGTTACCGTCAGGCAAAAATAAAAACTGGTGGGGAACGGGGAGAGCGACGGCTTGTAAACCAGCCCCAAAAGCAGCGTGATTAGCGGCGTCTGCGCCATCAGCAAAAGCATGTTGCGCCGGTCGCGAACGTAAACCTTGGCATAGCGCTCCGTGAGCGCGCACGCCTGGCTGATAAAAATCATCATCATGCGGACAGGGTGGCGAAGCGCGAACATGCGACGGTTGCCGTGCGGGGGGCTTTGGTAGCGCCCCGGATGACCTCCTCGGCTGCGCCCGCGGCGCCGGCGGTTGTAGGGATGCTCAGACTCCGCATACTCCCCCGCCCCTTCCGATTCGTCCGCCTGCTCCGGCTCCGCGGGTACGGCCTGCATGTCTACACGGGTCTGCGCGGTGCTCTGCCACAAGATGTCGCCGTCTGCGCCGCCCCCTATATACTCAAAACCGTCAACAGGCTCCCAGCCGGCCTTGTCGTAGACTTCGGCTATGCTGCCCGCGCCAAAGTGCCCACAAATATCCTTGGGCGAACCCGAGAAGAACACCCTGCCCGCCTGGTCGGACCGCCCCTTCGCTATGTACACAATCCTGTCGCACAGGTCTATCTGCTCCAGCGTGTGGGTGATAAGTATAAGCGTGTACCCCTTGTTGCTGATCCGCCGAAACAGCTGCATGAACTTCCCTATAAGCCCGGGGTCAAGCCCGGCAAGCGGCTCGTCTAAAATGACCACCGCGGGGGACGCCAAAAGCTCCACCCCAACGTGAAGCCGCCGCTGCTCCCCGCCCGACAGATTAGCAACGCGCAAGTCACGCTGCGCGGTCAGCCCCATAAGCTCCAGCACCTCGCCCGCACGGGCCAGCCGCTCGTCGGAGGTACTGTCCGCCGGCAGCCTGATCAGACTCTGATCCGCCAAAGTTTCCCAAACGGTCAGCTCGTCCCTCAAAAGAATCTGCTGGGAAACATACCCCATGCCGCGGGCAAACGCCGCCTCAAACTTCGCCGCCGGACAGCCGTTCATCAGAAGTTGCCCCGACGTAGGCGCAAGCTGTCCCGACAAAACCCGCGAAAGCGTAGACTTCCCCGCCCCCGAAGGCCCCAAAAGCGCCACGAACGCGCCGGGCTCTATCACCAAATTAACACCGTCAAGCAGCTTCTTGCCCTTGATGCGCACGCCAACCGAACGCGCCTCTATCTTGAAGTTGCTGAACTCGTCCGCGCGGCAAAACTCCGAGCCGGCAACGTTAAAGCGAAACGGACCGATGTGCACCACATCGCCGTCGCAAAGCGCGGACGTCCCCACTGGAAAACCGTTTATGTAAGTGGAATTGGTACTGCCAAGATCCGTAATAACCAACCCGCCGGAGGTACTCTTTACAACCGCGTGGAAGCGTGAAACCATAGGGTGCGGCAGACAAACATCGTTGGCGGTGTCCCGCCCTATCCGCAAAACCTCACCGCCCCTGCCGCCCGGAAATGAATCGGCCGCCGCAGCCGAAGCGCGGGGTTGCGATGAGCGGCTCATCCGTTGGTGATGTCCCTTACCAGCCCCGCCACCGCCAGCTTCGCGGTATTCAGATCGTCATTGATAATCTCGTGCTCGTACTTCCCCTGAGCCCGCGCGAAGTCCATCTCGGCCTTGGCGTTGTCTAACCGCAAACTGATAGTGGCCTCGTCCTCCGTGCCGCGCGCCCGAAGCCGCTCCTCAAGCTTCTTCATGGACGGCGGAACTATCAGAATCCCAACCGCCTCGGGGTACGACCGATCAAACTTCACCTTCCCGAAAACGTCTATGTCCATAACAATATGCCGCCCGCTCTCAACCACCGACTCTATGAACGCACGCGGCGTGCCGTAGTAGTTCCCGTGCACCAGCTCCCACTCGGCAAAATCGCCGTCCACAACCTTGGCCTCGAACTCGTCCTTGTCTAAGAAAAAATAGTGCGTCCCATGCTCCTCGCCGGGCCGGGGCGCGCGCGTAGTGGCCGAGATGGAATAGACAAGCCCCGGCACGTCCTCCATCAAATGGTCAATAAGCGTATTCTTACCCGCCCCCGAAGGCGCCGAAAAAACCAGTATCTTACCCCGCTCAATCTTACGATCACCCATTGCCGTCCGTCACATTCTGGATATCATCCGCAAAACGCTTTACGCCGTGAAGCTCATCAAAAGCCTGATTAGCCGCCTTCATCTTGTACTTGAACTCAAGCGCCTCGAGCTGAATGTCGCACTCCTTGCGCACAAGATACTCCAGCTTGTACAAGGAGTTGTCTACCCCGCCCGTGGCCCTGCTTATCACAAGAAACAGGATAAACAACAAAGCAAGAAGGCCGCCGGCCAATATTACCTGTACCACCATAATACCCGTTTTCTCCCTGAAAAAGACTCACTAAAATATAATATACTATTTGGATGGCCCAAGTCAAGGGGAAAATGTGGATTTTTTGTCATTAATAGCCCCCTGCCCCAAATTCTTCGCGTTCAACCCGCAGGCGGACGACTTTGCAGCACCGGTTCCAGCGATATGCTCCCCGGCAAAAACAAACCACCTGCCACTCCAAAAAATCTAACATTTTCCCCTTTCATGATATCTAATTATGTATTATGTCTTTGGCATTAATGTATATTACTATGAACCACCGCCACCAACGGCGACCGCGGCGGCGCTTCGAAAGGGTGATTTTGTGCGTACAGGGCTGATTTTGGCAATTTTAGCGGTATTTGCGACATTTGCGCCGGTTTTGGCGTCGGGGGCGGAGCCGGCTGTTATGCTGCAGGTCCGCAAGAACTACGGCGGGGCGGGGGCGGTTACCGCGGCGTTTGACCTTAATATCTACTGGAGCGTCCGCGAGCGGGACGAAAAGAAGAGCGGGGAGCTACTGGTCGCGCCTGGGAACAGGTTCAAGGTAACGCTGGGGCGCGAGGTTTTTGTGAGCGACGGGCGGACCTACTGGCAGTACAACGAGCGGAACAAACAGGTTATTGTGCGGAATTTTTCTGACATAGACCCTACTACGCTTCCCTCCCAGATGCTGTCGTCGTTCCTGTCTAACCGCAAGTTCATGGAGAAGGGGCGGAGTGGTGAGACTGTTGAGCTTGAGTGGAAGGGCGGTTCCGGGGAGCGGTTTGACGATGGGTACACCTCTATAACCGCGGTTATCGAGGAGACGGGCGGAGTTATCAGAACTTTGGCGCTTACGGATAAGAACGACAATGTCCACACGTATACGTTCAAGAGGACTGCTTTCGACAGGCCGCCCAAAGACGATGTTTTCCGGTTCACCGCGCCAAGGGGCGTTGAGGTGATGGATATGAGGGAGGGCGATGCGTCGAATTAACAGATTTTTTGGCAGCGTGGCGGTTAGCGCAGGCGCCTTATCATCAATTAGCGGACGTCGCCATGCCCGCGCCATGCCCTTAATCCCCGTACTGACCGCCATAATCGCGCTTTCGGCTTCTGCCTGTTTTGCCCAACTGACAAGCAACAACATCACTGCGCTCGCCGGCAGCGGCGATACCTTATGGATTGCTACGGAGCGCGGGCTGAACTACCGCACATCGGTACACAACGCGCAGGAGGTGTGGGGCAGGTTTGAGGAAAGCGATTTTTCCGAGCGGTTTAGGGGGCTGACCTTCGGGGACGGGCGCGCCGCGGCTCTTCTCTACAAGAACCTCGCTTCCGACTCCATCGGCTTTTGGAATTACAGCCATGCCACGGGCAGTTCGCAGCAGGATTTTTTCATCTTCCCCCGCAGCGTGCGCATTGAAGACTGCGAGGAGTGCCCGCACGATGCCCTCGCGAACCCCACCGGCCATGTTGTCTACGCGCACGGTAACTTCTGGGCCTCGTTCAACCGCGGCGGTATCGTAAGGTACAACCCGCAGGGGCGGGACTTCCGCGTCATAAGGCCGGGCGACGAGAATGAAGGCGTTCTCCCGCAAGACCTTACCCCTATCCCCACGCCTGTAAGCAGCGAAGACAGCGCGAAGATTGTTACCGGGATAGGCATCCACTCGGAGAGCGGGTTTATCATAGCCGTTACGCCGTCGAAGTTTTGGACTTATGACCCCGCAAGCAGAAACTGGGCGGAGATCGACACGTTGCCGGCAAACCCAATCTACGACGCGATTGACGCGTACAACTTCCGTCCGAAGTTCGAGGAGGCCGGCGACATTGCCACTCCCAAGATAAACGACAAACTCTTCATGCCCGCGGGGCCGACGGCACGGGGACGCTCGCCTTCGCCACTACCACCGGGCTTTACCTGTGCGAACACGCTAATCCGCTGGCAGGCGAGTACGGCGCGTTTGAGTTGATAAGGCACGTCCGCGCAGTAAAGGGCGGCGAGGCTTACGCGCTGCCGGGGGTGATACGCAGCGGGTTAGACAACAGGTACGCCAAAACCGTTTTTGTTTACAAGCTCAAGAAGGACGGCAACGTTACCATAAGCGTATACGATTACAGGATGAGCCTTGTTAAAACGGTAATACGCGGCGAGGCGCGGAGCGCGGCGGCGGAGCGGTCGACCGTTCCGGCACGCGATTTTTGGGACGGAACCAACAGAGACGGCAAGAGGGTAACGCCCGGCGTCTACTATTTCAAGATAACCTCAACCGGCGGAGACCGTTTCCTTGGCAAAGTCATACTTGCGAAATAAAATCAAAAGCGCGTCTTCGTTGATGATGGTGATATTTATTTTTGCCATCTGCAAACCATCCACCGCCTCATGGAACGCCGGGCTCCCCGGCACCATATTCAGGCTGCCCGCGGGTGCGTGGGCGTCGGGCATGGGCGGCGCGGTGTCGGCAAGCCCCGACTACATGATATCGTGGTACAATCCGTCCCAGCTCCCGCACCTGCGCGACCGCCGCGCGTCTGCGGGCGCCGGCATACGCTCGCTCGGACGCACTGAGGGGTGGGCGTCATACGACTTCCGCGTCCCGCAGCGCATGGGCATGGGACTCTCTCTCGTATACCGCGGCGACCCGTTCATAAGCGGCCTGTACGACGGATACTACGAAGGCAGCGAAGTTGTCGAAGAGTATAAGCTGAACTCCGCTGCGTGGACGGCGATGTCGTTCAAGTTCGGCGCCGGCTACCTCCTGTCAAGGCGCTGGTCGGCAGGCGGGTCCATAGGCATAAACTACCAGAGCCTGCCCGCAGACCCGTACGACGACGGCTCCATATTCAACACTACGATAACGTCTGTTGGCGCGTTAGACCTTTCCGCGTCTTACAGGATGACGCCAAGCCTGACGCTCTCCGCGGCGGTTAAAAACCTGCTGTGGCGCAACGACTGGGTATTCCTCAACACCGGCCACTTCTCCCCCGCCGTAGACGAGGTCGTCCCGCCGGTATTCGTGCTGGGGTCGTCGCACAAGACAATGTTTATGGAGCGCGAACTGGTATGGAACGCCGACGCCGAAATCTACCTGATGGACGGCGACGGCAAGTACCTTGGCCACCCGGAGGCGGTAATAGCCGCCGGCGCGCAGTGGAAGTTTACCGACGAGATAATACTGAGAGCCGGCATCGCCGACCTCGAACTCTCCGGCGACATCGTCTGGGGGAGCGTAGGATACTGGGACTCGTTCTCCCCGCGCCTGACGCTGGGGTTCTCATACAGCCTGTCCAAGTGGAAAAAAGGCGCGTTCGTCAACTACGCGCTGATGACGGACAGGGTGTGGGCGGGCGTGGACCAGCAGTTTGACATAACCGTATCATTTTAAGGATTAGACAAATGAAAAAAACTACAACGTTGCTGTTGGCGCTGCTTGCACTGATGCTGACGCTCACATCTGCACCCCTTGCCAAAGACGACTCCCGCAACCGCGGCTACGGCTTCCTCATGCTCGAAGAGCCCGTCAACCCGCGCAATACAGCGATGGGCTCCGCAGGCACCGCGCTCGGCAGCGGCGGCTTCCACTACTACAACCCGGCAATGCCGCTCTTCGCCGGAACCTCTTTCGCTGTAGCCGAGTTCGGACAAATGCCCGGCGGCGTGAACAGGGGCGGATTCGAAACCGCGCTGATATCCCACGACTGGTTCGCGGCGCTCAGCTTCCACTCAAGCTCCGTAGACTACGAAACCCGCGACGAAAGAGGCTTCGGCGCCCCCGCGTCAAGCAGCACGACAATAGGCGCGATAGGCGCAGGGTACATCCGCGACAACATGTCGGCAGCCATCAGCGCCCACATGGTAGAAGACCGCATCTGGGTAGAAAGCTCCTACAGCGCGGCAGCCATCAGCGCGGGGATAGGATACAAGCTGTTAGACGGCAAACTGAACGCCGGCGCCGCGTTCTTCCACGGCCTCGCATGGAGCAAGGGCTACGGCGACAGCGCAAAGGTATGGGTCAACGGACAAGTACCAAGATTCGTGCGGGCAGGCGCGGCGTGGATGGATACGCTGAAATCATTCCCGTACACCGTAACCGCAGACATCGCGTACAGAGACGAAGACGGCTCGGTTACCGTACCGATAGGCGTAGAGGTCGAGGTACTGCCGTACATCAACGTAAGGCTGGGAAAGCGCATAGGCTGGGATAACGAAATCATGTCCTTCGGCATAGGCTTCAACATAGATAAACTCTCCTTTGACGCCGCGTTCATACCCACGGTGTTTGTTGATGACTATGACATAAAGTGGAATATGGGCTTCACCTACCGCATAGGCTCAAAACGCAAAACCAAAGTCACGATGGATCCAGTTGTCATAGAGCCGGTGATAGAGGAAGAATCGATCCCTGAACCTGAATCGGAGCCGGAAGAATCAACCGAAACTACAGAGACGATTGACGTGCCGGAAGACGCAGCGCTATCAACGGATGAATCTACGGAAGAATCCGAATCGACAACGACCGACGAAACGGATGAATCGCCGGCATCAACAGAAGAGCCTTCGGAAAAATCTGAATCGACAACGACCGACGAGGCGAATGAATCACCCGCACCAACAGAAGAACCTGAATCGACTGCTAATGCGGAAGAATCAACCGCGCCGGCAGAAAAATCTTCGGAAGAGCCCGAATCGACAGATTAATATTTGTCGGTGATGACGAAAATTTAATGTTTGTCGGTTGTATCAGACATGGTCGTTGTCTGTCATTGCCCCAGTCAATGTGAGTAATCTCGGCTGATGATTGCAGGGCTGTTTGGACGTAACGATTATTTCAGAATCTCACCACTACACTTATCCCAATATGGCTGGCTTAGGCCATATCCTCAGCCAGATGTGGCCGGAAACAGCCGTGGTTGTGAGGTGCGAAAATTTGGTATGCCTAAAATTTGGCTGAAATCGCGGTTTTTGGAGATTGGCACGGAAGTTGCTCTACGTTTAAATTGGGTCGTGGATTTATAGAAGATCAGCCGGAAGGTTATGCAAACTGGACGTGGAAACACCAAAAAGGAACTGATAAATACGTCTCATGGACTGCCGGCGCGGCATTAGAACTCGCACAAGGGCAACAGCCGCTGGAGTTTAAGTGTAAAGATGATGATGTAAAAGATGAACTCATAAAACAATCATTATAAACCAAGAAAGGAAGTACTAATTATGAGACTGCACCTGCAAACAACAAACGTTCATGACCAGTACCCGTGGCTACCGAACGCTGGTGTTCCGGAGGCTTGGCTTGCTGGCAATGAGTTTCAGCATCAGGACATACAGGCTTCTTTTGGTCCGGAGCACCCCACTGTCCCGAATGTGTCTTTTAATCTGTTAAACGACGGCTTTCCGCTGGCGGGACTGATCCAAGGGTGGGCACAGAATGCGGAGGAAAAACAGCCGATTTTTGCGGTTATCTCTAACAATCGCGCTCATCACGTCTCCTATTTGCTCGCCAAATATGCGAGGTGGAGAACTGGCGCTAGTAGCTGCACTATACTGAATATAGACCAGCATCAAGATTGGGGGAGCAGTAATACACTCCAGTGCGGGACATGGGGAGCATATTGGAAAAAAAATTTAAATACTGAGCCATTCAAGAGTGAAGGAACGCTGAATGAAGAATGGTTTAACTACATCAGCTACGCTAACGGTCGCCAAACACCATTCATCTATACAAATAGTGAGCCCGGAAAAGCAATTGAGCGTCCATACAATATACAAAATATACTGAGTCAAGTAGAAAATCTTTATGTAACGATTGATTTAGACGTCCTTATGGGAGATCGCCGGACGGAATATCAAGCTGGTATTTTATCGGTTGATGATTTGGAAAACATCATCAGCCAGATAAAAACTTGGCGTAACAATGAGACAAATAAACGCGTAATAGGTGCGGATGTTGTAGGGTTACCGATGGGCTTTATAAACAAAAAGCAGCACAATTATAAACAATATATTGACGAAACGCGTCAGATTATTGAATGCCTATGCGATGCCGTAGGTTTGTAGGTTGTCGGCTTTGAGAGTAAAGAGGTGAACGTGGGGGGGGCGGATGCTCCCCAGCACCTGATTTTAATGGGGCTTGAGGGGCGAGTTAGGGCTTTATCGCTTACAACGGCTCCCGCCGCGTTGTTATGGACTTATCTATATCATGGATGACTCTACTTTAAAATTGACGCGGTTATCAAGAGAGCCTTTTGGATATTTGTTACCGGGGGTATGATGGTGGTTACGGCGGAACATCTTTGGTAAGAGGCCTGGGCGGTGAAAAATGTGTAATGGTGGCCCGATTAAGCCGGTGTGGCTTTTGACTTTTTTTAAAAGGCACTATGGGATTATAGGGCGACGAGCCATTTCTTGGGGGAAACCGCAGCTTGCGAGTGTCAGCGAGAGGGCAGAATTCATGCCTTAAAAACGCGGCCGCGAAAGCATTTGCGTCTGCAACCTGCTCGCTGCCTGGCGATACCGGCATGTAGGGGGGGGGCCTGCGAGAAAGAAATCTTTTCTTCCGCAAAATGGATCCCGCGGAAGCCGTCAAATTTGCCCGAAAACAGGTATTCGCGCACTGCGCCGAGGTCGTAGTACGCGATGTTTATGGAGTAGACCTTCTTTATGTTGTAACGTCCGCCCGCCGACACCTGCTCGACCACGGCTCTGCTTACGCCGTACAGCACCCTGCCGAAGAAGTCTATCTCTCGGAGGAACTGTATCAAATACCGCGACTTCGCCGTCGTCTATGCGAGCTTTCAGGTCTAAGCGGTTGGTCTTTTCGTCGGGATCGACCTTGTTGCTCTCGCTTTCGAGGATGGCGTCGACCGTGACCTTCTTCTCCAAAAGCTCGCTGAGGAGGCCACTGAGGATGCCAAAATCAGCCTTATCGCGCAACAGGTACTTCATCGCGTAATCGAGCGAGATTATTGTACGTTCTTCCATAGCGGCTCCCCTATTTGCCGGTTTGGTTTATGTGTATATCTTAAATATAATAAAAAACGGGGCTTGGTTCATCATTTTCGAGTAAAAAGTTAGGGGCAATCCATAATTTTTTGAAAAAAACAATAAATTTTCCCCACCTGAGTCCAAATCGTGTTATCTTAATATAAATGCTCTTTTAGCTATAGATGGTCAGGATTTGAGGGTAAGACGAAGGTTTACGCAATTAGTGGGACACACCCACGTTTAATCAAGAAAATCATGCCAATCAAGCGAATCAAGGTTCAGACAAATCATTATTTCCTAAATATATTGGCATAGCCGCCCGATATGTATTATCTTATATGTTATACCATATCTACCATTCGGGCGAGTGCCGCAGGAGGATTTGCCATGATCCGTACTAAGTCCCAAGCCGCTAAATTTGTATCCGCCGGCATATTTGCGCTCTGTTTGTTGTTGAGCCTGCCTTCTGTTGCCGTTGCTCAGGCTACTGCGCCGGTTATCAGGGAGGCCAGGGTGGTTACCAGTGGTTTTATTGAGTTGGACTGGCAGGGGACGCAGTACATCAATAACGCCGGGCGGTCTAAGGAGAATACTTCGGCGGTTCATAATAATTTTGAGGTTATGCTGAACGGCACCCGCCTTGCTCTTAATTCGTCTGTTCCGTCTTGGTACTGGAACATCACCAACTACCAGCTCCACGGGGTCAGGGTGAACCAGAACAAGACGACGCTCAGGCTGGCTACCGCGCTGACCAGCGCTCAGATGACGGCCCTGCAGAACGGCACGAGCACTATGACGGTGCGCATCACCGGCAGTGTTACCGGCAGCGTCATAAACCTGATGTCTACCCCGGCCGGAGCGATTGCGGCGTCGGCTATCGGCGCTCCGGGGCCGGCGGCCAACACTACTACCGTTTATCCGGTCGCCTACAAGCCTTACTACGACAAGACCGTTACTTCGATGTCGGGTGTTCCTGTAAGGGGCAGCGAGTTTGTCCTTCAGCGCACGGTGCAGCAGGCGGCCGATATGGTGGATGTGATTTTGTCCGCCATGCCGGAGAGTATTCTGACGGGTATGCGCAGCAGGAACCAGTTCGTGATTTTCGGGCCGGGCGAGCACTCCTACAACATTACCGAGCACAGGAGCATATTCCTTACAGATAACTGGAACCGCGCGGAGGGGTACGGCGGGAACACGGCCGCTACATCGGCGGCGAACGTCGAGCGGCACCACAATATCGCGACAGCGCAGAGGCCTTACGAATCGGGGTACGCCAGCGGTTACAGGAACGAGTCTATTCTGGCGCACGAGTTCGGACACGGGGTGCATTCGGCATTGCCGACCGCTATGAGAAATGAAATTACGGCGATATTCAATTCGGCCAGATCGACGCCTGAAAACCCCGCCAATCCAAGCGGCAGAAACAAGTGGGACAACAGCTACGCCGGATCAAACGCGAGCGAGTACATAGCAACGGCTACGGCTACATGGTTCGACGCTATGAACGAGACTTCGAACTGGGGCGGCACTTACGGCCCGCTCAACTATCGGGAGGAACTGAGGCGGTACGATACCCCGTTTTATAATTTTTTGACCCGCATCTACCCCGAAACACGAACGCTGTCTACGGCTTGGGGCAGCGGAATTCCAAACAGCTCCGCACCGGCCTACACTCCCGAAAACACACCTAACACGCCCTATACACCTCATGCTCCCGAGCCCACGGGCAAGTTCGGCCCGTCCATAAAAATCAAGTCCACGTCGGCGACAAACCCTGCCGGCTCCGGCCTTAACGTGTACGCGACCTTCGGCAGCGACATCAGCGCAAGCACCGCCGTAGAGCTGTGGTGGGACGTCAACACCGACCTCATGCGCTGGTACCTGCAGCCCGACGCCGACGAATCCTTCTTCCGTATTCAAAAGAAGGGCAGCACCCTTGTGCTTATGCCCACAAACTCCGCCACCACGGCGGGCACGCGCATCGCACTGGCCGCGGTCGCCAACACCAACGACGCCCAGTGGTGGAACATCCGCCGACAGGCCGACGGAACCTTTGTCATCATCAACAAGGCAAATCCTCAAATGGCCCTTGCGCTGGCCGGCAACGCAACCGCCAGCGGCACGCGCATCGAACTGGCCGCGCTGACATCCTCATCGCGCCTTTGGAACCTTGTTGACGGAGACCTGCCCTTAGAACAACGCATCACAACGGTCGAGGCGCCAAATGATACCGCGGTCGCTGTCGGAACACCAATCAGTCAAATCGTACTGCCGAGCACTGTCTCGGTGTCAATAAATTCCATAAGAAGCAACGCGGCCAACACTCCGGTTTATGGGACGATGACCAAAGATGTCCCGGTTACGTGGAATACGTCGGCATACAACGCCGGTACGGCGGGGACGTATACGATGACAGGCACGCTTCAATTAGATGGCCTGCTCTCCAACCCGAACAGCCGCAACGCAAACTTCGCGGTGCGCGTGGGCAGCGGTACCATGGATGTAGCGTCGCCTGATGATATCATCCCACAGGACAACCTTGAGTCTGCGATAGTAACGCCTGTTACGGTATTGGCGAGCCAGTTCACGGCTGGCCCCAATCCCGTCAGTAAATCATCTGGCAGGGTAGATATCTTCCGTCAGGGACAACGCGCCGAGGGTACATTAACGGTTTACGACATCACCGGCAACGTAGTCAACAGAATCAGCCTTAATGATAATTCAACCGGCGATCAATCCCGCCGCATTGTTGGTTCGTGGAACCTGAAAGACCGCAAGGGCCGCGCGGTTTCAGAAGGAACGTATTTAGTCAAAGGCGTCATCACCACATCCGATGGCAAGCGGGAACGGGTGTCGATGATGATCGGTATCAGATAATGTTAAGGTAGAGATATACAGGCGAAACAGGATATGTAGCAGCTCCATTTCAAAACGGTGGCTTCGACTCCGCTCAGCCACCAAATTGATACCGTTGCCTGAGCGTAAGCCGAAGGCAACATCGATATAAACGCAAATACTAAATTCAAGTGGAGCTGCTATATATCCCTAAATAAAAAGGTGCGGCAAATTATCGCCGCGCCCTTTTTATATCTTGGATGCCGTGTAATCAAATGAAGATATTAATGCGCACCCTTACCCGTCAACACCACCAGCACCGTCCTCAACAAAATCTTTATATCCAACGCCAGCGACATGTTCTCAAAATAGTATAAATCATACAGCACCTTCTGCTTGACGTCTTCTATCGACGAGTCGTACTTGTGCTTGACCTGCGCCCACCCGGTGATCCCCGGCTTCATCTTTATTCTGCGGACGTACCATGGGATTTCCTGTTTCAGTTTTTCTACGAAGAACGGGCGTTCCGGGCGCGGGCCTACGAGGCTCATTTCGCCTTTCAGCACGTTCAGGAATTGCGGCAGCTCGTCCAAGCGCGTTTTGCGGATGAAGCGGCCCACCGGCGTTATGCGCGGATCGTTCTTGGAGGCCCACTGCGGGCCGGCTCTGCTCTCGGCGTCGATGTACATAGACCTGAACTTGTACATTATGTAGTTCTTCCCGTTGCGCCCTACGCGTTCCTGCGTGTAAATCGCCTTGCCCGGCGATGTAATCCTTATTAAAAGCGCTGTCGCCAGCAGCACCGGCGCGCCAAGGGTTAGCACACCGAGCGATACGAAGATGTCCATGATGCGCTTGACCTGTGCCTCCCAGGCCGGCATGTGGTCGTGCAGCAGTACCATGAGCGGCACGCCGAAGATTTGATTTGTCTTGAAGTGGCCCGATATGACGTCCATAAGCGACGGCACCATGAAGATGTCTACCTTCAGTTCTCCGCAGTAGTCGAGGATGCGGGTGATCTCGTTTGGCGAGCTGCTCACGCGCCCTATTATCAGCCCGCTCACGCCGTGGCGCGTTACCGCCGACGGGATGTCGGAGTATGTGCCGAACACGGGCAGGTCGGCGCAGGTGCTCCCCTTGCGGGTGCCGTTGTCGTCTATAAAACCGGCTACCTTGTAGCCGAGGTGCGGATACGTGTTGATTTCGCGCACGAGTTTCTCGCCCGATTCGTCGGCGCCTACTACTATCACTTTACGAACGGCAATGCCCTTGGAGAAGAGTGCTACTATAAGGGTGTGCATCGCCATTCTGTTGAGGCTCGCGAAAAACAGCGTGCACCCGCCGTAGGTCAGGAGGGTGGCCATTTTTGTGGGCGTAAAGATTTTGCGGATGTCGCCGGTCTGCACGAACTCCATTATCTGCGGAGCGCCGGTAACGAGGAAGATCATGAACAGGCCGATGAGGATGGTCCGCGCGACAACAAAAAACTCGTCAATCCGCGACTCCTTAATCCAGTCGCGGTACAGGCCGGTAAAATAAAACAGGATGATCCAGCCTATCGACAGTATCAGCGACGGCTCGATATAGGTGAACGGGATAGTGGTGATGTCGTCGACCATCTCGGCGGCGAAGAAGCCGGACTGAAAGCGGATCCAGTACGCCGTGAAGAACGCGATGTTCAGGGCGACAACGTCGAACATAAACGTTATTATTTTTTCTAAAAAACGGACGTTCAAAACCTCATCCCTCTTTAATCAACGCGTCAAAAAACTCAGCGCCGCCAATCGGCGTGATGCTTTGCGCCGACTTTTCGCTGTACTGATCCGCGCCGTCAACGCGAAGCCCCGGGCCGCACATGCAGAACGGTACCGGCGAGGCATCGTGCGTACGCGTGCTCAGCGCGGTTACGTGATCCGGGGATACCGCTATCCTCAGGTTCGGATTTTTTGACTGGTACTTTAATATTTCCCCGACGACAAACTTGTCAAACTCTTCTATAGCCTGCAATTTCTTCTTAAGATCGCCCTCGTGGCTCGTTTCGTCCGGCGCTTCGACGTGCAGGAAGACGAAGTCCTCGCCGCTCTCGAAGGCGTTGATAGCGGCCGATACCTTGCCTGCGTAATTCGTCCCGAGATATCCTGTCGCGCCTTCAACCAGACGTACTGTCAGCCCCGATAACTTTCCGAGGCCGCGGACGAGGTCGACGGCGGATATCACCGAACCCGTCAGCCCGTAGCGCTCCTGAAGCGTCGGGAACTCAACCGACGGACCTTGTCCCCACAGCCAAATATCCGTCGCTAAACATTTATCTCCACCAGCATTAATTTCACTACTAACCTTGGCAACAACATCACGCGCGCGGTTCATTAATGACAGTACGTAATCCCTCCCATCATCACCCTTTGGCAAATAACTGTCGATCGGACGGTTGATGATGTCGTGCGGCGGCGTGCATTCTAACCTTGCGCCAGTGTTTTTTATCGTCAGCAAATGGCGGTAGCTTACACCGGGATAAAACTTTATTTCATCCGTACCTAAAGCTTCCTGCAGCGCGTTGATGATTTTATGGGCGACGGGCGTTGATATGTGCCCCGCCGAATAATCTTTCATCACACCATTATCAATACTTACAAGATTACACCGAAACGCAACATCATCCTTGCCGATGGGAATCCCCATACTCGCCGCCTCGATAGGCGCGCGCCCGGTAAAATAGTTGCGCGGATCGTAGCCCATCAGCGACATGTTGCCTACGTCGCTCCCCGGCGCGTAGCCTGCGGGTATCGTCGCCAGCATGCCGACATGGCCGGCCGCGGCTACTTTGTCCATATTGGGCGTTGAAGCGTATTCAAGCGGCGTCTTGCCGCCAAGCTCGTCAATCGGAAAATCCGCCATGCCGTCGCCGACTAATATCGCGTACTTGTATTTCACAGCATACCCCTCACCGTTTCGCGCATTTCCGCAATGTCAATCACCTTGCTGTGCATCACCGTCTTGTCCATCAGCCCGTCTACGGCGCGGTGGATGCGGCCGGCGCCCGTGTATGATAATCTTCGAACCGATTCAAATTCATCGTCGCCGGACGCGATATCGAGCCCTTTCAGCACATCAACGCTAAACTTGTACGGGCTCGCGGTTGATACGATGACGCACGGGACATCCCCGGCCCCGGCAGACAGCTTCGCGGCGGCAGCGGCTACGGCGGTGTGCGTGTCCATAACGTATTCGCACTCGCGGAACAGCCCGCCTATCGCTTCAAGCGCTTCCGGCTCATCGATCCAATGGGCCTCTATTATGGATTTCATTTTTTCGACTACATCAGCGCCAACAGAAAATTTTCCGTCTTTGGATAATGATTCATACCAGCCGGTGATTTTGCCGGCATCGCGACCCGACATTTCAAACAGGAGCCGCTCGAGGTTTGATGATATGAGGATGTCCATAGACGGCGACATCGTCTTGTGGAACTCGCGGTTCCTGTCGTATACGCCGGTATTGAAGAAATCCGTCAATACATTATTTTTGTTCGACGCGCAGATAAGTTTGCGGATGGGAAGCCCCATCTCCTTCGCGTAGTAGCCGGCAAGAATGTTGCCGAAGTTGCCGGTGGGGACGCAGAAATCAACGCCATCCCCATAAGAAATTACTTTTGTGTTGACAAGGTCCAAATAGGCTCTGACATAGTAGACGATCTGCGGGCACAGGCGCCCCCAATTGATCGAGTTGGCAGACGAGAATTTTATCCCGCGCTTGCCCGCTTCATCCCTCAGACCGTCATCGCCAAACAAAGCCTTGACGCCGTTCTGGCAATCGTCAAAATTGCCGCGGACCGCGACAACGCCGGTGTTCGCCCCATCCGTCGTCGCCATCTGCAACCTCTGAACCTCGCTGACGCCGCCGTGCGGGTAGAATACGGTTATAGATATCCCGTCGCGGTTCTTGAACCCCTCAAGCGCGGCCTTGCCGGTATCGCCCGATGTAGCGACTAATATCAGCGTGTGCGAGTCGTCCCCGCTTTTGATCTTCGAGTATTTCATGAAGTGCGGCATGATCTGCAGCGCCACATCCTTAAACGCCGCGGTCGGGCCGTGCCAGAGCTCGAGGATGTGCTGATTGCCGCCGATGGGAACGGTCTTGACGACCTCGGGGATGTCGAAACTTTCGGCGTTGTAGGCCTCACCCACGCACGACTCGATTTCTCCCTTGTCAAAGCCGCCCATATAGGGAGTCAGGGTATCAATGGCTGTCTTTTGGTATGACTGTCCCGCGAGTTTTGAGAAATCTACGCTTGGAATATTCTCCGGGACGAAGAGCCCGCCTGCCGAGACCATGCCCTGGCTGACCGCCTCGGCGAATGATGCCGCCGGGGTGTTGTTTCTGGTACTGATGTAACGCATGTTCATATATGTCCTGTTTAATAATTATCCTGTAATCGGGCGTTGCGGGCGGCTGCAAGCCGCCCCTGCAATCCGTGTTACAATCCGTGTTCAATTCTCTATTCTTATGACTTGTGTTGACGCTCTTACATACGATTCTTTTTCTATCTCCGCGATCGCCTTGCGGACGCCTTTTTCCTGCGCACTGTGGGTGATGAATATCACCGGCACGCTTTCCGTACACGCGCCCTCTCTCTGCATTACTGAGGCAATGGAGATCCCCTCAGCACCCAGACGGCTGGCTATTGATGCCAGGACACCGGGATTATCGCTCACATTGAAGCGCAGGTAGTACCTGCTGCTGATCTGCTCTACCGGCACGATATCGACCCGCCGGTCGGAGCGGTAGTAGTCCATCGGCACGCGTATCGGGCTGTTGCCGGCGATGTTTCTGACTACATCAACAATGTCGCTCACAACCGCCGACGCCGTGGGCAACTCCCCCGCCCCGCGCCCGTAGATCAGTATCTGCCCTACCGCGTCGCCCTCGAGCAAGACAGCGTTGAAGACGTTGTTGACCGAGGCCAAAATGTGGCCGGACGGCAGCATCGCCGGGTGTACCCGCACGTCCAAGCCCGACTCGTTTTTCTTGATGACGCCGAGCAGCTTGATGACGTAGCCCATATCCGCGGCGAATTCGATGTCTTCCTTGGCGATGCCGGTGATGCCCTCTATGGAGAAGGCCTCGTAGGGGACGTAGCCGTTGCTGGCCAGAGACGCGAGGATCGCGACCTTGTGGCCGGTGTCGCCGCCGCCCACGTCGAGCGTCGGGTCGGCCTCGGCGTAGCCCAGCTCCTGCGCCAGCTTCAATACGTCGGCGAAGGGCAGGCCCTCCTGCGACATCCTCGTCAATATGTAATTGCAGGTGCCGTTGATGATCGTCCTTATACTATATATATCATTCCCGGCGAGCCCCTCGCGGATGGCCTTGATGACCGGCATCCCGCCGCCGACCGAGGCCTCAAAGTAGACCGACACGCCGGCCTTGGCCGCAGCCTCGAAGATCTCAGGGCCGTGCTCGGCTATGAGCGCCTTGTTCGCCGTAACTACGTGCTTGCCGCGCTTGAGAGCGTCTAAGACGAGCGTACGGGCGAAGCCGGTGCCGCCGGCCAGCTCTACTACTATTTGGATGGAATCGTCGTTCAGGATGTCGTTGACGTTATCGCTGCAGACGGCGTCCCGCACCGGCAGTTCCGCGAACCGGTTCGTCGCCTTGTCTACAACCCTTGCCAGCCTTATGTCTAACCCAAGCTCTTTTTTGAAGTGGCCGGCCCGCATGTCTAACGCCTTGACCACCCCGCCGCCTACCGTCCCGGCGCCTACCAGTCCTATATTGATCGTACCCATAATATCGATAGCCCTTTCACAAGCAAATTTTTACAATGATATCGCCACCCTATAAGGTTGCACCCCTCCGGGGCGCCGGATATGCAGATACTGCATTATTCTTCATTAAACTTCTTGTCGAACAGCGCGATGATCGCGTCCACCGCTTCCGCCTCGTCTTCCCCCACCGCCTTGACCGTCACGTTCGACCCCTGCGCCGCCGCGAGCATCATCACGCTCATTATGCTTTTGGCGTCGGCGGTCGCCCCGTCCTTTACCAACTGCACGGAGGCCTTGTACTTGATCGCGGCCTGCACGATCATAGAGGCCGGGCGGGCGTGGATCCCGAGGGTGTTTATTACTTTTACGTTTTTTTCGATCATCGGCCTATCCGTTATTTCGTTTTTTTCTTTCCGAATCCGAGCCGCACGCGCAGCTTAAGCGCATCGTCCTGCACCTCGTTTACGAGGGTGTCTAAGCTTCGGACGATCTCCTTGAGCTCGGTATAGAACTGCTCGTCCTTGTACAGCTTGCCCAGCGACCCCTCGCCGTCTTCGATCTTGCGCAGCATCGCCTTCACGTCGGCCACAAGCGAGTCCGCCTGCTCCACCAGCACGAT
>Ga0123356_10002337_pt1 | contig 20374 bp, 14 predicted proteins | sample TergutEmb28metaG_2_FD_92546 | JGI IMG/M metagenome (GOLD analysis project Ga0123356, IMG submission 92546) | Embiratermes neotenicus P3 segment gut microbial communities from Petit-Saut dam, French Guiana - Emb289 P3 | ecosystem: Host-associated > Arthropoda: Insects > Digestive system > Gut ... | reverse complement strand
TGCCCATCGTGTTATAAACGGCCATGGACCCGCCGGCCATAGCGACTTTGTAATCACCGATGTTTCTTCGCAGGGACGATACCCTGTTGCTGAAAGACGGTTCGTATTCCGATATTTCCTTTTCGGGAAAATCGGATAGCGGCAGGACTACGATCTCCGCGTCACTATCATGACCGTCGACCCTGCCCTTTAAAAATGTAAGCTCCCTCTCTACCTTGCCGCCCTTCTTCGTGTATACCGCATAAGCTCTCTCGTTGGTCTGGATCACTTCAAGGTAGTAGTGCGTGATGCCGGCTTTTTTCAGGGTGTCCCTTGTATAGTCAAACAGCCGGGAAAAAAGCTTCTTACCGCGATGCTCCGGCACGATCCCGGTCATGGCGTCGTAAGCGACTCTTCTGCCTTTGAAAACATCGATCGAATTCATCAGCATCCCGACGAGCACACCGTCCGCGAAGACGCCGAAAGACTGGCTGTAGTCCACGCCAGATATTTTAAAATACGCGTTGAGCCTGTGGGGGGCCATATCCATCGGAACGATATAGTCGGAGAAGGCAAGGTTCCATGTATCCGCTAATTCCTCTATGCTTGTATCTTTTAGATTTTTATACTCGTACATAACCTTTCTTCCGAACCAGGGTGTGCCACATGAACCGTCCCCTTGGCATACTGGTGTGCCACATGAACCGTCCCCTTGGCTCACGATCACTTCTGAAAAAGACTGACTTTAACATAACGGGGGCGCCGAACACCGCCCCCGCTTTGTTTTTCATTACTGATGCTTCGTTACTGGTCGAGCGCTATATGCTCGCCTTTATCCATTATCATGACACCGTCGACCCAAACCGTAGGATCATTGATGATGCAGTCGTAATGGATGTTGGAGTCACGTACTCCTCCGATAGTGGAATTCATGCCGAAAGCGATGTGGATAGTGCCCCAGACCTTTTCATCGACCAGCGGATGCCCTATGATCTTCGCGCCGGGATTTGTCCCTATGCCGAATTCCGCTATGCCTTTGGATTCGTCATCCTTGTCCTCGAGGAATCCTTTAAGGTCTTCCGCGCTTTTATCGCCGTCGATGCTCACGATATTCCCGTCTTTGAGAGTCAGGACCACATCATCTTTCACAAGCCCGATATAGGCTATACACCCGTCTATGACGATCTTGCCGTCGCCGACGTTTTCAACAGGCGCGATAAAAGCTTCGCCCGCGGGCAGATTTCCGATAGCTCCTTTTTCCATCAGCTGGCCTGTATCGGCTACAGCTGTGCGTCCCTCGAGAGAGAAAGTGATATCAGTTCCCTTTTCCGTGACCGCCCGAACCTCTTTGCCCTTTGTAAGAATATCAGCCAGCTGATCGCTGACCTTTTTGATAAAGGGATAGTCAGCGTCGAGAAAGTTCTCGGCTATATTCGTGGTCAGCATGGGCATTGAAGCGATACGCACGCCTTTTTCAGTCGCCTTCAAGCGGGCTTTCACATGGGTGTAGCTCATCGACGTAAGCAGGAACTCCACGTCCGGGGCTTCCATCGCGGCAGCTACCGGCGCCGGCGGCTCGCCTTTGGTCTGCGCCGGGGCTTCCACATATGAGGTGTTGAATCCGCATTCGCGCCCGGCCACGGCAAAGCTGTAGCCCAACTCGGATGTTTTTTCGTCCGCCACTATCAGAAGCGTCTCGTCCTCTTTTGTGCCAAGGCAGTTTACGATAAGTTTTTTAGCTGCCTCGACTATCTTCCGGTTAATCTCCATTTCGATATTATTCCTTTGCTGCCTCTGCCTCTAAATTAACTTCGGATTCCTTGAACAGGACTTTCTTCGTAGCGCTCATGTAGATCTTCATCAGTACAAGGTACGCGACAAAGCTTATGACGAGAGAGTTGATGGACCCGATACCGATCGTCATGAACTGGCCGCATAGCGTAGCGATGACCCAGGCAATGATCGCCATAAAGTTCCAGTTTTCAGCCGTCTTCGGCAGTTCGCCTATCGCTCTCGAATCATCCAGCAGCTTCCTGCTCCTCTTTAGGACAAAGTAATCCGCGACCATTATGCCGCAGATAGGCGGTATGAGAACGCCCAGGAAAGACAGGAACTCTATGAAATAGTTCAGTATCCCCAGTACAGACAATATCGTACCCAATATACCCATAAAGAAAGTCGCGGCTGTCCTGCTGACTGTTTTTCCGAATACGGCATGTATGAAGTTTGTTATGCCGAGTGACGAGCTGTACAGGTTGATGTCGTTGATCTTGATCGTCGAGAATATTACCAAACCGACGCCCAGAGCTCCGGACAGAGTGTACATCATCGTAACGACGTCGGGAGTCCCGACAGCGTGCGCCATGAGTGTACCGATCATGCAGAATCCCAGTTCGCCGACAAACGTACTGACGAGGATCATGATGAAAACGTCTTTCGGCCTCTTGATAAAGCGGCTCATGTCGGGCGATATTACCGCGCCCACCATGAAGCTTCCGCTTACCATCGTGATCGCTACAGCCATAGGAAGGGCGGGCCCGAGAGCCGGTGTGGTCGTCAGCGTAAGAAGGTCGTTGCCTTCAAGCAGCTTATAGAACGCAAATAACACGCCGGCGATGAACAAAGGCAGCGCTATGTTGGCGATGATGCTCATCATCTTAAACCCGTAGAGTACGATGAAGGTAACGGCGATACCCGTTATGATAGCCCAGACAGGGAAATTGAGGAGCCCTGTGATCTGATAAAGGCCGTCCGCGAACACTGAGTTCTGGATGCCGAACCAGCCGAACAGCGATATCGCTATTACCAGTCCGATCAAAGACGAGCCCTTGTTACCCAGTCCGCACCAGCGGGCGAGCACACTGACCGATAAACCTTCCTTGGCCCCGATATAACCGATGGCCCATCCGACGAACTGCAGTATCACGCTGCCGAAGAACACCGCCCAGAAGCTCTCCCAGAATGTCAGGCTGAAGCCAAGCTGCGCGCCCAACATCAGTACGGGCAGGCAGGATATTCCTCCGAGCCTTACTACGGTAACCTTCCAGACAGCCCGTTTACCTTCATCCGGCACTCTTGACAGCGCATAGTCTCCAGCACCCCGTAAAATTTCTTTTGCCATTAATTTAACTCCTTTCTAATGATTAATAATAAATAATAAAAATAAATCAGTAACTGATACGAGGACCTTTGTATCCTATATTGTCCATGAACGAACCCCATACTTCGTACATATCGGGATTCAGATCCCATTTTTCATCCACCTTGATAACGCCGACGAAGACATCCTGGCCTTCCTTTATATCGGCGTTCGTAAGAGGCACTCCGTCCGCCGCGTTTACTACCATGATGATCTCGGGGATCGTTATGTACGGCTCGCCGTCCACCGTGGCAAGCAGGTTTTCATTCTGGAAGAATATTTTTATCTCCTTACCATCAGCCGCGCTGATCGTGACTTCGCCGTAGTCGAAACCCTTGGCCTGTTTGTTTTCGGTCTTTACCACCTTGCAGATGCCCGGCACGATCGTTCTGCACTCATGGCCTTTGTCTTTCAGAAACTCGAATAAGTCGTCCTGCCTGCCGGCATGCTCGCGTACGTCGGCCCCTATCTTCTCGCATTTCGTGACGGTCCCCTCGGGCAGTTTTGCGATCTCGTCTTTATCTATCATCCAGCCCGACAGGCCGCCGACCATACCGAAGGACATGCAGATATGGCGTCCGATCTCCTCGGCCAGCTCAGCGTCCCTGGGGTCAATCGTTTCGATGGCCACCTTGTCGCCTGTGCCGTTTGCCATCGCGAGCGGAGAAGTGTTAAGGCCGTTGATATGCAAAAGCAGAGTGTTCAGCGCCGGGACCGCGCGTCCGGCTCCGTCGGCGTCGACAAAGGGGACGTTTTCGACGAGCGAGACGAGCATCGGTACAAATGTGTTAAAGCCTCCCAGCTCCACGGCCAGGGAATAACAGAGGTCTTTCTTGTCATCCATCTTCGCGGCCATTTCCTTAAGAGCGTTATAGGCGTTGATGACATACGGGTAGAAATTGAGAGTCTTGAGGACCGTGGGCGCGCCCATACCCGCTGTGACCGCGGCGTATTTGCCGGGCTCCATTTCTTCCCTTGTGATCAAATTCACTTCTATTGTACCTGGGTTGTATTCTTTGAACTGCTCTAACAGATCGATGCCGTTTTGCATTGAACCACCGCCGCCGCCGCCTAATAAAGTGGCGCCCCAAATGATGTCAATGATCTGTTTTTCATTAAGAATTCTAGCCATTGAAATCCTCCTTTTAAATAGTATATAGATGAGAACAATTGTAACATATATTATAGACGCGGCAATCGTCATGTTGTATATCTAAGAGGTCAAATAATCCATAGGTTTTTTTGACCAAAGAGACAAAGAAACAGTTATAACAGTTTTATCGGCTCGAGCCTGGCCTGGAAATGGCGTAAAACCGGCGGTTCCCAGGTGATGCGGTATCCCCGCGTGATTTTCCGCGCGCGTTTGCTGATGGCAATAAGAGCCTCAGCCATAATGTCAAAATGCGCCTGCGTATACACACGGCGCGGTATTGCAAGGCGGGTGAACTCAAATTCAGAGCGCAGCTGTTTCCCTGTGTCGGGATCGTTGCCGAGCATGAAGCTGCCGATCTCGCTTGTGCGTATACCAGCCTCCCTGTAAAGTTCGATCGCGAGTACCTGTCCGGGATACTCCTCGTATGGTATATGCGGAAACATCGACGCCGCGTCGACAAACACACCGTGCCCTCCGGCCGGCGACTGATAAACGATCCCGGCCTCGTCGAGCAGCGCGGCCAGGTATTCGACCTGTCCGATCCTGTAACGTAAAAAGTCCTCGTCCGTCCCTTCATAGAGGCCCGCGGCCATCGCTTCAAGATCGCGCCCGCTCATGCCTCCATATGTGTAGAAGCCTTCATAATTGACACAGTTTGCCTTGATATTGATCACTATCGGCGAGTTTTCGTCTTTTACTCCGATCAGGCCGCCCATGTTGACTATCGCGTCTTTTTTCGCGCTCATCGTGAATATATCACAGTAGCTGAACACTTCCCGTACGATATCCCTGATCGGTACGTCCGCGTACCCTTCCTCGTCGCGTTTGATAAACCAGGCGTTTTCCGCGTAACGCGCGGCGTCGATGACGACCGGTATTTCATGTTTTTTGCATATACGGGAGACTTCGCGGAGATTCTTCATCGAAACAGGCTGCCCTCCGGCCGAGTTGTTCGTAATAGTCATCACGACAAGGCCGATATTATCCCGTCCGAATTCTCCGATCAGCTTTTCAAGCTTTTCGGTGTCCATATTGCCTTTGAACGGCAGGCGGGCCGAAGGGTCTTTAGCGATCTCAGTGACGCAGTCGACAGCGCGGCCTCCCGCAAGCTGCACATGCGCCCTGGTGGTATCAAAGAACATATTTGATATCGCGATCCTGCCCTTATCCAAAAGCAGCGGCATAAGTATCTTTTCGGCCGCGCGGCCCTGGTGGACAGGCTGTATGTAACCGAAACCGAAAACATCTTTCCCGGCCTCTGTCAGATGATAGTAGCTTTTCGCGCCGGCATAGGACTCGTCTCCGCTCATGATACCGGCCCATTGATCCTGGCTCATCGCGTTGGTTCCCGAGTCGGTCAAAAGGTCTATATATACGTCGTCGGACCTGAGATTGAAAAGATTGTAGCAGGCCGCTTTGATCCTGGCTTCCCTTTCTTCGCCGGAAAGCATCCTGATCGTCTCTACCATTTTGATCTTAAAAGGTTCTGGGATATATTTAGCTGTCATAGTATGGATTTTATTAAGAGAATGTCAGAATGTCTTTGTCCGGGCAGACAAATATTTAATGCTTATTTGTACCAATTGGACATATCGGATAAATGTGGTAGACTGAGTCAAACGAGGTGGATTATGAGCGTAACCGTAGCCGATTGTATGGCCCTTCCCTCTTTCAGAGACGCGACTGTCGTAGGCGGCGAGGCCGGCCTGAATAAGATCGTCGCGTCTGTCACAGTCCTGGAAGTCGCAAGCGTATCGTTTCTCAATGAAGATCTTTTTATGGGAAACGAGCTTATGATCACGGCTTTTGTCGCGATAAAAGACGACGTCGGGCTTCAGTGCGACGTCGCGCGGCATCTCTTTCAAAACGGCATCGTCGCTATCGCGGTATACTACGTCGGCGCCTTGGTTCCGAAGCTCGACAAAAAACTGATAGCGCTGGCGGACGAGCTGAGTATGCCGCTGATCCTGATGCCGCCTAACAATTTGAAACACCGTTATTCTTCGGCGATAATGGAGATCACGGAAGCGGTACATTACGACAAGCTTCACGAGAAATACTTCGTCCCGACCCTTATAGAAAGAGTTGCTCAAATCCCGGCAAGCCAGCGCAACCTGGGCAATGTATTGAGGATGCTCAGCGACAGGTTTCACGTCACGATCATAGTCGCTGACGAGCAGATGTGTCTCATAAGCCAGGCGATCTGGCCGAGCACAGGGACCTTTGACACCGATAGTTTCATAAAATCTGTCGGGAAGGAAATGTCAGGTTTTCAAAGCGGTAAGACTATCGAGATCGGCGAAAAGCATATCACCGCTTTTTATCACGCGATATACGTAAACGGCAATCAGAAGATGTGCATATTCACAGTGGCGGAAGGGGAAGAACAATACACGACCGCCCCGGACAAAAACGCGCTGATGCAGATCTCAGAATCCATACAACTGATAGTAAGTATGCGGAATTATTCCGAATGGTCACAAGGCTCGAACCAGCTGGTCAACGCGATCATGAGCAACGATCTGCACAGGACGACCCAAATCGCAGCGCAATCGGATATCGACATAAGATCGATCAGTAATATGTGGCTGCTGATAGCTTCCGAAGCCCCTGCGGAAGAGCGGGCGGAATCGCTGATGACCGATAAAATGCTGCAGCTAAAAGAGTTCCTATACTACAGGTATAAAACGTCGTATGTCGGAAGTTTTGAGGAAAGCGTCATATGTTTGATGGATGAAGCGCCTGACATAAATACGATCGTCTCGGCCCCGCACGACTTCATGAATGAGTTTTGTGCCGACGACGATATACTGCTTTTCAATTTTTCAAACATCGAGTCTTTGATGGACGTCAGGAAGGCGTATGACTCGGCCCGGGAAGGTTTGTTCGCTTTGAAAGCGATATACAAAAACCGGTCGGTGTTTGTTCAGCACGAGCTGAACTTTGCGCTGTCCTGCCAGAGGAGCATTGAGAAGAAAGATAATACCGCGAAGGATATCCTCGATATCCTTGAGCCCCTCATGAGCCTCAGCAGCGCCGAAGAGTCGATCGAAACACTTTCCGTTTTTCTGCTCGACGCCTGTGAAAATATAACACAGACCGCGGAATGGATGCATGTCCACCCGAACACGGTAAAATACCGCCTGAGAGAAATCAAAAAGAAACTCAAAGTCGACTTTGTAAAACTGCCTTTCACATATGACCTGTATCACGCGGTCGCGCTGAAAAGACTCAGCGATTCGATTTAGCAAACGTACTTGCGTATCATAAAAAAATATGTTATTAAATAGTCAATACGTCGGTTGACGGATTCGGGAGAGCGTTATACGCGGGATGTATAACCGCCGAAGGGGCCCAGTGCGGGAAACTCTCAGGCAAAAGGACCGAAACCTGACGACACCCGGAGAGTCATACATGATATGACACCGAAGAAGCAATCCTCTCAAGGAGAATCTTTCAGGTCAGATGACGGGACGCACTAATAGTTAGTGCGTTTTTTGATTTGAGAGAGGATCGCGGCATGGGACTTAAAACCCCTCTTTTCGAAGAGCATAAAGCTCTCGGAGCAACCTTTACGGAATACGCCGGCTATACGCTGCCTGTACAATACGCAGACGTAGCCGAAGAACATATGGCGGTACGGGGATCCGCCGGCCTGTTTGACGTATCCCATATGGGAGAATTGATTTTGCGGGGCGCAGGCGCCCTCGCGAATCTAAACTACATATGCACAAATGATTTTACGGACATGACTGACGGTTCGGCCCGTTATTCGCTGATATGCAACGATCACGGGGGCACGGTTGACGATATCATCGTCTATCGTTTTTCAAATACCCGCTATTTTATTGTATGCAACGCCGCCAACAGGCAAAAGGTTTTTGAACATCTGGCCTCACATCTTCAGGGAAGCGTATTTATTAAAGACGATTCAGAAAAATATGCCCAGCTTGCCCTTCAGGGCCCGAAATCCCGCGACATACTTTTAAAACTGACAGACAAGGAAAATATACCGCAGAAATACTATTCATTCATAGAAGACGCGGCCATCGCCGGGATCTCCTGCCTTATTTCCCGGACAGGATATACAGGCGAACACGGTTATGAGATTTTGTGTACGCCTGACAGCGCGGTGAAACTGTGGCGGGGCCTGCTGGACGCGGGGTCTTTGCCCTGCGGACTCGGGGCGAGAGACACGCTGCGCCTCGAGGCGGGGATGCCTCTTTACGGCCATGAGATCGACGAGAATATCACTCCGTTCGAGGCCGGGCTCGGTTTTGCCGTCAGTATGTCAAAGACGGACTTTATAGGAAAAGAGGCTTTAAAGAGTCCTCGAAGGATCCGGGCAGGGCTGAAGGTCACCGGCAAAGGGATAATACGGGAGGGCTGTCCCGTATTAAAAAATGAAACAGAGACAGGTATCGCGACATCCGGCACCTGGCTGCCGTACCTGAAAGGAGCCTACGCAATGGCGCTTGTTAATATTTCCGACTCAGCTATAGGCACATCTGTAGAGGCCGATGTGCGCGGCCGCAGGGTCCCGGCTGAGATCGTACCGCTGCCGTTTTATAAAAGAGAGGAAAAGTAAATATGAGTATTCCGGAAAACCTTAAGTATTCCAAAACAAACGAATGGCTGTCGGCCGCGGGGGAAAGCTCCGCGAAGATCGGGCTGACTGATTTTGCACAGAAAAGGATGGGCGGCATCGTTTTCGTCGATTTGCCGAACGTCGGCGACACGGTGGCAGCCGGGCAAAGCTTTGGAGACGTCGAAAGCACAAAGGCCGCTTTCGAACTGATATCACCTGTCAGCGGGATTGTTGAAGCAATAAATGAAGAGGTATTGAACGAGCCTGAAAAAATCAATTCGGCGCCTTATGAATCGTGGCTGATAGAGGTATCGGGCATCACATCTCAAATTGAAATGATGGACGCGGACGTTTACGGAAGCGCATGCATGGGTGATGAATGATGGCTGACTATCTTGTTAACACAGACGGGCAGCGCCGGGAGATGCTCGAAGCGATAGGCCTGAGTTCCTCGGACGACTTATATAGCGTCGTTCCCAAAGAACTGATCCTGCAGGACGGTCCGGACATCCCGAACGGAAAATCCGAGCTGGAGGTGTTCCGCTTGATGAAGGGGATCGCGGAAAAAAATATCGTTTTCAAAAGCGTTTTTCGCGGCGCCGGGGCTTACCGCCACTACATCCCCGCTATTGTGAATTCGGTAATAAGCAAAGAATCTTTTCTTACCGCTTATACCCCGTACCAGGCCGAGATATCTCAGGGGATACTCCAGTCTATTTTCGAATACCAGACTATGATATGCCAGCTGACCGGGATGGATGTCTCAAACGCGTCCGTCTACGACGGTGCGTCGGCCGCCGCCGAGGCGGTGGCGATGTGCCGCGGCCGGGACCGGACAAAAGTATTGATTTCCGAAACGATGAATCCCCGGGTCATTGACACGGTCCGCGCATATTGCCGGGCTTCAGGGTTTTCCGCCGAACTGATCCCTTCCGAAAACGGCCGGGCCTCTTTAGACGCTTTGGAAAGCATGCTCGACGACGGGACGGCTTGCGTCATTTTGGCTCAGCCCAACTATTACGGCGTGATCGAAGACGCCGGCAGGGCAGGCGCGCTGGCTCACGCAAAAGGGGCGAAATATATCATGAGCGTCAACCCGATAGCTGCCGCAGTGCTTAAGACCCCTTACGAATGCGAAGCCGACATTGCGGTCGGCGAAGGGCAGCCGCTGGGTATGCCGCTTGGTTTTGGAGGGCCTTACCTTGGGTTCATGGCCACGACCTCCGGCCTGATGAGAAAGCTCCCCGGACGGATAGTAGGCAAAACCGACGACACAGACGGCAACCGGGCGTTTGTACTGACTTTGCAGGCCAGGGAACAGCATATCCGAAGGGAAAAAGCCGGTTCGAATATCTGCTCGAACCAGGCCCTTTGCGCAATGGCCGCCGCGGTATATATGGCGGCTATGGGACCGGAAGGTATGGCGGCGACCGCTGTCCAGTCCATGTCGAAAGCTCATTATCTCGCTTCGGAACTTGCCAAAGTCCCCGGATTCACAATGAAATATAAAAATGAATTCTTCCATGAATTCGTCACCGAATGCCCCCCTGATTTCAGTGAAATCCTTCAATATCTTGAAGCCCGCGGTATACTCGGTGGCCTGCCGGTCGAAGACGGCGTCCTGTGGTGCGCGACCGAACTCAACACTAAGGAAGAAATCGACAATTTGATAGTTTTGCTGAAGGAGGCTCGTATACATGGAACTTCTTTTTGAGAAAAGTATAGAAAACAGGCATTGCTGCATATTGCCGGAATGCGACGTCCCTGAAATAGCGGTCCCGGACATTCACAAAAGAATACAGGAATTAAAATTGCCCGAATTGTCCGAGAACGAGATCAGCAGGCATTATTCATCTCTGGAGCGCGCGTCCTACGGAGTAAACGACGGGTTTTATCCTTTGGGCTCCTGCACGATGAAATACAATCCGAAAATCAACGAACAGATAGCGGGCCTGCCCGGCTTCACAGACATCCACCCTCTTCAGCCTGAAAACACGGTCCAGGGGTGTCTCGAAGTTCTGAGCCTGGCTGAAAAATATCTTTGCGAAATAACCGGCATGGACGCTGTGACTTTCCAGCCGGCAGCCGGCGCCCACGGCGAACTGACAGGGCTGATGCTGATAAAAAAATATCATGAAAAAAACAGTGAAACCCGGCGCGACAAAATCATAGTGCCCGATTCGGCTCACGGTACAAATCCGGCGACCGCGGCTATGTGCGGTATGACGGTGATCAATATCTCGTCGGGCAGTGACGGCCTGATCGATCTTGATGAGCTAAAAAATGCCGCCGGCTCCGACACGGCCGGGCTCATGCTTACGAATCCAAATACGCTCGGGTTATTCGAAAAAGAGATCATTAGTATCACAAAAATCATAAAAGAAGCGGGCGGGCTGGTTTACTATGACGGGGCGAATCTCAACCCGATCATGGGTATCGTCCGCCCGGGAGATATGGGGTTTGACTGTATCCATTTAAATTTGCATAAGACTTTTTCGACTCCCCACGGAGGCGGGGGGCCAGGCTCAGGAGCGGTAGGATGCAAGGAATTTTTAGCGCCGTTCCTGCCAAAGCCGGTCGTGGCCGAACGTAACGGTGCATATAGTTTTGACGATGACCGCCCGGAAAGCATAGGGAGGATAATAGGCTTTTACGGGAATTTCCTCGTCGTAGTGAAAGCGCTGGCGTATATTACTACGCTCGGGCGCGAGGGCCTCACCGCGTCCGCGAAGGACTCCGCGCTGAACGCGAACTACCTGATGAAGCGCCTTTCGGAGCGATACGACATCGCCTGTGAAGGCATGTGTATGCACGAGTTTGTCATCTCGATGGCGAAAGAAAAAAAAGAAAAGGACATCACCGCCATGGACATCGCGAAAGCGCTCATAGACAGCGGTATACATCCGCCGACTATGTACTTTCCGCTGATAGTCCAGGAGGCGCTGATGGTGGAGCCGACCGAAACCGAAGGGAAAGAAGGGCTCGACAAAGCCGCTGATATATTTCTGAAAGTTTATGATGAAGCCATGTCGGATCCCGAACAAGCCAAGAGGTCGCCCGCGCGGACGCAGGTAAGAAGGCCGGATGAGATCAAGGCCGCGCGCGAGCCGGTCCTGCGTTATATATAATTCTTTGTCGCTTTAGTCAAAAAACCTGAGGTTTATTTGACCCGTTTAGCCATACTATATAGCGCATACCGCGTCTATAATGATAGTATGTACAAGAATGTTATTATCTAAAATCTATTCTTTTTTAACAGGAGGTAATAATCATGCCAACAAGAGAACTTAAAACCAGAGAAGAAGTAGAAGATTTTGTCCGCGGGTGTACTTTTTACGGAACGGGCGGCGGCGGTTTGCCGGCAAACGGAGTTGAGTCACTTATGTCCGAGCTGGACAAAGGCAACAAAGTCGGTTGGGTCGACATCAGCGAAATACCGGACGACGCTTTGACCGTCTGCCCCTACCTGATGGGCTCGATCGCCCCGCATACGCCGGAAGTCGTCAAAGAAATGGACGGCTTTGGCCTCACGGTGTCGGTCAATAAGGAAAAAGACCGCCTCGGCAAAGCGATCCAGCAGCTCGCTAAATTCACCGGCAAGAAGATCGACGCCGTAGTCGCGATAGAGCTTGGCGGCGCGAATACGCCGGGTCCGATCGCCGCCGGCAATGTCAACGGTATCCCCTGCGTGGACGGAGACTACACCGGCCGCGCTATCCCGGAGATCCCGCAAACAACCCCTTATATCAACGAGAAAAACCTCATGCCGATCGCGTCTGTCGACGAGTTCGGCAATACCTGTTTCATCGAGGAGGCGATCAACTACCGCGTAGCTGAGCGTATCGGCAAGCTCATCGCTTCGGCCGCGTACGGACTGGCCGGACAGGCCGGGTTCCTCCTGACCGGTAAGGAGATGAAAGAAATCATCATCCCCGGCACGCTGACGGAATGCTACGAGGTCGGAAAGAAGATCCGCGAATCCAGAGAGGCGGGCATATGCCCCGTATCGGCGGTCGTCGAAATGCTCGACGGCTACCTGATGGCGATGGGCAAAGTCACGGCGAAAGAGACCGAGGACAGGCAGTATTACTGGGGTACGCATACCATAGAAGGAGCGGGCGATTTTGAAGGAAAGACCTATAAGATCTGGTTCAAAAACGAGAACCACGTCATGTGGGAAGACGACGTCCCGGTCATCACGAGCCCGGATATGATCATCGTCGTAGACGCGAATACAGGCGAGCCGTTCGCGAACCCGATACTCGACGTCGGCGACGAAGTGGCTGTGATCGGCCTCAGGGCGCGCGACGTGTTCCGAACCGAACGCGGCATAGGGATACTCGGCCCGAGATACTTTGAATTTGATTTTGACTATGTCCCGGTCGAAGATCTAATAAAATAAGCTGAGCAGCAGTTAAACGCGTTAAAAAGACCGCCCCGATTCGCCGGGGCGGTCTTTGATTGTGAAACCTGTCTAATACCTGATGAAGTCTCCCTCGTAACCTACGCTCTTCAGCAGAGGTTCCCAGCACATATATGCCTTCTTGTCCTCTTCCCACCATAAGGGATGGGCCGGCGAGAGACCTATGAAGATCCGCATTCCTTTTTTCGTATCGGCGTTTGTCAGCGGCATATAGTTGTCGATGTCAAGCTGACAAATAAGCTCCGGCGCGGTGATCACAGCCTGGTTCTCTTCGTCCCGGACGATAAGATTTTCATTTTTTACGTCGATAAAGTACTTTTTGCCGTCGTCCGCCTTGACCGTCGTGATCCCGTAGTCAAACCCGCCTTCGGCCTTGATCTCGATATCCTCGATCGTGCCGGTGCAAAGCTCGCGGATCGTCATGACTTTTTGAAGTTCGCTCATGACATCAGCGCCGGCTTCCTTCGCGGCAAGAATGGCTTTGCCTACTTCCTGCGCGTAACTGACACAGCCTACATGTGTATTGCCCCTGAGCTCTTCCCTTGACATACCCCATGTCGCGAACCCGATCTTCATGTCGTACGCCATGCACAGCTGCCTCGCGATCACTTCGGCGGACTTGTCGTCCACGGGATACGCTATGATCATATCGCCTATGCTGTTACCGAGGCCGATAGGATAAGGCGGGTAACCTCTTACGGAGTTCAGGCTGGTGTTCAGCTCCGGGACCGCCCTGCCGTTCCCGTCGGCGTCTACAAACTTTGTGCGTTTCGCTGGGTCTTTGTCTGACAGGATGGCGACGAGCAGCGGCACAAAAGTATTAAGGCCGCCCATCTCGCCCGAATAGATATACTTGACCTGCTTGCCTTCGGCCGCGAAAGCCTTCTGGAAAGCCTTGAACGCGAAAACCGCGTCCGGCCCGAACGAGCCGCCGAGGAATTTGACCGGGGAGCCCAGCCCCGCCACCATCGCGGAATAATCATTCTCTTCGATCTCGTCGAGCGAAAGAAGTTCAAGCTCTACATCGACTTCGTCGTCTATCAGCTGTTTCAGCATGTCTTTGCCGAATTTCAGCGACCCGCCGCCGCCCGCGCCTAGAAAAGTCGCGCCAAATAATATTTCTTCAAGGTCTTTCTGGTAAAGGGTCCTGCCCATGGTCTTTCCTCCTTTTTTTGATAACACTATATTTGAGATTATAATAACACAATAAGAATTATATTCAGCGCTTTCCCGAAATGTCATTGTCCTTGAGGACAAAAAAACAGTGGTATACTATATTCATATTACTAAGCCAGGGAGGGAGAGCTAATGCACAGGAAAAAGAAGACGGTTGCCATGCTTCTTGCCGGCGGGCAGGGATCAAGGCTCGGCGTGCTCACTGCCGAAAAGGCAAAGCCTGCTGTGACCTATGGCGGGAAGTACCGGATCATCGACTTCCCCCTTTCGAATTGCTCTTACTCCGGCATCGACACGGTCGGCGTGCTGACGCAATACAGGCCTCTTGAGCTCAATACATATATAGGCACGGGTTCGCCGTGGAACCTCGACACGATGTCGGGCGGCGCGTATGTGCTGCCGCCCTATTCGGTCGGCGAATCGGGGGAATGGTATTCGGGGACCGCCAACGCGATATATCAAAACAGCGGCTTCGTCGATCAGTACGACCCCGACAACCTGCTCGTGCTCTCGGGCGACCATATCTACAAGATGAACTACAAATGGATGATATCGGCGCACGCTGAGGCGGAAGCGGCCGCGACCATAGCCGTGATACCCGTCCCGCTCAGCGAAGCTTCAAGGTTCGGCATCATGAACACCGACGCGGATATGTTTATCACCGAGTTCGAGGAAAAGCCTGAGAACCCGAAGAGCAACCTCGCGTCGATGGGCGTGTATGTGTTCGACTGGAAGATCCTTTCTAAATACCTTGAGGAAGACGACGAAGATCCTGATTCAGACAATGATTTCGGCAAAAATATTATTCCGACAATGCTCGCGGCAGGCGAAAAACTGCTGGCGTACGAGTTCAGCGGTTACTGGAAGGACGTCGGAACGGTCCAGTCGCTCTGGGAGGCCAATATGGAGCTGCTCAGCGAAGTACCGCCGATAAACCTTTACGACGAACCGTGGAAGATTTTTTCACGCAACCCGAACGCCCCGCCGCACTTTGTGGACAGCGGCGCTAAAGTCGTGAACTCATTCGTCTGTGAAGGCTGCGAGATATACGGGACTGTGGAAAACAGCATCCTCTCGACAGGAGTGGTCGTCGAAAAAGACGCGTCGGTATACGACAGTATCGTAATGGAAGACACGCGGATATGCGCCGGCGCCCAGGTCGATATGACGATAATCGATGAGGATGCCGTCGTGGGAGGCGGAGCTTTCGTCGGAGGGGCGAACGATCCGCGTCAGGAGAACAAGGAGATCGCGGTCATAGGCCGCGGCGTCGAGATCGCGCCGGGAAGCACGGTCCCCGCCGGAACGGAGGTGCGCAATGATTCGTGACGCTTTCGGCCTCGTGTACGCGGGCGAGGAAATAACAAACCTGCGCGAACTCGTAGACCAGAGGACCGTCGGCGCGCTGCCGATCTGCGGAAAATACCGGACGAGAGACTTTCCGCTTTCAAACATGGTCAATTCGGATATCCGCAGCGTGGGCGTGATCGTGAGCCGCAATTATAATTCTCTTATGGATCACCTCGGCTCGGGAAAGGAATGGGACCTCTCGAGAAAGGGCGAGGGTCTTTTCATCCTGACGCCTTTTTCGCTTAGGGAAAACCCGGGTACCTACAGGGGAAAAGTCGAGGCGCTGAAAAGCTCGATGGACTATCTCCGGCGCGTCAGGCAGGAGTACTGCATACTCGCCGGCGCAACGAGCATCTACAATTTCGTCTACGACGACATGATGCGCTTTCACATCGACAGCGGCGCGGACATCACGGCCCTCTATCACAATGTGGGCACAAACCATGTGGTCGACGAACGTTACCGTGACGTATTCTTCGAACTTACGGACGAAGGCCGCGTACGCGGCATAGATATCAACCCGGTGCTGACGCAGCATACCGCGCGCAGCCTGAAATCATATATCGTCCGCAAAGACATCCTCATGTATCTCGTGGATGAAAGCTTTTCTAAGGGCGAGTACAAGTTCAGCGAAAACCTGCTGAGGAACAATATCGACCGCATAAAGATAATGGCTTTCGAGCACAAAGGATATGTGGGAATGCTGCGTTCCGCGTCTGCTTATTTCAGTATCAATATGGATATGCTCGACTCGAAGATAAGAAGCGAGCTTTTCCCGGCGAGACACAGGATCTATACGAAGACGAAGGATTCCGTACCGGCAAAATACACCTTGTCCGCGGACGTGAAGCAGAGCCTCGTCGCGAACGAATGCATCATCGACGGCAGCATCGAAAAGTCGGTGCTGTTCCGCGACGTCCGCGTCGGCAAAGGCGCCCATGTAAAAAATTCGATCATCCTGCCCGGATCCAAGATCGAGGAAAACGCGGATCTCGAATATGTAATACTCGACAAGAATGTCACAGTCAGACCGCATAGCCGCCTTGTCGGCAGCAAGGACTATCCCGTCGTCATCCGCAAAGGAGGCATCGTTTGAGCGGCCGGCCGAAAGTACTGATAGTAGCATCGGAAGCCGTGCCTTTTGTCAAGACAGGCGGCCTCGCCGACGTCGTCGGCGCCCTCGCAAAATCGCTCAGGGAGCTCGGCGTCGACGCGCGCGTCATGATGCCCAAACACGCGAAAGTCAAATACGAACACCAGGAAGAGCTCGAAACGATAGCGACGGAGACGCTGCGGCTCGGATGGCGCGAAAAATACCTCGGTATACAGACACTCGAGTCGGACGGCGTTACCTATTATTTTCTCGATAACGAGGACTATTTCGGAGACGCGGTCTACCGCGGCGGATACGAGGAAAACGAGCAGTATTTATTCTTCTGTAAAGCTGTCTGCGAAGCGCTTACGCTCATCGACTTCGATCCCGACATAGTGCACGCGAACGACTGGCACACCGGCATGATCCCGATGCTGCTCAAGACGCAGTACACGGACTGGTTCACCCCGGAAAAACATATCCTGTTCACGATCCACAATATAGAGTTCCAGGGCAAGATGGATTTCGGACTTATGAAGGACCTGCTCGGCGTGCCGGATCACTATTACTCGCTTGAGTATGTCGAGGCCGGCGGCTGCGCGAACATGATGAAGGCAGCGCTCGTCTTCGCGGACCGTATATCTACAGTCAGCCCGAACTACGCGGACGAAATAATGAACCCCTGGTTCGGCATGGGTATGGAAGGCATCCTCTCGGCGCGCCGGCACGATCTCTGCGGCATAATGAACGGCATCGACACGGGAATGTTCGATCCCGAAACAGACGCTGACATAGCCGCCTTCTATTCGGCTAGCGCGATCGCGGGAAAACGGACATGCAAGAAAGCGTTACTGGGCGAGTTCGCGCTCGGCACAAAGCTGGCGACGCCGCTTATATCCATGGTTTCACGAATGACGAGGCAAAAGGGTTTTGACCTTGTCTTGTACGCCCTTGAGGAACTCCTGCAGGAAGATGTCAGCTTCGTGGTTCTCGGCTCCGGCGACCAGCAGTATGAAGACTTTTTTAAATATATGGCGGACAAATACCCGGCGAATTGCGGCGTCTTTATCGGGTACGACGAGGCGCTGGCGCACAGGATATACGCCGGCTCGGACTTTTTGCTGATGCCGTCCGAATTTGAGCCCTGCGGGCTGTCGCAGATGATCGCGCAGCGCTACGGGACCCTGCCGATCGTACGAGAGACCGGAGGTCTGGTCGACTCGGTCGCGCCTTACAATATATTCACGGGCGAAGGGTCAGGGTTCGCGTTCTCGACCTTCAACGCGCACGATATGATGTTTGCCGTCAAACTGGCGCTTTCGGTATACAGGGACAAACCTGTTTTGCGAAGGCTGCGCAAAAATGCTATGCTCATCGACAATGGCTTTTTGAAATCGGCCGGACAGTATAAAGCGCTATATAAATCGATGCATGAATGACTAACAAACCTGACAAAGAACAAATCAAAGAAGAAATCATTAAAAGAATGCGCCGCTCGGTCGGCGTGACTCCGGACGAAGCTACCGCGGAAGACGTTTATCAGGCTGTAGCGCGTACCGTGCGCGACCTCATCATGGACAGATGGGCCGAGACGAACGAGGAAGTACACCGGCGCGGCGCGAAAAGGCTTTACTACCTTTCAGCGGAATTCCTCGTCGGGCGCGCGCTTACGAACAATATCATCAACCTCGGGCTGTACGACGAGTACAGCGCCGCGACGCGCGAGCTTGGTTTCGATCTCGATCAGGTAGAGGACCAGGAGGCCGACGCCGGTCTCGGAAACGGCGGCCTCGGACGGCTCGCGGCTTGTTTTCTCGACTCGCTATCGACTCTCGAAATGCCCGTCACAGGATGCTGTATCCGCTACGAACACGGCCTGTTCCGGCAGCTCATAGTCAACGGGGAGCAGCAGGAAACAAACGACGACTGGCTGAAAAAGGGCAATGTCTGGGAGATCGCAAGGCCCGACAACATGGTCGAAGTCCGCTACGGCGGGTACATCAGAGAAGTCTGGACGGACAAAGGGCTAAAGGTCGAACACGACGACTACACGAGCGTGCTCGCTTATCCTTACGACATGCCGGTGATCGGCTACGAAAGCAAAACGCCGGCGACCCTCAGGATGTGGGAAGCAAAGGCAAAGACCGTACTCGACATGAAGTATTTCAACAAAGGCGATTACGCGCGGGCGTCGGAAGAAAGCGCGCTCGTCGAGTCGATATCTCAGGTACTGTACCCCGAAGACAATCACGAACAGGGCCGCCTGCTCAGGCTCAAACAGTTTTATTTCTTCACTTCGGCGTCGATGCAGTTCCTCGTGAACAGGCATAAAAAATTCCACGGCGACGTACGGACTCTGCCTGATTACTACATCATACAGATCAACGACACACATCCGACCCTCGCGATACCCGAGCTGATAAGGATACTGCTCGACGACGAAGGGCTGTCGTGGGATGAGGCGAGCGCGATCGCGTTCAAAATGTTCAACTACACGAACCATACGATAATGAGAGAGGCTCTCGAGCGCTGGAATGAGAACATGCTCCAGGAACTCCTGCCGCGCATACACAAGATCATCACCGTCATCGACCGCAAGTTCCGCGACGCTATCTGGAAGAAGTGGCCGGGCGACTGGGCAAAGATGGAGGATATGTCGATCATCCACAACGGAGAGATCCGTATGGCTAACCTCTGCATCGCTGTCTGCGGCAAGGTAAACGGCGTATCGAACCTTCACGCGAATATCATAAAGACGCAGACGTTCCGTGACTTTTACATAATGTTCCCGGACAAGTTTCTCGGCGTCACGAACGGCATCACGACGCGGCGCTGGCTCGCCAAGGCCAATCCCGCGCTGACGGCCGAGATCGACGCGCGCATAGGCAGGCACTATCTCAAGGACTACAGGGAATTCGAAAAGCTGCGCGGCTTTATAGGCGATAAGGAATTCTGCGAGGCGGCGGCCCGCGTAAAACGCGAAAACAAGGAGCGTTTCGTCCGGTATATCAATACTAAACAAGGCGCGGAGATCGACCCCTGCACTATGTTCGACGTACAGGCGAAACGGCTCCATGAATATAAAAGGCAGCTGCTCAAGATACTGCACGTCCTGTGCCTTTACTACCGCCTGAAAGACGACCCGAACGCGGACGTCGTTCCGACGACTTTTCTCTTCGCTGCGAAAGCGGCGCCGGGCTACTACCTCGCGAAAGAGATCATCCGCCTCATATGCTCGGCCGCTGAGTTCATCGACTCGGACCCGGCAGTCAAAGATATCCTGAAAGTCGTCTTTATCGAAGACTACAACGTATCGGTCGCTGAGCATCTCATCCCGGCCACGGACGTCAGCGAGCAGCTCTCTACAGCCGGCCTCGAGGCCTCGGGCACGGGCAATATGAAATTCATGCTGAACGGCGCCGTGACGATCGGCACGATGGACGGCGCGAATATCGAGATATTCGAGTCGGTAG
>Ga0123356_10002336_pt1 | contig 20375 bp, 16 predicted proteins | sample TergutEmb28metaG_2_FD_92546 | JGI IMG/M metagenome (GOLD analysis project Ga0123356, IMG submission 92546) | Embiratermes neotenicus P3 segment gut microbial communities from Petit-Saut dam, French Guiana - Emb289 P3 | ecosystem: Host-associated > Arthropoda: Insects > Digestive system > Gut ... | reverse complement strand
GGGGTGGAGGTGGGGATGAAGACGGTGGAGGTGGGGGTGGGGATGGAGGGGGTTGCGGCAGCGGAGAGGTGGAGACAGCGGAGGGCAGAGGGGTCAAGGGGAAGAGGAGGGTGAAGACAGCGGGGGACGGAGGGGTGGAGGGGGTTGCGGCAGCCCTGCGGGCGCGACCGGAAACCCACCGACGCGAACTAGGGAGTGGGTTCGTTGGATTTGATACCCCCAAATTCCACGAAACCACTCCCCAGTCTGCCTGGGAGCGCTGTCGTTGAGGATGGGTGGGAATGGAGATGGTGGGGCTGAGGGATGGAGACAGCGGCAGGGAGGGGCGGAGGAACCGGCGGGCTGAGGGCTGGGCTAGCAGCGTTTGCCTGCGGGGGGGAGGGTGCCTTTGGTCAGGTAGCGGTCTACGGCACCTTGGATGCACCAGTTGGCTCGGCCGTAGGCGGTGTGGCCTTCGCCGACGTAGGTCAGGAGACGGGAGGTCTTCATTTGCCTGGACAAGGCCTTGGCCTGGGCATAGGGGGTGGCCGGATCGCCCGTGGTGCCGATGATGATTATCGGAGCGGTCGTCGTGGTCGAAATCGCGTGCGGCTGGCCGACCTGGGGATAGGGCCAATGGGCGCACTGGTCAACGCCATCCCCGATCCAGTACCTCCCGAAGGTCGGCGAGATCTTCTTCGCGGCGACCTTGGCTCGGCGGATACTGGCAAGCGACGAATCCACCCCGCCATAGTCCAGGCAGTTGATCGCAAGGTTCGCGATGGACGAGTTGCTCTGGTACTTGCCGCGCTCCCGCTCGTGGTAGGAGTAGGCGAGCTTGAGCAGAGGAACCGCATTGCCCTTCTTGGCAGCCTGGACCAGGGCATATTCCAGCTCCGGCCAGGTGTACTCGTCGTAGAGAGCCTCGACGATTCCGGTAGTGGCCCAGGTGATGTTGAGGTTGTTCGCCACCTTGGTCTTCATCGGCTTCTTTTCGATCCGCTTGAGGAGCTTGCCGATCGTGGTCAGCACCTTGGCCCTCGTGGACCCCAGCGCGCAGCGGCGCTTTGCGCAGTCCTTCGCGAAGGCCCGCAGCGACATATCGAAGCCCTTCAGCTGGGCGTTCGACGTTGCCTCGCCGGACTTTGACGGATCCATCGCGCCATCGAGAACAAACCGGCCCACCCGATCAGGGAAGAGCTCGGTGTAGTAGGCCCCCAGCTTGGTGCCATAGGAGAAGCCGAGATAGTTGAGCTTCTCCTCGCCCAGCGCGGCCCGAATCGCGTCCATGTCCCGAGCGGCGGATGCCGTGTCAATGTGGGCAAGCAGCGGCCCCGTGAGGGCGTTGCAGCGCTCGCCGATCCGGTTGGCGTTCTTGATCGACTTCGCGCGCCCCTTCTTGGTCGTGGGGAAGTGGGAGCCGACCAGCTTGTCCATCTCGGCCGTGGACGAGACACAGCGCACGGACGTGGATGCGCCCACACCCCGGGGGTCGAACCCCACAATGTCGTACTGCTCCAGCACGTCATCGCTGATGATGTAGGGCATGTACGGGAGGAAACTGATCCCTGAGACTCCCGGCCCCCCGGGGTTGATGAGGAGGCTGCCGAGCTTGGCGGGCTTCTTGTCGGCAAGGATCCGGGCCACGGCGATCTTGATCTTCGGCCCCTCGGGCGCGCCCCAATCCAGCGGAACCTCGATGCTCGAGCACTGCATCCCCGCGCCGCACTTCTTCCACGCGATGGCCGACGCGACTTGGGTCGAAGGGGCAGCTGCGGCGGGCGCATTGTCCGCGGCAACCACACCAGCTGCGTAGTCAACAGGAGCAGGAGAGCCCGCGAGAGCCGGCGAGCCGGCGGCGACAAGAGCAGCCGTCAGAGCAGCAGCGATGACATAACGATGACACGACATGGGGGTCCTACCTCAGTCCTTGTTGGGCCGCCACCGCATCCGCGATAGCAGCTTTCAGGGAGTTCTGGGCTTGCCCGTAGGCCGCCCAGTCCCCCGATGCGAGTGCGTCTTCAGACGCCTGGAGTGCAGCGTCGGCCCTGGCCAGGGCGTTGGCAAGCCGTTGCTCGGGTGTGCCAGTGGGGATGGCGGTGGGCGGTGGTTGAGCGGGCGCGGATGTCGCTCCCGGTGTGGACGATGGCGGAACTCCCGTCGGCGCCTGACCGGGCGTTGCGCTGGGCGTGGCGCCAGGTGTGGCGTCGGGCGTGGTCGGCACCAGCGCGTCCCCTCGCCCGGGCGGCCGCACCGCATCTCCGGCGGCAGCCCCCGAGTCCCCGGCGAACACCTGGTCCAACGCCTTGTCAAGGGTGTCGGCGTACCCCACCTTGTCTCCGAAGGAGGCGAACACCTTCTGGAGGGAGGGGAACCTCGTTCCCGTCTTCGACTGGACGTAGACCGGTTGGACGTAGAGCAATCCCCCGCCCACCGGCAAGGTGAGGAGGTTGCCGCTGATAACGTCCGACCCGCCCTGGCGCAAAATGTTGAGCGTCTCCTGCGCCTCCGGATAGGAGTTGAACAGGTTCTGAACCTGGCCCGGCCCGGACACCGTCGCCGACTGGGGCAGCTGCAAGAGCCGCAACTTTCCGTACCCGGAAGCTGGCGTACCCTTCGTGTTCCCGGTCTCCGAGTCCACAGCAAGGAAGCCGGTCAAGATGTTCCGGTCGTTTTGACCCGTCCCGATCGGGATGTAGGTCGAGGTCAAGGAGAAGACTGCCTCGTCTTGGTTCGGCATCTTGAGGGTGAGGTAGTACGGCGGCTGCGGAACCTGATCCTGGGTCGGATCGTTGGGGGTCCTCCAGAAACCCTGGCCCGAGTAGAAGGCCGCCGCATCGGTCACGTGGTAGCGGGCCAGGAGGTTGCGCTGGACCTTGAACAAGGACTCCGGGTAGCGCAGATGCGACATGAGCTCGCCCGAGATTTCCGACATCGGTGTGACCGTGCCGCCGTAGACCCCTGACCAGGCCTTGAGCAGGGGATCCTCGGCATCCCAGGCGTAGAGCGTCACCGATCCGTCGTAGGCGTCCACCACGGCCTTGACCGAGTTGCGGATGTAGTTGATCTTCTGTGACGCCTGCGGAGTGAGTCCCGCGACGCCCGACATCACGGTCAACGCATCCCGCGTCACCTCACTGATGTCCTCGAAGGCCGAATAGGGATAGGCCTCGGTCGTCGTGTAGCCGTCAACCACCCAGACGACCCGTCCGTCCACGACCGCTGGATAGACCCGCTCGTCAAGCGTGAGATAGGGCGCGACCTTGGAGACACGAATCCGGGGGTCCCGGTCGTAGAGGATCTGGGACTCGGAGGTCACCCGGTCGGAGAACAGAATGTTGGTGGACCCGAACTTCACCGCGTAGAGCAGCTTGACCAGCGGGTTTCCAATCGACGGCCCGCCCTTGCCCTGGTAGGTGTTGTTCTTTTGCCCCTGCGCAGCCGAGTCGTCGGGATGGTCAAGCTCCCAAGGCCCCGCATCCTTGGGGGCGCCGACGATCGAGTAGTTGGGCGAGGTGGTCCCGAAGTAGATCCGCGGCTCGTAGGTCCCCAGTGCCCCCTGCGGCGGGATTCCGCCCTCGTAGAACGCCGGCCGCCCATCGGTGTCGGTCGTGTTGCCGAAGGCCGCTACCACCCCGTAGCCGTGGGTGTAGACGGTGTGGAGGTTGACCCACGTCTGCGATGCCTGGTCAATCCCCCCCATCTTCAGGTCGCGCACCGCGATGACGGTGTCACGCTTCTCGTCGTCCACCTCGTAGCGATCAACCGCCAGGATCGAGGGGAAGTCGTAGTACTGCTTGTTTTGCTGAAGCTGACGGAAGGTCGGCGGGACCACGGTCGGGTCGAGCAGACGGATCGACGCCGTGGACTCAGCGTCCTCACGCAGGGCGCCGGCCTCCGCGCTCGTCTTGGCGGCGTAGGAGGTCATCTCGACCTTGTCAAGCCCGTAGGCCGTCAACGTCGCATCGATGTTGCGCTGGATGTAAGGCGCCTCCTTGGCCTGGGCGTTGGGGTTGACCGAGAAGGTCTGGATGAGCGCGGGATAGGCCCAGCCGATCGCCAAGCCTGCGACAACCGTCAGTCCCACTCCCACCGCCGGAAGCTTCCAGTCACCCCGCACCGCCGCGACCCCAAACAGACCCGCAACAAACACAGCGACGATGGCGAGAATCGTCTTCGCGGGCAGGTTCGCGTTAATCGCGGTGAAGCCCGCTCCGTCAAACCGGTCGCCGCCGCCCAGAAGCATCGAATACCGGTCAAGCCAGTAGTTGGCGGCGACGAGCAGGGAGGTGAGGGCCGCCATCGTCCCCAGTTGTGCGCGCGCGGCGCGGGTGACGCGCTCACCACGACCGGGAAGGCCCACGCGGAGCCCGCCGTAGAGATAGTGGAGGACTGCCATCGCGACCAGGCAGGCCGCTGCCATGGTGAGGACAAAGGTGAGCACAGCCCGAAGCATCGGCAAGGTGAAGATGTAGAAGGACAGGTCAAGACCGAATTGCGGATCCTTGGTTCCAAACGGGGCCCGGTTGAGGAAGAGCAGGACGTCTTGCCAGCGGCCTTGGGCGGTCAGGCCCGCAAAGACGCCGACGATGACGGGAGCACCGATCATCGCAACGCGGCGCAGGGGCTCGAACGCCTCGCGATAACGGTCCATGACCTCGCGCGTTGAGTCGTCGGGGGCGTAGACGGGTCGCGCGCGGTAGGCGAGCTTCATGGCCGCCCACAGGGCCGCCGCGGCGACCACGCCGGCCAGGAGGAAGAGGATCGCGCGTGCCACCCACTGGGTGCGGAACACCGAGAAGTAGCCGACTTGGTCGAACCACAGGATCTCGGTCACCACCTGCGATGCTGCCAGGGCAAGCAGGGCGACAGCCCCGAGGACGATCACCGTCCAGGCGAGCGGACCCGGCTTGAAGCTGGATAGGTTCGGACGGCGAATGGTGGGGCGGCGGGGCGGGCCCGCAGAGCGCGGGCGCGGGCGCGGCGGGAAGTTCGCAAACACTCAGCGGTCCCCTCGTGTGGAAGTCGGTCGGTCCCCTCATCCTTCCACATCTAGCAGGTCGGCAGGTCGGCTCCCCGCCCGTCCCGCAACGCATCGAGGGCCGCCAGGGCTTGCGTCAGCGTGCCGACCCTCACGACCTGCATGCCGTCGGGGGCGTGACCGGCGACCTCGCGGCAGTTGGCCTCAGGCGCGAGAAAGACCTCGGCCCCGTCGCGCTGCGCTCCGATGAGCTTTTGGCGGATGCCGCCGATCGGTCCCACCTCTCCTGAGAGGGTGATCGTTCCCGTCCCGGCGATTGTCCTGCCTGCCGCGAGGTCCACGTCCCCCATCTTGTCGATAATGGCCAAGGCAAACATGAGCCCGGCGCTTGACCCTCCGATCCGGTCGATACCGAATCGAATGTCGGGGACGGTGACAAAGGCGACGATCACGCCGAGGAGCGCTCCGCCATCGTCCGCTGCTTGCGTGAGAAGGGTGACCTGCTGCTCGGCGCCGTCCCTGCGAATGGTGAGGTCAATGGGGGTTCCGCCCGAGTGTTGGGCGAGGGCCGAGCGCAGGGAGGTGAAGGAGTAGACGGGCGCACCGCCTACGGTGAGGAGCTCGTCGTCGTCGCGCAGGGCCTCGATGGCTGCCTCGCTCGTGCGCTCTTCAATCTTGACGCCGGTCGCGACGTCGAGGTGGACCACCGCCGCAGCGATCGCCGCATCTTGGGAGGAGGTCATCTGGAGGGAAGAGTCCTGCTCACGCTCCTCACGCGAGGAGGTGATGGGGTAGGCGGCCTCGTAGGGAACGAGCGCTGCCCGCGGATTGAGGTAGCCGACAATCGCCCTCATGAGCGGCAGGTCGCGGTTGGACCCGGCCGTGGTCACGGTGGAAAGCCGCAGCTCACCGGTGATTTCGTGGGAGGGCGGGTCCGGGACTTGAACGAGGTCAATCTCGTCGAGGGAGCCGAGAGTATCGACGGTAGGGCCCGGCATTTCGAGGATGTAGGGGGCGGGCAGGAAGAGGAGAACGGCGGTGCTCAGGAGGCACGTCACCAGGGCGGCCCGACCAAGGATGAGACCTTTCGGCGTGCGCGCGGGCGGGGGGGCCTGCTCGGGCGGCGGGGCCGGTTGCCCGGGAAGCAAAGCGGGCGCCGGTCGCCCAGGAGGCGGAGGTGGACCCGACTGCCCGGGAGGTGGAGCGTGCACCATCCCATCTTTCCCCAACTGAACGCCGTCGGGCGCCAACATCGGCGATGCGGGCAAGATGCGCAAGGATGGGGGGGTGGATGCGAGTGGTGTCGACCAGCCCTTCCCGCCTGAGTTCCTCCAGATGATCGAGGCCATGTTCCCCGGTCACGCCGAGGAGGTCCTCGCGGCGATGCGTGAGGGAGGCGCCGACCCCTCGAAGCTCCTCGCCGGGCTTGATGCCGACTCCGAGGCGCGCGCCCTCGCCTTTGCGCGGCTGGGCAGGGCGTTCCAGTCCCCCACCGAGGGGCCCGTCAACTGGGAAATGGCCCATGACCTCGCCCGTCAGGCCGCCGCGACCGGAGGCGACGCGTCGATCACCTCAGCGCAGGCCTCCGAGGCCCGCGAGGCCTTGAGCGTCGCCGACCTCTGGCTCGATGAGGTCACCGATTTCCCCGCCGCCGGGGGCCGCCGCGACGCCCTGAGCTCCGCCGAATGGGTCGAGGCGACCATCCCGGTGTGGCGTCGCCTCGTTGACCCCATTGCCGCCTCCATCTCCCAGGTTCTGGGCGAGGCGATCACTGAGCACGGCCGTGACCTGGAGGATTCGGTCAACCAGTCGCTCGCCGACATGATGAAGAACCTGGGTGGCGTCGTCTTCGGCATGCAGATTGGGCAGGCCATCGGCGGCCTCTCCCGCGAAGTCTTTGGCCTCACCGACATTGGGCTCGCGTTGTGTGAGCCGACGTCAGCAGCGCTGTTGCCGTCCGCCATCGTGCGCTTCTCCTCGGGTCTTGATGTGCACGATGGCGAGATGCGGCTTTTTCTTGCGACGCGTGAGGCGGCGGGAGCGCGGCTTTTCACCCACGCGCGCTGGCTGCCCGCCCACCTCATCGGCGCGGTCGAGGCCTACGCGCGGGGGATCGAGATTAACGTCGAGGCGATCGAGGAGGCGGTGCGCGAGCTCGACCCGGCGGATCCGCAGGAGCTGCGGCAGGCGCTGAGTTCGGGTGTGTTCACGCCGGCACGCTCCCCGAGTCAGGTTGCGGCTCTGGCCCGCCTGGAGACGGCGTTAGCGCTGGTGGAAGGCTGGGTGGACGATGTCGCGGGGCGGGCTGTCGCGGGGCGTCTGCCGTCGGCGGGGGCTTTGGGCGAGATGATTCGGCGCCGCCGTGCAGCGGGCGGACCGGCCGAAAGAGCGTTTGCAACCTTGGTGGGGTTGGAGCTGCGGCCTCGGCGGGCTCGTGAGGCGCGCAAGCTGTTTGCGCTCGTCGCTGCCGAAGAGGGGGCAGCGGGGCGTGAGCGACTCTGGAGCCATCCTGACCTGCTGCCGGATGCCGAGGAGCTGGCAATTCCAGAGCTGTTCTTGTCGGGGCGAGCCGAGCGTGCCAAGGCTGAGGCCGATGTCGATGCGGCGATCGCGGAACTGCTTTCTTCGGAGGCGGGCGACGAGTAGGCGGTTGCGCTTCTGGCCGAAGTTATCCACAGGTGCCGTCCTGGGGTGGAAATCGGCGGCCGTTTCGAGGCACAGTGGTGGGATGCGGTTTCGGGAAGGAGTGTCGGCGTGCACCTGAAGGCGGGGCTGAAGTGGATGTGGCGCTCGGAACTCCAGGCGCAGGTCGGGATCGACTCTGCCCTGCGAGTGGTCCTTGACCTGGAGCATCCCGGCGAGCATCGCATCGGCGAGGCGCTGGCGTCGCACTCGACGATCACCCAGATTCGCGGCATGCTCAAGCGCGAGGGCGCCGATCCGAAGCGGGCCACGCGAATCATCGGCGAGCTGCGGCGTGCCGGCCTTCTTTGCGAACCGGGACGGCCGACTTCGCGGTTTTCTATCCCTCCGGGACTGCGGGAACGGTTGGCGCCGGGGGCCGAAACTCGGGCGCTGCTGATTGAGGGCGATGGGTGGGAGGAACAGGTCCGGCTCGCTAAGGCGGCGGTCTTGGTGTCGGGGCTGGGTCGGACGGGTGCACGGCTGGCCGCGACTCTCGCCGATGCGGGGGTGGGGACGCTGTGGCTTAGCGACTCGGTTCCGGTAAGTCGCCGCGACCTTGGCGCTGACTACGGCGCCGAGGACATTGGCCGGAAGAGACAGACGGCTCTCGGGGATCGTCTGCGCAACCGGCACACGGGAACCCAAATCCGCACCTCTCCCCTGACGGAGATCGACGCGGCGGTGCTCGTGAACCTCTCCACTCCTGATCTGACCCAAGCGGCCCCGCTGTTCCGGGAGGAAATTGCCCATCTGTCTCTGGTGGTGGGCGAGGTTTCCGGGACCTGCGGACCGTGGGTTGTTCCCGGCGCCACGGCCTGCCTTCGGTGCCAATCTCTGGCATACACCGACTTCGATCCGGACTGGCCGGCTCTGGGGACTCAGCTATCTGCTGACTCGCCGCTGGAGCAGCGTGGAGAGGACCCCTGCCTGGCCGGCGCCCTTGGTGCTTTGGGCGCAGCCCAAGTGGTTGCCGCCCTGACCGGATGGGAGCCCACCTGCTCCTCGGCTCGTCTCACCCTGCGCCTGCCGGACCTCCGCACCGAGTTCACGCCAGTGGAGGAGCATGAGATCTGCGGCTGCCAAGGCCCCTTTGAACTGGTCGGTCCGGTGGAGTGATCTTGGGTTCGACTCTTGGGTTGCGCCGGGGGTGAAGAGGACAGTGCGAGATCAAGCGGGCAGGTAGAGTGGGCGGCAATGCCTCCTCCTTGGGAGGAGGCGGAAACGTCCCGCAAGCTAAGGAGCTTTCGTCATGTCTCGCGCCCGTGCGTTGTTTTCCTGCTTCTCCGTGATCGCCCTGGTCGGCAGCGTCCTTGCTGCCTCAAGTGTTGCTGCCCACGCTGAGGGGAGCGAAGGGGCAACGACCACCCTGAAGGTCAATGGCCAGGTCGTCAAGCCGCATGGGACGGTCACACTGCCCCTGGACCTCCCCTCCGTCTTCGAGCACGTCGTCGTTGACCCCGCGACGAAGAAGCCGATCGACGGAAACATGCGGTTCTGGGTTGCCGACGAGACCGATGCCAAGATCGTCGAGCAGGAGATGGACACCAAGGGCGGCAAGGCCACCTTCACGTGGACCTCGACCCTCGAGGCGGGCAAGAAGGGGGAGGCGTGGTGGTGCTTCCAGGTTCCCTCGCCCTCCAGAGTCTTCGACTGCCACCCCTACACGGTGGTCGGAAAGAAGCCCACCGACGCCGACCTCGCCCGTGAGAAGTGGCCGACCGCCAAGGTCACCATCCCCAAGATCAAGACGCAGAAGGCCGCGAAGGGCAAGAAGGCAACGATCCGGGCGAGGGGCAAGGCCAGCGGGTCCGCCGTCATCGTCTCTGAGAAGCTGACGGTGAAGCAGGGGAGCAAGACTATTGCGAAGAACAAGGCCTCAGCCAAGCTCGCCGCTGGCAACTACAAGGTGACCACGACCGTGACCTTCCGTCCATCCAAAAAGGAGCAGGTCGCGACGGGCACATCCACCCCGGCGGGCACAGCCGTGCAGGCCCGGTGCTCGTTTACCAGCATCACCGACTACGCCGACGCCTTTGGCCGGATCGGGAATCGGCCTCGAGAGTTCCACGGGGTCTCCTGCGCGGGTGACCTTTTCGACAAGGTGGACATCGGCGAGATGACAGAGACCGGCGCGCGAACCAATGTCGCAACAGGCGGGGGTTTCCGGTTCACCGTCACCTCGGTCTCCGGCCCGCCGGGATGGCAGGTACTCTCCGGCCCCCTGACCTCCTCAAGGACCCTGACCAAGTCCGACGGCGGAACCAAGACCGTGACCCGCACTGGCCCCCTCATGACAGCAACAAAGACCCAGACCCTCAAGGTCAAATAGCGGCTCCCACGTCGCGCGAAACCCCGGCCTCAGGGGCGTAGCGCGGCCAGCGGGATGACGTGAACGCCGTCGGGAGTGGTCCACATCGCGCCGACCTCCAAGGAAGGGTCGACAAAACGCCAGGTCGGAGCCTGTCTGAGCCGAGCCGAATCGCGCCGCCTACCGTCTGTTAGGCAGTTTGCAGAAGATCCGTTAGGCAGTTTGAAGACGATCCGTTAGGCAGTTTGCAGACGATCCGTTAGGCAGTTTGCAGACGATCCGTTAGGCAGTTTGAAGACGATCCGGTAGGCAGTTTGCAGAAGATCCGCTAGGCAGTTTGCAGACGCTTCGCTCGGCACATTGGTCTACCAGCGCGTCGACAGCGTCAAACCTGCAGGGGATGCGCCGCTCGCGCGTCGAACACGGAGAGAGCTACGCCCCGTGAGCCTTCGATGGCCAGGGGCTGATTGAGTTGGCCTGCTCCCACAGCTCCCGAGCGCGCTCGGGGTTGTAGGTGAGGACCTCGCGGCCTGGAATCTCATCGCTCCATCCGGGGATGATGTGGGAGGTGAAGTCCGTGGCAGGGAAGGCAGACTCCCCAAATATCGCCTCGCGGTCAATCGCCATCGACAGGGCTGCTCGACGCAGTCTGCCCTCCTCGCCTGAGAAGTGAGCGAGGTCCTGGGGGATCGTGATCGTCTGGATAACCGCGGCAGCTTGGAAGAAGTAGGAGTCGGGGAAGTCGAGAGTGAAGGTCTCCCAGGCGCTGTCGGGAATCGCGGGAAGGATGTCGAGCGCACCGGACTTGACGTCGGCATAGGCGGCCTCGAGGTCCCGGTAGAAGACGAATCGAACGCCCTGGTTGGCGACCTTCTGAGGTCCTGAGTAGGTGGGGTTGGTAAGCAGCAAGGCCTCCTCGTCGTGAGTCCACTTCTCCAGGACGTAGGGTCCGTTGCCGATGGGGTGTTCACCAAACTCGCTGGTCACGCGCCCATCAGCGTCGAAGGCCGAGGCTGGAAGCGGGGAGAAGGCCACATCGCAGAGCCGGATGGGAAAGTCAGCGACTGGGCCCACCAACTCGACGATGAACGTCAGGTTGTCAACCTTCTTCAAGCCCTCGCCGGCGATGTGGGAGTCCTTGTCGTAGGAGAAACCCTTGATCCGCTCAAAGAAGGAAGCCTGTGAGCGACCGTTGGACGCCAGCGCAGCGTCGTCCCACGCGTTGATGAACGAGTCGGCCGTCACGGGACTGCCGTCTGAGAACACCTGGTCTGGCCGGATTTCAATGGTCCACGTGGTGTTGTCCTCCGACGCGATCCCCTCAGCAGCTTCCCCAAAGACCCGATTCTCGGCGTCAATGGAAAAGAGCTGGGCGAACAACAGGTCAATGATCGCGCCTCCGAAGCTCTCACCGGCCTCGGAGGGAATGAGCGGATTCTGCGGCTCCCCCAAGAAAGCCGCGACCACTCCATCCCCCGAGGTCTTGGCAACCTCCGCATAGATCGGGATCGATTGCCAGCCGACTGCCACATCAGTGACCTGAGGCCCCCACACCCCCGACGCGGTCGGCGTCATCAACGGGATAGCCGGAAGATCCCGCAGCAGTACCTCTTCTGCCTGGTGGAGCAGGGAAAACGCCTCCCCCTCCGACGTCACCGCCACCGCCTGGTCCATGAGCGAATCAAACTCCGCCGAGGAATACCCCCCGTCATTCGCCGCCGCGTTCGTGTAGTACAGCGGCTCGAGGAAGTTCTCCAACGACGGGTAGTCCGCCTGCCATCCGGACCGGAAAGCCGCGCCGACCTCGCCGCTCACCACGGCATCGCGCAGCGACTTGAAGTCCGGGTAGACGACAGAGTCAGTCTCAATCCCCAGCGTCTCGGAGATTGACGCGAGGACCGGCTCGATCGTCAGGTGGTTCGCCGCGTCCCCGTTGTAGGCCACCGTGAACACCGCGCCCCCACCCGGCGCATCCGTAGCGCCCTGCGGCATCGGCGAACCCGAACACCCCACAAGCCCCACCGCCGCAGCGACCGCGACCAGACCCTTGCGTCTCATCTCAAGACCTCCTCGCGTCTATTCTTCCAGGAACATCAACGCCCGGGGCTTGTATTCTGCGTGGAGCGCAAAGTCGTTGTTGTGGACGGCCTTGTCAGGCGACTCTTCCAACCTCGCACGATGGCGGCGCATCAGTCTGCGCTTTTCGGCCCTTCGTGGTGGCCCGGTCGTTTGGCATGCTGGGCAACCTCCATAAGGAGAGCGGGCCCGTAGCGGTTCATTTTGACGGGGCCGATTCCGGGGATTGCTGCTAGTTCGCGGAGGGTGGTGGGACGGCGGGATGCGATCGCTCGGAGGGTGACGTCGGTGACGATGGTGAAGGCGGGCCGGCCGAGCCTTGAGGCTTCCTCCTTTCTCCAGGCTCGCAGGGCTTCGACGAGCTGGGTCTGTTCGGTGGAGAGTTCCTCGGCTTTGGGAACGGCCGCGACCGGGGCCCGGCCGCCCGCTCCGGTGGCGGCCCCCCAGAACGGCGCGAGGAACCGGGACGGCTTGCGACCAGCGGATCCACCGGCTGTCCGAGCAGCGGCGAAGGAAAGGTTCAGGTGCTCCCGGGCGCGAGTGATTCCGACGTAGAGCAGTCGCCGCTCTTCGGCGATTTCCATCGGGGTTACGGCAAGGGAGATCGGAAGCAATCCGTCAGCCAAGCCCGCGAGGAAAACCGCATCCCACTCCAACCCCTTGGCCGCGTGGAGCGAAGCGAGGGTGATGCCCGCTCCTTCGGGTGCGTGCTCATGGGCTTGTCGATCGGAAATCACGGCCACGATCTGGGCCAATGACTCGGCGCCCTGGGAGATAGCCCCTCGGATCAGGCGCTCCAGCGCGTCGAGCGACTCCCACTTTTCTCGCACGGCCCCGCGTCCGGCTGGCGGTACCGTGGACCACCCCGCCACCTCGAGCACCGAATGCGCCCGATCCAGCATGTCACTATCCCCGACTGTCCGCGCCTCAGTCTTGAGGAGGGCGATGACCTGCCGTACCTCTGGGCGGGAGAAGAACCTTGCGCCTCCCCTCACCTGGTAGGGCAGTCCTGCTTCGGCCAGTGCGTACTCAAAGGGTTCAGATTGCGAGTTGGTCCGATACAGGACGGCGATCCCCGAGGGGTCGACTCCCGAAGCAACCAAAGCGGAAGCCAGCCGTGCGATCCCAGCTGCTTCCGCGCCATCGTCCGCATGGGTTTGATAGGTGACCTCGGGGCCGGGGTGACGCTGGGCGACGAGGTCGAGGGCGGGGGCGGGCGGCTCCTCACCACGCGTGGGGCGCGCTCGCAGAACAGCGTTGGCTAGCCCGACGACCTGGGGAGTTGAGCGGTAATCGCGGACAAGCCGGATGACGGGCGCCGTGGGGTGGGCGGTCGCGAACTCCAGGAGGTGGCGGGAGGTGGCGCCCGTGAAGGAGTAGATGGTCTGCGAGGGGTCACCGACGACGCAGAGCTCCTCGCGCTCGCCCAGCCACAGGTCAAGCAGGTGTTGCTGGACGGGCGAGACGTCCTGGTATTCGTCCACCGTGAAGAAGCGGTAGCGGCGGCGCACCTCCTCGGCGGCTTGCGGGTATTCGCCGAGAAGGCCGCATGCCGCGAGGAGCACGTCCTCGAAATCCATCGACTGCGACTCGGAAAGCACCAGCTCGTAGGCTCGCATGAGGCGGGCGATGGCGGTCGGATCGGAGCCGCAGACCTCGCCGCGTCCGGCGGAAGTCGCCTGAGCCTGGTAATCCTCGGGGGTCCACATTTGGACTTTGGCCCACTCGATCTCGGCGGCGTAGTCGCGGACGGCGGCGCGGTCAACTTCGAGGCCGACGCGCTTGGCGGCCTGGGCGATTGCGGGGGCTTTGTGCTCGATGAGGCGGGGGACGGCGGTGCCCGCGAGCTTGGGGAGGAAGTGGGTGAGCTGCCGCAACGCTGCTGAGTGGAAGGTGCGCGCTTGGACGCCGTGGGCGCCGAGGGTCCGCAGGCGCGAGCGCATCTCGCCGGCAGCCCGGGTCGTGAAGGTGATGGCTAGGACGCTGGAGGGATCGTAGGTGTTGGTGCGGACACCGTAGGCGATTCGATGGGTGATGGCGCGCGTTTTGCCTGTTCCGGCGCCTGCCAGGACGCAGACGGGGCCCAGCAGGGCCGAGGCAACCTGACGCTGCTCGGGGTCCAGCGCATCAAGGATCGCCTCAGCGGAAGCCGGCGGGGCATCATCGGAACTCATCGCCGACAATCCTCCCACCACCCGGGGACGCAGACCCCCAGCACCAGTTATGGCGAAACCTGACCTCTAGAGAGGCCGACAGCGGTCTCACAGGTCAGCTTTCGCCATACTCGGCGCGGGGGAGGGGGGCGGCAGAGTAGGCGGTGAGGATTTGGGTGATGCAGGCCTCGAGCGGCACCGCGGTGGTGTCGATGACCAGGTCGAAGTTCGCTGGGTCGGTGTGGTCCACGCCGTACTTGGTTTGGTAGCGGCGCGCCTCGCTTTCGGCTCGTTCGCGGATTTGCTCGGCGGCCTCGGCGAGGGAGGCGTATTGCTCGGTGGCCCCGGGGCCCCGGCCCATGATCCGGTGCGCCGCCACTGCTGGATCGACAGTCAGTCGGACACGGAATGCTCCCGGCGCAAAGTGCCAGGCCATGCGGGAATCGAAGATGATCGGCTCGACGGCCTCGCGAGCCAAGCGGACGGTGGTCCCGTCGATGCGGTCGTCGATCATGGGGTCCACCTCAGCCAACAGGCTCGCCTCCAGCACCGAGAGCCCCATCTCAGCGGCGATCCCTCGCTGGATCGCTCCTGTCGAGACCACCTCGAATCCCAACGCCTCGGCCAACCCCGCCGCGACCGAGGACTTGCCCGAGCCCAGGTCACCGGAGATCGCCAGGTGGGGAGGAGGGGACGTCATCGTGCGCTCCTTGTGAACGGGAGGAATGTGGGAGGGGACGTCATCGTGCGCTCCTGGCGCGAGAAGGGGAGGCGCGCCGGGTGAGGCGGCGGAACCGTCATCGTGCGCTCCTGGGGTTAGAGGGTGAGAAGCATGCGGGTGTTGCCTAGCGTATTGGGCTTGACGCGGGCGAGGTCGAGGAACTCGGCGATTCCGTCATCGTGCGAGCGAAGAAGTTCGGCGTAGACCTCGGGGGTGACGGGAATGCCTTCGATGGGGGCGAACCCGTGCTCGGCGAAGAAGTCCACCTCGAAGGTGAGGCAGAAGAGGCGGCGTAACCCCAGGTCACGGGCTCGGACCACGAGGGCGCGGAGGATCTCGTGGCCCACTCCGCGGCCTTTCCAGGCGTCAGCGACCGCGAGCGTGCGGACTTCGCCGAGGTCCTCCCACATGATGTGAAGCGCGCCGCAGCCCACGATTTCTTCCTTGACCAGGGCTACTTCGAAGCCTTGGACGCCCTCGTAGTACTGGACGGGCGCCTTGCGCACAATCCGACCGGTCGCGACGTGGGGTGCGACGAGCGCGCGGATCGCCGGAATGTCGCCCGGCCGGCCGCGCCTGAGGAGAATCGGCGTCGCCACCTACGGCGCTTCAGCCAAAATCGCTGCGGACGATGACGTCCCCAACCTTTCCGCCCCGGCGTCCACGAGAGTCATGGCCGACGCGTAGTCGCGGATGCCTCCGGAGGCCTTGATGCGCAGGCGGCCGCCGACGGTGCGAGCCATGAGCGCCACTGCCTGCGGGGTTGCGCCGCCAGCGGGGTGGAAACCGGTGGAGGTCTTGACCCAGTCGGCGCCGGCATCCTCGGCGGCCCAGCAGGCGGCGACGATTTGGGTGTCGGTGAGCACGGCGGATTCGATGATGACCTTGAGCTGGTACGGAGCGGGGACAACAGCGCGGACGGCGGCGATGTCGGCGGCGACGAGGCTCCACTCGGAGGCGGTGGCGCGGCCCAGGCTCATCACCATGTCGATCTCTCGGGCTCCGGCGGCGACGGCGCGGGCGGCCTCCGCGACCTTGATGGCCGTCTCGTGGGCGCCGGAGGGGAAGCCCACCACCGTCATCGGGACTGCCTCGCTGGGCGGCAGCGGAAGGAAGCATGGGGAGACCATGACGCCCCAAACTCCCAGCTCATCGGCCTGTGCGACGAGGCGCTCGATGTCCGCCGCAGTGGTCTGGGGCCGAAGCTGCGCGTGATCAATCATCTGGGCAAGCTGGCTGCGATTCACGTGAGGGTCCCCCTGGTGGCTCTGACGTCTGCAGTGAACAATACTCGCCTTAGGCGAGCTGCGAGATGTCCTCGAGGGCTTCCTCGGCGTCGGCGGGAGGCGGAGGCTCTTCCGACATGGTCGAGGTGAAGGTGAACTCGCCGAGCGGGCCCTCGCCTTGGGCGTCAACCATCACGTCCTCACCGGTCTTGATCTCGCCAAAGAGGATCTTCTCGGAGAGTTGATCCTCGATGTCGCGCTGGATGGCGCGGCGCAGTGGGCGCGCCCCGAGGACCGGGTCGTATCCGCGCTCGGCCAGGAGCGTGCGTGCGGCGTCGGTCAGCGAGATCGTCATGCCCTTGTCGTGGAGGCGTTCGGCGAGCTTGGCGATCATGAGGTCGACAATCTCGAGGATCTGCGACCGGGTGAGCTGCGGGAAGACGATCGTGTCGTCGACGCGGTTGAGGAACTCGGGGCGGAAGTGCTGCTTGAGTTCGTCGGTGACCTTGTTCTTCATCCGCTCGTAGTCGGTGGCGAGCTCGCCGCCGGCCTGGAATCCGGTCAAGACTCCCTTGGCGATGTCGCGGGTGCCAAGGTTGGTCGTCATGATGATGACGGTGTTCTTGAAGTCGACAACCCTGCCCTGGGCGTCGGTGAGCCGTCCGTCTTCGAGGATCTGCAACAGGGAGTTAAAGATGTCGGCGTGGGCCTTTTCTACCTCGTCGAACAGGACCACGGAGAAGGGGCGGCGGCGGACCTTCTCGGTGAGCTGCCCGCCCTCGTCGTAGCCGACGTAGCCGGGAGGGGAGCCGAAGAGGCGCGAGACGGTGTGCCGCTCGGAAAACTCCGACATGTCGAGCTGGATGAGGGCGTCCTCCTCGCCGAACAAGAACTCCGCGAGCGCCTTGGCCAGCTCGGTCTTTCCGACACCCGTGGGGCCGGCGAAGATGAAGGAGCCGCCCGGTCGCTTGGGGTCCTTTAGCCCGGCGCGGGTGCGGCGGATTGCCTGGGAGAGTGCCTTGATCGCCTCGTCTTGGCCCACGACGCGCTTATGCAGCTCGTCCTCCATGCGCAGCAGCCGCGAGGACTCTTCTTCGGTGAGCTTGACGACGGGGATGCCGGTGGACATGGCGAGGACTTCCGCGATGAGTTCCTCGTCCACCTGGGCGACCGTGTCGAGGTCGCCGGAACGCCACTGCTTTTCTCGCTCGGTTCGCTGCTCGGTGAGGCGGCGCTCGTCGTCCCTCAGGGCGGCGGCCTTCTCGAAGTCCTGCTCGTCGATCGCTGTTTCCTTCTCGCGCCTTGCCGCGGCGATCTGCTCGCCCAGTTCGCGCAGCTCGGGAGGAGCGGTCATGCGCCGAATCCTCAGCCGCGCGCCCGCCTCATCAATCAGATCAATCGCCTTGTCAGGGAGGAACCGGTCGTTGACGTAGCGGTCTGCGAGGTTCGCCGCCGCCACCAGCGCCGCGTCGGTGATGGATACCCGGTGGTGCGCCTCGTAGCGGTCCCGCAGTCCCTTGAGGATGTCGATCGTGTGCGCCAGGCTCGGTTCCTGGACCTGGATCGGCTGAAACCTGCGCTCCAGCGCCGGGTCCTTCTCCACGTACTTGCGGTATTCGTCCACCGTGGTCGCACCGACCGTCTGCAGCTCGCCGCGCGCCAGCATGGGCTTGAGGATCGAGGCTGCGTCAATCGCGCCCTCCGCCGCCCCCGCGCCGACGAGCGTGTGAATCTCATCAATGAACAAGATGATGTCGCCGCGCGTGCGGATCTCCTTGAGCACCTTCTTCAGCCGCTCCTCGAAGTCACCGCGATACCGCGACCCCGCGACCAGCGCCCCGAGATCCAGCGTGTACAAATGCTTGTCCTTGAGCGTTTCCGGCACATCCCCGTGGACAATGTCCTGCGCCAGCCCCTCGACAATCGCCGTCTTTCCCACACCCGGCTCGCCAATGAGCACGGGATTGTTTTTGGTGCGCCGGGACAGAACCTGCATGACCCGCTCAATCTCCGTCTCGCGGCCGATGACGGGATCCAGTTTCCCTTCCCGCGCAGCCTGCGTGAGGTTGCGTCCATACTGGTCAAGCACCGTAGACCCGGAGGGAGCCTGCTCGGAGCCACCCCCAACCGACACCTGATCCTTGCCCTGATACCCCGCCAGCAGTTCGACAACCTGCTGCCGCAGCCGGTTGAGATCCACCCCGAGCTTGACGAGCACCTGGGCGGCGACACCCTCCCCCTCGCGGATGAGCCCGAGCAGAATGTGCTCGGTTCCGATGTAGTTGTGCCCCAGCTGAAGCGCCTCGCGCAGCGTCAGCTCCAGCACCTTCTTTGCCCTCGGGGTGAACGGGATGTGGCTGCCCGACGGTGCCTGCTGCCCCTCCCCAATCGCATCTTGCACCCCGGACCTCAGCCCCTCCAGCGTGAGGTTCGCCGACTCCAACGCCTTGGCCGCGACGCCCTCACCCTCGTGGATGAGCCCCAGCAGGATGTGCTCGGTCCCGAGGTAGTTGTGGTTGAGTTGCCGCGCCTCCTCCTGAGCCAGGACGATGACGCGACGAGCCCGGTCGGTAAACCGTTCAAACATTCCTGTGGCAGCCTTCCGTAGCGGATGCATATGACCCCGGTGACTCCCCACGTCACCAGACCCCCACGAGCCTAGTGCCAACCACCCCCGCCCCCCAATCTAGTTTCGCGTTAGGCGTCGATTATGAGGGTGACGGGGCCGTCGTTGGTGAAGGTGACGGCCATGTCGGCTCCGAAGATGCCGGTCTCTACGCGAAGGCCGCGTTCTCGTAGGAGTTCGATGAGGCGGTCGACTAGGGGTTCTGCTACTTGAGCGGGGGCAGCGGCGTGCCAGGTGGGGCGTCGGCCTTTGCGCGCCTCGCCGTAGAGTGTGAACTGGGAGATCACCAGGACCGGGGCATCGGCGTCGATGAGGGATCGTTCGTCGCGGAGCAGCCTAAGTTCGGCGATCCTGCGGGCGAGTTTGACCGCTTGGGGCTCGCCGTCATCGTGCGTCACACCGACGAGCGCGACGAGACCTTCTCCTTCAAAGCTGCCGACCACCTGGCCGTTCACGGAGACCGAGGCGCCGTTCGCGCGCTGGAGAACAGCCTTCATTGCGAGAGTCTTAGGGGATGGAGGGCCACGGGCTACCACGATCCTCGTCGGGGTCGGCGCTGGGGGCGGGCGCCGCGGACGGCCGGGCGCACATCCACGAGATAGACGATGGCGACCACCACCGCAGCGATGGACAGCAGGCCCCCGAAGCCGATCCCGCCGCGGATCAGGGGCACTCCGGAGACTCCGACAAGGGCTGCAATTCCGGTCAGGAGCAGCCATGTTGTCTTCTTCAGCTTGCCCTCGGCGTAGAAGGCGCTCGCGCGGCGGGTCAGGCAGTCGCCGAACGCCCACACCTCGATGACCAGCGCGGCCAAGCTCAGCGCCGAAAAGAGAAAGATGACGAAACTGTTGGTCAGCCGAAGCATGTGGAAGCTCCTTGTGGGGCGGTGTCGGATCAGGGTCTCATTGTGTCAGCTGGCGGGTGAGTCGGGCGGCGAGGTAGGAGGCGAGGGGGTGGCCGAAGGCGGCGACGTCCCAGGCCCAGAGGAGATCGCCCTCGACCAGGCCGTAGAGGCGGCGCGCGGCGGCCACCTCGGCGCCGTTGGCCGTTCGTGCGACGAGGTCGGAGGCCAGGGTAATGCGGGGGCCGTCGGCTTCCCCGAGGTAGACGGTGACGTAGCCGGAAGGATCAGCGATCAGGACCTCGACCTCGAAGGGGGGCGCGGTGCGAGGAGCACCTGTCTCGTCCGCTTGACCTGGGGGGATGCGCCAGTACCCGGACTCGGTGTGCCAGGGCGGGTCGGGGGGCGGGCTGGGGCGGGACGCGGCTGGGAGGGGGTCGGGCTGTGCCGGGTGAGGGCCGTCATCGTGCGCCGTGGGTGAATCCGACAGCGGGCCCAGGTGCCAGGTGGTCGCGCGGTAGGTGAGGTAGGGGCCGGCATCGTTCGTGATGGCGACCTCGCTGAGGATGCGCGCGGGCTCAATCCCTTGGTAGGCGACCGTCCCCTCGCCGCGCCAGGTCCCGACCAGCCAGGCAAGCGGGTATACCTCCGGCGGCAGGCCCGCATCGAGATGCACCACGGGCCGATTCTACGGCCGCGAGCAAACTTGGGAGTGCTGTACCAGGTTATGAGGGCCTCTTAACCTGGCAGAGCACTCCCAAGTTTGACGGGAAGCGCTG
>Ga0123356_10002335_pt1 | contig 20376 bp, 18 predicted proteins | sample TergutEmb28metaG_2_FD_92546 | JGI IMG/M metagenome (GOLD analysis project Ga0123356, IMG submission 92546) | Embiratermes neotenicus P3 segment gut microbial communities from Petit-Saut dam, French Guiana - Emb289 P3 | ecosystem: Host-associated > Arthropoda: Insects > Digestive system > Gut ... | reverse complement strand
TGTGATAGTGTTATATTTTGAAAATTTCCCACGTATTGAGCGTGCACTTGGTGTCATTGCTTCAGTTTGTGTTATGCTCGTGTTTATTTATTTTGCGTCACTAATTCTTATCATAGGAGCAGAAATCAGTTCTGAGTATAGTCGTATGCGCCAAGGATTACCGCCGCGCCGCCGCATGCCACCGGATTTATATCAGCATTGATGATTTTGTAAAACGAGACGATTTAGCCGTAAAATAGAGGTCTAGCCCCTGTAGCTCAGTGGATAGAGCAGTGGTTTCCTAAACCATGTGTCGTGAGTTCGACTCTCACCAGGGGTACCAGTTGCTCCATATACAAATTTTTATCAAATTTGTCTAATGTAATCCTTATGCCTTTTTCGTTTGCGTTGCAGTAAATCTCAGCATAAGGCTCGCTGCCATCATATAGGCAAATCTTGTTGACAAGGGTATCAATCAACGATGTGCGGTATGATATATCATTTATGTCTCCGCCTTTGAATTTTTCAAAGAAAAATTTAACTTCGTCAAATGTGAGAATCGGGCGTGTAGTCATTTCTTGTGCAAGTTGCGCCTCGAGTTCCGCTTCTTCTGATTGACGTTTTGCTATTTGGGACGTAATTACATCTATTGCCTGTCCGGATTCAATAGCCTTGATGAGATTTGTAGTGGCTTCCTCGTTTTCTTTGAGCAATCGCCTAAGGCGCTTTATTATTTCAGTGTTGCTTTCTTTATTGGACAAATCGGAAACCCTATTAGCGATGGCATCAATATAGTTGTCGGTCAGAATTGAAACAACTACACTAATGATTAAATTCTCGATAAATTCTTTGCGTATAGGTTTTTTCTTGCAACTGCCGTGAAGATGTTGTGTGACACAATAATAATAGCGATACTTCATCCTTTCATCATCTGTAGTAGTGTATCTTTCAACTTATCGCTCATGGGAGACTTGGGGTCAAAACACATGTCGATAAATAACTTCATATCATCATTGCTCTCAATCTTGGGCTTGAACTCATATAACTTCCCTTGTGGCTTATCCGTTCTTCCGAATAAGTAATCCAATGAAACATCAAAATAGTCCGCGTACCAAATCAGAGTAGTAAAAGGTGGGTCGCAAACATCATTCTCATAACGCTGAATACTAGATTGAGTTCCCCCGATTAGTTTGGCTATTTTGACCTGGGATAGCCGAAGCCCCTCTCTTAGACCACGTAATCTCTGACCTACAATTTGCATAGTAAACACCTCACTTTAGAGTACAGTATAACCGATAGTAGCATACTTGTCAACACAATAAGCGATTATACTGGATGCAGTATTAGAGACTTTGGTTTTTAGCTATAAGGGTTTCCAAAGGGGCTACCCTTTGGCACGCGGCTTTGCGAACGCAATCAAAAACATAGTTTGTACGCAACCATGACAGGACTTGGCGAAATTAAAAGCAATGTTTATATGCTTGATCCTTCTGACGATAATATGAAATTCCGGGTGACTGTTAACATGGGTGGTGGTTCAGGACAGGTGGCTATTGCAATCAACCGTGAAGAATAAGCATCTTTTTCATAGTACCCTGCCAGTTGCAAATTTGGCAAACACCTTCTTCGAGAGGCCGATTGGTACTATTATGCTAGCTTTAGCTCTTACTGGTACTTTCTTTTTTGCATGAATAATTTGCGCTTGCTCAAAAGTTGTATCGTCAATAATTCTTGGTATCCGAAGCAGTTGTTGCATATTTTGCAACAACTGAATCCTGTGTTAACTCTCTTTCGGAGAAAACACTTTTTATGTGTCGTGAGATAGTGGGCTTGTCTCTTTTAAAGAGTTCAGAAATTTGGTCAAGGGAAAGCCATACTGCCTCGCCTGCCATGCGGACATCAATCTTTGTTCCCCCATATATTTGTTTGCGTAGCAGTAAATTTCAGCATGAGCATCTTCGCCATAGGAACAAAAGGACCACAATAAAAACATGGTGGCAACAATTGTTAAACGAAAGCACCGCCTAAAAATGTAGGCGGTGCTGTGCTTACAAAACTGATGGAAAGAACTATATATCGTTTTCTTGCGCGTAGAACTCTTCCTTTCCCATGATAATGAATATCAAGGCGAGAACGCCCGTGATGGTGGAGCATAATATGGCGCAAATGCTTCCGGCCAGAGCCCATCCCCAACTCTTGCGCTGAATGGCAAATACGCCACCGACGATGGAAACAATGCTGGGAATGAACGTACTGATGCAAGCGATCCATAATATGGCAATTACTATAGGGATTATTTCTGGATCTTCGATGTAGAAAACAGAATGATTGGCTTGGAGCAAGGCAGCAATTATGGCATAGGCTATCTCGCTGATAAGACCTAACACCCCCGTCACAATGTTGAGCACCCCGCCGGCGGTAGACATCCATCGAGATGAACTGCTATTTGACATGGAACCCTCCTAAAATGAATGTATGTTGCCCATAGAATAGCACAATTCTGCCATCTTAGTACTACTAGAATTCAAAGTTTCAGTTGGTTGTAATTTGCAACTGAGCCTCAATTAAACGATACAGGTTTTGAGAAGCATTTCCGCTTTTTCGTCGTCGCTTGTTTTTAGCACAATACGTGCAGTGCCGGCTTCTTGCTCCAAGAAAGCATAGAAATAGTCCACGTTAACTTTGCCGTCTGACAGAGGTTGTATTATAGATTTCAGCAAGCCGTTGGGCACGTCCGGAATTTCAGCGGTGAGCAATGTATCGGTGCGTTCGGTAAAACCGGCTTGTTTAAGCGCTGCAGCACCTTTTTCCGGATTGTCCATAATCATGCGCACGATGCCGAATTCGGCATTTTCACTTACAGATATGGCGCGCAGGTTGACACCCGTGCTTTCCAGTGCTTTTAGTATGGCCAGTAAGCGTCCCGGTTCGTTTTCGGCAAAGACTGATACTTGTTTGATTTTCATGATTATCCTCCGCTTGTTTTTACAACTGTGGCAACTCAGAACGGTCCACAACGCGCTTGGCTTTGCCTTCGGTGCGCGCAAGCTTGCGCGGTTCCACCAACTTGATACGCGCCTTAATTCCAAGGACGCTGTCGAGTTCGCGCTGTAACTTGATCTGCAATGATGACATCAGTGCCATCTTGTCCGAAAAAATACTCTCGGAAACCTCCACCCATATTTCAAGCTCATCGGATGCGAAAGCGTTCTGGCGGTCCACCACAATCATATACTGTGGTTCAATTCCCTCGACTGTCAGAAGCACACTCTCAATTTGTGACGGGAAAACAGAAACGCCGCGCACGCGTATCATATCATCGCTACGTTCGGTGATGCGTACCATGCGTGCCATAGTGCGTCCGCAGGCGCAGGTTTCAGTAATAAGACGCGTGATGTCCTTGGTGCGAAAACGCAATACGGGTTGAGCCTCTTTGGTCAATGTCGTGATGACCAACTCACCCTGCTCGCCATATGGCAGTGTTTTACCTGTGACGGGGTCAATGATTTCTGCCAGGAAGTGGTCTTCCCAAATGTGCATGCCGTTTTTGTGAGGGCATTCCATGGATACACCGGGACCCATAATCTCTGTAAGTCCGTATATGCTGAGAGCAGTAATACCCAGCTTGTTTTCAATATCGGCGCGCATATTTTCACTCCATGGCTCGGCCCCCAGTATGCCAAGCCGCAGTCTACCATTGTACAGGTCAATGCCGAGTTCCTGTGCTGTTTCATGCAGAATCAGGGCATATGAAGGTGTGCAGGAGATAGCTGTTGTGCCCAGGTCTTGTATCATCATTAGTTGGCGTTTGGTGTTGCCAGTTGAGGCTGGAACAACAGTGGCTCCGAGCTGCTTGCCGCCGTAGTGCAAACCTAAACCGCCGGTGAACATGCCGTAGCCGTAAGCATTCTGCAAGGTGTCCTCACGCGTCATGCCAGCGCAGACCAGTGAACGTGCAACAAGTTCGGCCCATGTGTCAACATCCTTCTGAGTGTAAGGCGCGATAACGGGCTTGCCCGTTGTGCCGGAGGATGCGTGTACGCATACAACCTCGTCCTGGGGTACGCATGTAAGTCCGAAAGGATAGTTATCACGAAAATCCAGCTTGCTGGTGAAAGGCAAATTTGCGACATCGGCTAATGTTTGGATGTCATCCGGTTTTACACCGAGTTTTTGCATGCTGTCGCGATAAAATGGCACGCGCTCATAGACGTAGGCGACAGTCTTTTTTAACCGCTCCAACTGCAGTTTTTCCAGTTCCGCACGCGGCATGGTTTCAAAATGTGGATGGCGAATCATGACAACCCTCTTTCCGTAAAAATCCGGTACAAGCCGGAATGTTAGCACATAGACTTTTCTGGTATTCTAGCGTTTTGCTACCTAGTATGCAATTGGTGCTGAGGCGTTGCCATGCGGGATGTTTGTTATAGGTGGTAAAATTACTTTGAGAACTGGGCACAATAGCGGATGAGTTCGGCAAAATTGGTGATTTTGGTTTGGTTATTGTTCTCCATGATGCCGTCATAAGTTAGGCTAATCCAAGGCTTGTGATATTCCGCTGAAAAATGCTCTGCCATAGATGCCACAATGCCGCCCGGCATGCAGCCGTGTGGCATGACTGAAATTACCCCGGCAAAATGAGGCGATGCCATCCAGTGTACGCCGGCGCCGATGCTAAGCACGGCTTCGCTACCGCAACGCGGCGACAGGTAGCGTTTTGTTTGATGCAGTATATCAGCAACGCTTGGCTCGTCATGTAACTCAAGCGTACTTTTTACAATATCCAGCAGTTTGGCATCGTCACCTTCAACGATGCGGTGTTTTATGAAACTAGCCGGAATTTTACTCCAGCGGCGGAAGCGTATTTGGTCCTCAAGGTTGCGCAAAGACGTGTATTTAATCCATTCACTCATAGGCGAAACAACCACTTCCAATCCGGCTTTCTCGCATTCACGTACAAGATTGTTATTGCTGAAAGTGTTGGTGCGCAGGAAAATTTCCCCATTGATACCTACCAACGGGCGGCGCGGCATATTGCGGTCGCGTGCCTCGGCGAAGTCGTCTGCAGCCCGGCGTATTAGCGGGGCGAGGGGCTTGCGCACGCGGCAGGACTCAACCATGCTTTGCAGGTGTTTCTGGAAGAGAAGGTCAGCTTGTCCAGACGTGCGTTCATATGGACGCGTGCGCCATAGCAATCGTTCCAGCCAGTCAACGGCGAATATTGCCCCCAGCCCGTAGCGCAGTGCGTCTGTGCCCAAATTTATGTCCCGGTAGGCATTGTTGGAAACGGTTGTGAGCACTTGTGCTGGATATCCCAGCGCATGCAGCATGCGGTCCTGCTCCAAGGCATATTTGCCCAAGCGGCATGGGCCGTATGAGCCGGCCATCACCAGCAGCGCATTGCTGTGGTCTGCCTGCTCATCTTCAAAAAAGCGCAGGTAATCCCCCAGCGTTATGCGGTAAGGCAGGCATTCTGTGCCCGATGTGACGCGATTTGCCAGCAGTAGGTTTTGTTCGTTAGGCTCAGGCAGGATTTGTACGCGGCAGGCGACGGACTGCATCACCGCTCCGAGAGCGTCGACGAAAGGCGCCATGCGCGGCACAAAGAATGTTTTATTGGTGATGCTTATGGCGCTACTGGAGCGGCGTATTATGGCAGGAGGGCTCTCTGGTTGCTGCCCAGCGGCGAAGCTGTTAATCGTGTCTACAAATGCTTCAAGGCGTGTTATAAGCCCTGCCTCAGCGGCATGTTCATCAATTTCCATTTGCCCCATGGGTTTGTCGCCCATGATATCCTCCAGCACCGGCAGGATGAATGAGTTTGGTCCGCAACCGAAGTTGGTAATTACCAGCCCATATACGTTTGGCATGCGTGAAATGATGGCGGATGCGGCAATCAGCTTGCTTTCATATGACCAGTATGGTCTATCGGAGTAATCCGCTGTATTGATGTCCTCAAGCGGCAGAAAATCCATTGGTATGGGAACGACCCCCAAATTGGCAAGGGTTTCGGCAATGCCCAGATTGGCACCGGAGTCCTGTGCCATATAAGCGCGCGAAAGGATTACGACACCGATTTGTCCGCTACGCTTAAGGCTTTCCAGCAAATTGGCACCGGAGTCGCCTCTGGTTTTGTAGAAATCGTTTTGTGCGTCAATACCGGCCAGTGCTGCCAGTCTGCCGGCTTTACGGCTGAAGCCCATCTTGGTGGCGGCCTGCGCCAAATTGGCTATGACATCGTCATCACCAAGGCTGAAATCCAGTAGCGGGGAGAGCATCTTGTCCCCTAGTTTCAGCACCTGACGCACGATGAATGGGGCTGCCTGTACCAGCGGGCAGGAATACTTTTGATTATGGTCGCCCTCCTTACGTCCGATGCGCAAAGCTGATGGATATAGGATGAAATCACATTTGTCTTTTAAGCTGTCAACGTGGCCATGCATCAGCTTCAGCGGAAAACAACTGTCGCTGTATGCCAACTCTGATGCCTTGGTCATGATTGAAGCTGTGGTTTTGCCGGAAAGGAGTATGCGGGCACCCAATGCGTTAAGAAAACCGATGAGCAAAGGTGCGAAATCATACGTGAAAAGAGCGCGTGGCAGTCCCACAAGCGGTTCGTGTCCGGCATCTTCCCTGTAGCCTGCAAAAAGCAGTTTTTCACGATCATCAAATGCAGTAAGCTGTTTTTTTGTGGCGCCAAGGCTGTCGTAGCGGTCGCAGCGGCTGCCGTAATAAGTGTATTTGCCGTCGTCCAATGCCATACGCGTGATGGTGCAGTTGTTGTCGCACGATTGGCATACGAATGTTTTTAACTCACACGGCTGGTCGACGATCTGTTGAAATCCCTTGAAGTTGCTGCGTTGAGTTCCCTGATTCTCCCTTGCCAGCAGCGCTACACCGATGGCACCGGATACCTCACGATGCGGAGCGACACTCACCAGCCTGTCTCCCAGTTGCTCGCGGAAAGCGGCTACAACAGCCTCGTTATAGAACACGGCACCTGTAAGAATTATTTTATTCCCGAGTTTGCGATGTCCCACAACCTTGGACAGGTAATTTTTGGCGATGGAACCGGACAAGCTGGCAACGATGACCTCAAGGGGTACTCCCTCCTGTTGTGCCAATGCCACCGACTGACCTATGAAAGCAGCGCAGCGTGTGCCGAGGTCAATGGTAAAATGTGCCAGAAAAGCCAACTTGGCGAAATCACTGTTGGTAACCTTGAGCCCCAGCATTTCAGCCAACTCATCAATGAAACTGCCTGTGCCGGCGGCGCAGGCTTTGTTCATCTGGTAGTCAACGACTATCCCTTTGCGTTTGAGCACCAGTTTTGAATCCTGCCCGCCGATTTCAATAATGTCGGCATTCGGGTCTATCTCAGCCGCACAACGCGTCTGCGCAGTGATTTCGTTTTTCACCAGATCGGCTCCAATGAAATGCCCAACGAGGTAGCGCCCCGAGCCGGTAACACCGACTCCTAGTATATTTACCATGCCGGCGCCTTGCTGCAGCAGATTGCGTAATAGTTGACGTACGGCATCTACCGGGCGTCCCGAGGTCATGATATAGTTTTTTGCCAGCACCTCTTTTCCGCTGGCCTCCATGATGACCGCTTTGGTGCTGGTTGAGCCGACATCAATGCCAAGGTAGCCGTCTACGGATGCCTTAATGACCGGCGGAGTTGCGGGAATTGCATCGGTTTGTTTCTGTGGCAATGGCGGCAGGCGGAAATATTGCTGCTCTGTGCGATTTGACAAAGGAAAAGGGGGAATAGGCGCAATCTGGCGACGAGTCAACAGCGCGGCACCGTAGGCTTCGCTGAAATCAGGATTTGGCGCAACGTTTATCTTAACAGCATACCCGTTTTTTTCTGAGAAAGCCTCTTCCAGCGCCCGCACAATGGCAGGGCTGTGGGCCAATCCTCCGGCAAGGAAAATGGGCTCGATAAAGGTGTCCGGGTGGAGTGCCGTTACCATGCGTGCAACAGACTGGCATAATGCATAAAGCATGGCGGGTAATGCAACGCCTTTCTGCTGCAGATGGATAAGGTCACTTTTGGCGAATACGCTGCAGCGTGCAGCGATACGCGGGGCTGTGCCGCTGTGCTCTAATGCTAAGCGCGAAAAATCGTCCAAACTTAGTCCCAGACGATAGGCTTGCTGCTCAATAAAGCGCCCTGTGCCGGCAGCGCAAAGAGGGTTGGAGGCTATTTTCCATGGCTTGTTAAGACCGTCCTCAAGCTGCACAATGAGAGAGTTCTGCCCACCAAGCTGAATGATGCAACGTGCCTCAGAGTGCTCTTGCAGCACTCCGGTTGCCAGTGCCAAAGGGGACGTAAAAACTGCTGTATCGGGCTGACTGATGAGTGTGCGACCTGAGCCGGAAACCCCTAAGCCTTTTGCCTTGTCCCAGCCGTCCAGTTGCAAGACGGCTGCGTTGGAGGCCGTTTCCGCATTGCTTGTAATACGAACACTGGCTTTGTTCAGGAGTGTGCCATCGGCTGCAATAAGACAGGATTTAACATTGACCGAGCCGACATCCAAGCCGATAAAAGTATCCACAGTTCGATATTTAAGCACATACGCGTGCTTGGCGCAAGACAGACGGCAGGGGCTTACCTCTGGGGATTATCTGATTATTGCTCTTACTAACCCCAAAATGGTCGCAACAACGGAAAGAATAATACTTGGAACCCGTAGGGATTGATTATGGGCTGCAATGGAAATAATAAAGAGAATAACAGATGTAACCAGTAGGACTAAACCGAAAATCCATACTGCGGAAACGATGGTCTTCTTTGTGCTTTTTTCCATGCTTTTACCCCTTAGACGCAAGTATAGCTTAAGCTTTTTTTGCTGTTGTTGCAACAACAGCAAAAAGAATTATCGGTTTACAGGAGTTTTGCTAACCACTGATATGTTATACTACCTGCAACATGCGCTCCACTGCAGCATAGGCACGCACGCGTATATCTTCCGGCACAATTACCTGAGGTTGCATGTTCTCAAGGCAGCGCAATATTTTATCCAAAGTGGTGACTTTCATATCAGGACACAGTGCTTGTGGTGTTATGGGGATGAACTCTTTGTCCGGAGCCTCTTTTTGCAGGCGATGAATGATGCCGCTCTCTGTCCCTACGATAATCTGCTTAGCATCGGTTTGCTTTGCATAGCGCAACATGCCGCTGGTTGATGGAACTGCATCGGCCAATTGGCTTACCTCAAGGCGACATTCAGGGTGAGTTATTACCTTGGCTTGCGGATAATCTCTTTTCATTTCCAGTATATGTTGTGGCAGGATGCCGGCATGAACAGGGCAGAACCCGGGCCACAAATGCAGTTTTTTGCCTGTTTGTGACGACACCCACTGACCCAGATACTTGTCCGGCACAAACAATATCTCCTGCTGTGGCAGGCTTTGTACCACTTTGACGGCGTTGGCTGACGTGCAACAGATATCGCTTTCAGCCTTGACCGCAGCGGACGAATTGACATAACAAACCACCGGTATGCCTGACAACGCCTGCTTTTTGCTCCGCAGGGCTTCGGCGGTAACCATGTCAGCCATAGGACATCCTGCATTGGGCTCAGGCAGTAGTATAGTCTTCTGCGGGGATAAGATATTGGCTGTTTCGGCCATGAAATGAACTCCGCAGAAAAGAATTACGTCTGATTGAGACATGGCTGCCTGTTGTGATAACTCAAGCGAATCGCCTACGAAATCGGCGATGTCCTGAATTTCGCCAGGCTGGTAGTTGTGCGCCATTATAATAGCCTGCCGCTGTTGCTTTAGACTGTTAATACGCTGCACTATTTCTGATGAATTGCTCATATTCGTTTGTTTGGCAAATAGATTTTATTGATATCAGTTTCGGAAGAAACTGTCCTTTGTAAAAAACATTACAGGCACTCCGAGCGAGAGAATATACGTTTTTAGGTTGGAGTTATAGATTGCAGGGGCTGTCGCTCAGTGAATGCAAAAAGACGTCCGGAATTGTGGCGACCTGTGTCTGTGTCCATTGCTGCAGGCAGCACACAGAGCAGAAACTGTAACGATCGAAAGAATCCTTGCCGCACAGCCGTGAAATAATCAACCAACCGCGCAGAGCATCTCCAATATCCTGGTCCGGATCTATTTCTGCTTGCTTGCCGCAAGCATCGCATGTGCGCCATGAATCTGACATTTAATAGTTCCTCTATTGGAGATAATTATACTTCATGTTAGTGCCAATTCGGTTATCTGTCAATTTTATTTGAGTAATCGCAGGCGTGGACCCTCGTGATGCAAAAGTTCTGCGGGATATGCAAAATGGCGCAGACAATGCTGTGGCTGATTAGTGTTTGGTGCCTTTCCTAAGGGCTTTTGAGCGGGGCTTAATTTCTTCTTCATCGTCACCATCGTCATCTTCAAAGTCGTCTTCAACGTGCCCTGTCCGGAATGCCTTCATCGTTTTGCCTAAAGCTGATCCTGCCTGCGGCAGTTTGCCTATGCCGAAAATCAAAAGCGCTACGACTAGGATTACAATGATTTCAGTGGCCCCAATTCTAAATGGCATATTGCCTTCGTGTCATGACCCTTGACAGACGAACGACGAACAAATCGTGGCGCTACAATCAAGAATGCCACGGACTTTAATGATAGGTGCCGTTAATGGTTATTGTCAATCTGGAAAGACATGCAAGTATATACTTTTACAAGCCGGTGGTTTTGTGGTAAATTTGGCGCATGATATGTTTGGAATTGCCAAATGCGGTGTGTTATGGTGCCTGAAATTCGGCAGGCGGCCCATATCGGCTTTTGTATGGGCGTGCGCCGTGCAGTGGATACGGTTACACAGGTAGCGCAGCAGCATGGTGGGGTGGAAACGTTGGGGGCGCTTGTGCACAACCAGCAAGTGTTGGGAAAGCTGGCTGGATGTGGCGTACGTATCATTGATAGTGCCGCAGAAATACAAGGTGATACAGTGGTCATCAGCGCCCATGGGGTTGGTCCGCAGGTGACAGCGGAACTTGAGGCGCGTGGCATAAATGTCATAGATACGACATGCGCTTTTGTTAAGCGCGCTCAGGTGGCGGCACACCGTCTGTCTTCAGCCGATTTTTACACTATCGTTTACGGGGATGGGGAGCATCCCGAGGTTAGGGGTATACTGGGTTGGGCCGATGGCAAAGGTATGGCGACACTGGATGCTGCGGAGTTGCGCAACATACCGGACATGCCACGTAAACTTGGTCTGTTGTCGCAGACGACGCAAATTCCGCAGGCTTTTGCCGCTTTCGTCAAGGAAGTAGTGGATATTGCCTTGGTAAAGGATGCTGAAATCCACGTCATAGATACTTTATGCCATGACATTCGCCGTCGCCAGACAGATACTCTTGAAATGGCTGAAGGCTCGGATATAGTGTTTGTGATTGGCGGACGCAACAGCGCCAACACAAAGCATCTGCTTGAGTTATGTGCCACTGTGGCGCATGTCTACCAGATAGAAACTGCCTCTGATATTGATCCGCTGTGGCTTTGCGGAAAGAAGAAAATTGGAGTGACGGCAGGGGCGTCTACGGATGACGCCACAATTGATGATGTGATGCTGCGACTGCGTGTTCTCACTGATGCATGATGCGGCTTTATGTTTTGCTGGTATAATATCCCAAGGTAAGAAAAGAGCGGAGCATAGTAACACCTTGAAAGGATGACCTCAAGGTCGCCTTTCGGGCTAAACTGAGTATGGAACTAACTAAGTCACACGGCGTAATTCCCAAATCTGAATTCCGTGCCTATTGCATTGCGGCATTGGGCAACGGCATGATTTATGGTCTTATGTCGTCGTTCATTTCTGACTTTTACATAAGCGTCCTGCGTGTGGGACCGCTTTTTGTGTTCTTTCTTATGTTGTGCGCTCGTATATGGGATGCCGTCAACGATCCCATTATGGGCATGATTATTGACCGCAACTCGCTCAAAAGCGGCAAAATGAAACCGTATATAAAAATGGCCGTTTTGCCGGTTGCAGTCCTGACGCTGTTAATCTTCTGCGCCCCGGATCTCCCCATGGGGCTGAAAATGGTTTATGCCGTTATAACCTACGTTTTGTGGGGAATGACTTACACAATCACTGATGTGCCTTTTTGGAGCCTGCCGAATATTATGACACCCAAGCCGGAAGAGCGCGGGAAGCTGCTTTCTTTTGCTACTGCGGTAAACGGAGTCGGAGTTGCTGTGCCGGCAGCGCTGTTTATGGGTCTGGGATATCTTCTGCCAAAGCTTATAAGCCAGGGCGGTCTTGAACTTGAGCGTACCAAATACTTAATTGTGGCGCTAATTGCGGCTGGCGTTGGCATATTTTTATATCTGCGCGCCCTCAAGGTCAAAGAACGCATTGCACTACCCCTCCCGCAAAAACGGAAGAATGGAACATCCGAGGCACTGAGGTTGGTTTTCAGGTGTAAGCCACTGATGCTGACAGTCATAATGGGCATACTGGCGGCTGGACGCTACCTGTATCAGGCTGGCGCAATTCATGTGGCGCGCTATGCCATTTATATCGGTCCGTCGCTGGATGGCTTAAGCACCAAGGAAATTGAAAGCGCGCTGCAGGCTAATATTTCGACTGTGGCGTTGGTGTATTCCATTGCGGTCGGGCTGGGTATGCTTGTTACAATGCTGGTGGTTTCTATGCTGATTCCGCGTTTTAACTACAAACAAATAATTATCTTTTCCTGCATTTTGGGTAGCGCGGCAAGCTTTGGAATGTACCTAATCGGGTATGAGCACTTTTGGCTCTGTGTTCCGCTTCTGGTATTAACCGGCATACCGCTTGGTGCGATTAATGCGCTGGTGTATCCCATGATTGGGGATGCTCTGGACTACATGGAGTGGAAGACAGGTGTGCGTTATACAGGCGTTGGACAGGCATGTATGACATTTACGCAGAAGCTTGGCAATGCGGTGGCAACGTCATCTATCGTGCTGATGTATATGTTAATTAGGCTTGATATCCATAACATTGGCATTGACAACACCGTAAATGTGACACAGTTGAGTTCCGCAGTACGTGGCGGCATGTTTTCACTTGTGTCGCTCATTCCGGCTATTTCACTACTGGTTTGTATGGTGCCGATTTTCTTTTACAATCTGACCGGGGATAAAAAGGAGCGTATAACACGCGAGTTGGCGCAGCAGAGAAAAGCCAAGGGCGTTGAAATCGCAGACGGCATTTCAGTGCCGTAGCTTCAATGTAGCGCAGACAGGCGTCAGGGCTTTGCGGCGCAGAATCCATGCTTTCATTGTGTGCGAAAAAACTGGTCATCATCATACTACTATGTTAAACTTCACAGCTAAAGGAGCGTTATGAAGAAGAGTGTTTTTTCGGGAGTGCGACCAACCGGACGATTGCATATTGGGAATTATCTGGGTGCCGGGAAGAATTATGTGGCGCTGCAGGATGAGTATGATTGTGTCTATTGTATCGTGGATTTGCATGCCTTAACCACGCTTGAGGATACAGACAAGCTGCAAGGGAACATCTATGAAGCCATGTTGGATCTGCTGGCAGCCGGACTGGACCCGCAGAAATCCGTTATTTTTGTGCAGTCGCACGTTCCTGAAATCAATGAATTATTCTCTCTCTTAAGCATGGTAACACCGCTTTCATGGTTGTTACGCGTACCAACATTTAAGGAAAAATCCCGAATACATCCGCAGAATGTGAATTATGGGCTGGTAGGTTATCCTGTGCTGATGGCAGCTGACATATTGTTATACAAGGCTGATGTGGTGCCTGTTGGTGAAGATCAACTGCCGCATCTGGAATTGACGCGTGAAATCGTTCGCCGCTTCAATGAGCATTTTGGAGATACATTCCCTGAGCCGCAAGCCAAGCTGACTAATTTCCCGCTGGTGGTCGGGCTTGATGGTAAAGACAAGATGAGCAAGAGTTTAGGAAATCATATTGAACTGACGGCCACGGCAGAGGAAACCGCAAAAAAAGTTATGTCGGCGGTAACTGACCCTGCCCGCAGACTGCGCTCCGACCCCGGACATCCTGAGGTTTGTAATGTTTTCAAATTGCGCCGGCATTTTGAGACTGAATGTATGACACAGGTGCAGGCCGATTGCCGTGATGCCAAAATAGGCTGCGTGGATTGCAAGCGCGCTCTGGCTGAGGCAATTAATCGGGATTTGGCGCCCTTGCGTGCCCGCCGTGCCGAACTGGCATCTGACCCTGAGTATGTGCGGCAAGTAATGCTGGATGGGGCTCAACGTGCACAGATTATTGCCAAGAGGACGCTAAACGAAGTCAAAAGCAAAATGGGTCTTATCTAGCAGAGCGAAGATGTTCTGCTTATTTAAGCAGAGGCGCTGCTTAGCGATGCTTATCAACGAAACGCTTAATGCGTACCAATGCCTCTTCCAACTCAGGTACTGACGTGGCATAGCAACAGCGTACGTAGCCCTCACCGCATTCGCCAAAGGCTGTGCCCGGAACTGCGGCCACTTTCTCCTCAGCCAACAATTTCTCGGCGAATGTTTCTGATCTCATACCTGTGATACTGATGTTGGGGAAAGCATAAAAAGCACCCTTTGGCTCAAAACATGAAAGGCCAATATCGCGCAATCCTTTGACAAACATCTGGCGGCGGTGGTTATAGTCAGCCACCATTTCTTCAACACTGTCGCTACTGTTGCGCAATGCCTCCAATGCGGCAATCTGTGCCATGGTGGGGGCGCACATGATGGTGTGCTGGTGGATTTTTGTCATGGCGGCGATGATTTCGCGTGGACCGGCAGCATAACCGATGCGCCATCCGGTCATGGCGTATGCTTTTGAGAATCCTCCAAGCAGAATAGTGCGTTCCTGCATGCCCGGCAACGAGGCAAAGCATGTATGTTCTATGCCATAAACCAACTGCGAATATATTTCATCCGACATAACAAGCAGGTCGTGGCGGCGTGCCACGTCGGCAATCTGAAGCATCTTTTCGCGGGGCAATACAGCACCTGTGGGATTGGCGGGATAACCGCTGAGGATGGCTTTGCTGTTTGCGCTGACGGCAGTCTCAACTTTTGATGAGTCTATTTCAAAACAGTCGCTTTCATAGGTGGGTATTATAACCGGCGTACCCGACGAAAGGATTACTGATGCTGGATATGCCACATAACACGGAGCGCCCATAATCACCTCATCGCCCGGGTCGATGGTAGCGCGCATGGCAAGATCAAGTGCCTCACTCACTCCAACGGTAATCAATAGTTCGTCGTCAGGGTCGTAATGCAATCCGCAGCGTTGCTCCAAATGACGCGACAGTTCCCTGCGCAATTCCGGCATTCCCAGATTGGACGTGTACATTGTGCGACCGCGCTCAAGAGAGTAGATGGCAGCTTCACGGATATTCCATGGAGTGGTATAGTCCGGCTCTCCCACACCAAGCGATATGACGTCTTTCATTGAGGCCAGCAGGTCGAAAAATTTGCGGATGCCTGATGGCGCTATGCTATTGACCCGTTGCGATATAATGGGCTTTCCGGATGGACTAAATGGTCTTATGGTAGTCATTAAAGTATCCTGCTAAAGAATAACAGCCTGACGCTTACTTTCCTCTTTGGTATCAAATATTTCGCCGTCTTCTTTGTAGCGGCGCAGTACGAAATGGCTGGCAGTGCCTGTAACACCCTCAATGGGTGCCAGCTTATGCGTGACAAACTCGGCAACCTCCTGCATTGTGCGTCCTTCAACGACCACTGCCAGGTCATAGGTGCCGGACATAAGATAGACAGTGCGGGCTTCGTCAAATTTGTAAATCCGCTCGGCGATGGCATCAAAACCAACCTCGCGCTGCGGAGTAATTTTAACCTCGACGAGCGCCCATACATGCTCATTTCCAACCTTATCCCAGTTGATAAGAGTCTTGTACTTGATGATGGCACGATCGTCCTCTGCCTGTTTGATAACCTGACTCACTTCAGTGGCGCTTGAGCCGGTCATGGCAGCGATTTGCTCAGGTGTAAGCTTGGCATCTTTTTCAAGCATGCGAAGGATTTCTTTATTGGACATATTCGTGCACCTCACTATGGAGAAATAGGGAACAAGTATTATAGCAGAACAGTTGTGTTTGTGTAATATGCGCTATGCGGCGATTATTCCGAAGACATAAGAACGCATGGAGGCCGTTTTCTCAGTTCTTTTGCGCAATACCAACTATGGAGTCAAGACAACTCAAATTATTTTCGATGGAGTAGCTTTCGAGCCCATCAATTATTTCTGTGGTGGCAGTATGATTGATAAAGGTGGCTGTGCCGACCTCTACCGCACTGGCACCTGCCATTATGAACTCCAACGCATCTTGTGCTGTTATGATGCCCCCTCCGCCAATCACGGGTATTTTTATGGTGGCGGATACCTGATATACCATATACAATGCTACGGGTTTTATAGCCGGACCTGACAATCCGCCGCTTGTGTTTGCTAGGAGTGGACGGCGTTTCTTAATGTCAATGGACATTCCTTTCAGTGTGTTGATGAGAGAGACTGCGTCAGCTCCTGCCTCGGCGACAGCATAGGCTAGTTCAACGATGTTGTTGGTGTTTGGTGTCAATTTGACGATGACAGGCAAGGATGTTGCCTGTCGCACCGCACGCGTTACTGAGGCGGCAGAAGCCGGATTGGCACCGAACTCAATGCAGCCTGATGCAACATTGGGGCAGCTGATATTAACTTCCAATCCGCTAACGCCGGGAGTATTGTCCAGCCGCCGAGCCAATTCGGCGTACTCATATATGCTCTCTGCGGCAATATTAACTATAACCGGCACGTGCCAGCCAGCCCACATTGGCGCCTTATCACGGACAAGGACATCAATCCCCGGATTTTGCAATCCTATGGCGTTGAGTAAGCCGTCTGGAGTTTCTGCGAGCCTTGGTTGCGCATTGCCGCTACGTGGTTTGAGTGTGGTGGCTTTGCATATAATGGCACCAAGCCGCTGAATGTCGCATACAGCGCTCATTTCATCGCCGTAGCCAAAGGTGCCGGAGGCCGCCATTACGGGATTGGCAAGTTTTAGCCCACGCTTGTTATGCGGTGCCAGTTGTACGGATAAGTCGACCATTGTATTCAAAGCGTCTTAATTATACTCATCGGCGCATGTGGCGGCAAACGCGAAATGTTACCTCATTCCCATAATATTATAACCGCAGTCTACGTATAGCACCTGCCCTGTAACGGCTGATGCCGCATCAGATGCCAGAAAAGTTGCCGCAGCTCCAATTTCTTCGGCTTTCACATTACGTTTTAGCGGAGCGCAGGCAGCGTGTTGAGCCATGAAGTCATGGAAACCACTTATGCCGCGTGCCGCAAGCGTACTTATTGGTCCTGCACTGATGCAGTTGACGCGAATATTCCGTGGACCAAAATCATAAGCCAGATAACGCATAGAGGTCTCAAGCGATGCCTTAGCCGCGCCCATGACATTATAATTAGGCATCACCTTTTCTGCCCCGTAATAACTCATTGTCAGTATGCTGCCACCGGATGTCATCAGCGGTGCAGTGCCACGCGCCAAGGCTATCAGTGAATAAACGCTAACATCTTGTGTAACACGAAAATCTTCACGGCTGGTTTGAGTAAAGGTTTTTTCAAATGCCCTGCGCGGCGCAAAAGCAACTGAGTGCAATAATAAGTCTAACCTTCCGTACTTGTCGGCAATGATTTTGTAAATAGTCTCTATATCCGCATCACTTGTTACGTCGCAATGACAAAGCGTGCATTCAAAGGGAGAGCCTGCAAGCAGTTCCTGTATGTTCTCACGATGACGCTCATCTTGATACGTAAACACCAGCGTCGCACCAGCACTGCACCAAGCCTGAGCCACAGCCCATGCGATGGAGTGTCTATTGGCCACTCCGCAAATCAAACTGATTTTCCCTTCAAGCAAACCCAAGCAGCATACCCTTTCATTTTCTAGGTGATACATTATAGCATGACAACGCAGTCGTAGTATGGTTCTTTGCCGTCTTTCCCGGTTATTGCCCATACTTCTTTAAGCTTAAAAGAAGCCAACCGCAAAGATATCGCAAAACACATTGAAATATGCTATATTATGCAATATGAATGCGGTAATAATGGATAAAGCGCAAAGTGGACCGATCAGGACTGCCGAAGTTGTTAGTTGGCTGTTATCTCATGGTATAAATGCTGCCACTAATGAAGAATTGTCGGCATTGCTTGGTGTATCACAAAAGCAAATGCCACAGAGGCTCGCTCCCCTGTTAAAACGCAACGAAATTATTTCGCCATGCCGTGGCTTTTGGCTACCGATACCTTTTGAATACCGACAGTGGGGCGCTCCGGAAGCAATATACTACATCGATAAGATGATGCGGTTTCTTGAGATGGATTATTACGTTGGCTGGATGTCCGCGGCTTCCATTCTTGGCGCTAAACATCACGCTGTGCAAGTATTTCAAGTGGCGACAGAAAGACCAATAAGAAATCGGGTTATCGGGCGTTCCGACTTTAGATTTTTCCAAAGAAGCAATGTGGGCTTATTGCCGTCATTCCGCTATAAAACACAAACCGGCTCGGCTAACGTATCTACAAGAGCTGCAACAATGCTCAGTGTTACAAATGATCTGCGTATTGTTGCAGGTCTCGAAAACGCTGCTAATATTATCATTGAACTCAGTGATACTGAAGAACCATTCATCAACGAAGTTGCTACATGCTCACACCTATTTCCGATTTCTGCATTGCGTCGTCTTGGTTGGATTATTGAGAACTTCACTGATACGCGTGGTTTGGATGTTCTGGCTTCTATAAGCCAAGAAAGCGACGCAAAGATATCAAAGCTGTCATCGTATAAAACTTACAGTGACCAAATCGACAAGAGATGGTCTCTTGATGTCAACGAGAGGGTTGAACCGGACGTATGATACCTGCAAGTGATATTACAGGGTGGAGCGTAAATCATCCATGGGCTTCCAGGGATGATATTGAGCAGGATTTACTGCTTTCTCAGGCAATCTGTGAAATTGCAAATAATCAATTACTTGGTAATGAGTTGATTTTGCGGGGTGGCACAGCATTTCATAAACTCTTTTTGCCAAAGCCGTATCGCTATTCTGAAGATCTGGACTATGTACGCAACAGTGCCGGAGGAATCGGTCAAGTTATTAAACAGTTAATCATGATTGGTGAAAGATTAGGATACAAAGCCAACAGCAATTTAGCAAAGTTTCCGAAAGTTTTCTGGAAAACAGTTTCAGAATCAGGACAGCCAATTAGAATCAAGATTGAGATAAACACATATGAACGAACTCCTGCTATGCCGCTTGCTCTAAAACATCATATCATTGAAGCTGAGTACTACAGTTCTCGGGTAAATATTGCTACTTTCCAGCCGGAAGAACTAATTGCGACAAAGATTCGCGCTCTTTACCAACGATCAAAAGGGCGGGACTTGCTTGATATTTGGTTGGCTCTCGAGTTACTGAAGCTTGAGCCGGCAATAATTGTTGATGCATTCAAAATATATCGACCTGACGGCATAACCTCAGCACTGGCGATAAAGAATCTTGAGAGAAAACTGGAAGACAGGAAATTTCTTGACGATATTTACGGTTTGGCAGTTCTTCGCGATTTAGATTATGACATTATCGCAGCAAGCGAGGTGGTAACCGAAAAACTGCTGCGACTGTTGTGAACTGAATGGTTAAATCGTTATCTACACAGAAGAAAGTCGTATTTCATGCATGTCCAAATCTGGATTATTAACGTGGGTTCCTTTTATACAAATCTTTACTCATTCAATAAATTTCATTGGGCTTGTACAGAAAAGGGATGAAAAACTGTTGACACGATGTGTTATGGGTGTATAATGGTACCAAGGTGTTTCGTCACCGTTAGGATTGCGAGCGATATATGTATAGAAAGGGGCGGCGTAAGTCGCCTTTTTCTATTTAAAGTAAAAAATGAGTAAATTGTATTTTTATCTCGTAGATAATAATTACCTTGATTATTTAAGGTTGTTTGAACCGCGGGTACCCAATAATTACGATATTTATGACAATAATATGTTCTTTTGTGGCGTGGTAAATGAAGTAAATAATGGGCTTCAATATTTTGCCCCCGTGTCATCCCATATATCAAATAGACCAACAAATATTATAATTCACGACAAGGATGGTAAGTGGCTCTCAAATATTCGGCTGTTATACATGGTGCCAGTACCAACTTGTTTGACGAAAAGAATAGATTTTAAACAATTGCCTACGGCAACAAATTGACCAGCTCCCAATAGTTATACCAGTTGTAATGTTAGTCCGGCCGGTATCTTTACCTCAGGTGCCGGAGGTCTGTATCCCAGCGAACTATGTGGTCTAACTTGATTATACTCTTTCCTCCAT
>Ga0123356_10002334_pt1 | contig 20378 bp, 16 predicted proteins | sample TergutEmb28metaG_2_FD_92546 | JGI IMG/M metagenome (GOLD analysis project Ga0123356, IMG submission 92546) | Embiratermes neotenicus P3 segment gut microbial communities from Petit-Saut dam, French Guiana - Emb289 P3 | ecosystem: Host-associated > Arthropoda: Insects > Digestive system > Gut ... | reverse complement strand
GACCGCGCCGACATGAAGCTTCCCTATAATCAGGACGAGCTGATTGAGAAAATTCTTGAGGTTAATCCGAATACAGTTATAGTAATGGTCGCGGGTTCTCCCGTAGACATGACGCGCTGGGCAGACAAGGCGCGCGCAATCGTCTGGTGCTGGTACGCGGGCTGTGAGGGCGGGCACGCGCTTGCCGACGTACTGCTCGGTTATATAAACCCGTCAGGGCATCTCCCGGAAACTTTCGCGAAACGCTTGGAGGATTACTCATCGCATATTAACAATAATATAGGCGAGTTCCCCGGAAAAGACGGCAAGGTTCATTACTTAGAGGGAAATAAGGTCGGTTATCGGCACTTCGATACTGCGAATATAGAACCGCTGTTTCCTTTCGGGCATGGGCTTTCCTATACAACATTCGCGCTGTCCGAGCTTTCAATCGACGGCTTAAATGTAAGCTGTATTATTGAAAATACCGGCGAACGGACAGGCAAAGCAGTTGTGCAATTATACGCAGGAATAAACCTCTGCTCATTCAAGAAAATCAAGCTTGCACCGAAAGAGAAAAAAATGCAGTGCTTTACACTAAGCACTGCTGAAAATTGCGAAATCCGGCTCGGGTTTTCTTCGCGCGATATACGATTGAGAGGAACAATAAACCATGAATGAGGATTTGCAATAAAAATCACTTATATATTTCGAGCGCCGCCGCACGCAGGCGCGACGCGTCTTCCAACGGCACAACCGCTTTTATACGAATACCGTTTTCTAAGTATTCACAGTCTGTCACCTGTCCGCCGGCGTAAATACGGGATACAAGTGAGCCTGAATCAAGCGGTAATAAAACCGATATTTCCGAGCGGCTTTCGGCGAGTTTTTGTGTAATCATCTTTTTCAGGTTTTCGATTCCATTTCCGGTTTTAGCGGAAACAGCAACGCTGTCAATCGGCGGAATCGGCTCGTTTGAAATATCGCTCTTGTTATACACGCTTAAAATCGGCTTATCGCTGACACCGAGCTGAATGAGTACGTCATTTACTACCTGCATTTGCTGTGCTGAATCATCGGAAGAAGAGTCAACAACATGCAAAAGCAAATCGGCGTATTTCGTTTCTTCAAGCGTTGCACGGAAAGCGTCCACAAGGTCGTGCGGAAGCTTATTAATAAAACCGACAGTATCTACTAAAAGTAATTCACCGCCGCCGAAGTTAACGCGGCGCGAAACAGGGTCAAGCGTTGCGAAAAGCTTATCCTCCGCTAAAACATCACTACCCGAAAGATGATTTAAAAGTGTTGATTTGCCCGCGTTTGTATATCCCACAAGCGCGGCAATCGGAATATTTGAGCGTTCTCTCGCCACCCGCTGTACGTCACGGCGGGATTTTATTTTGCCGATTTCTTTTTCAAGCTCGTTCAGACGCTTGCGTAAAAGCCGGCGGTCAACCTCAAGCTGTGTTTCTCCCTCGCCGCGGTGAGCCGCACCCGCGCCTCCGCCTCCGCCCCCCATTCGCGACATATGCGTCCAGTAGCCCGTCATTCTCGGAAGCAGATACTTCGTCTGTGCGAGTTCTACTTGAAGCCGCCCCTCATGTGTCGAAGCACGGGTGGAAAATATATCGAGAATCAGCGATGTTCTGTCCATTATTTCTGTCTTGCCGAGTTCTTTTTGGATATTGCGGATTTGCGCCGGAGTTAATTCATCATCAAAAATAACCACATCAGCGCGGAGCGCCTGAATTTCAAGCACAAGGTCATGCAGTCTGCCGTAACCGAGATAATAGCTTTTATCGGGACTTTGGCGGGGTTGAGTTACATGCCCGACTGTGATAAATCCGGCAGTGTCGGCAAGCTGCGAGAGTTCTTTTAAGGGGTTCTGCTCGTCTGTCGGCGCGATGTGGACATCACGCCCTACGACGACACCGACTAAAATTGCGCGGGCGATTTCAGCGCCCGCTTTTTTTGATTCAGCAGGGCGGATTTTAACATCTGCTGATTCAATTTCAGCCCACAGAACATCATCAGGGATAGAATCCGGTTTATACAAGCCGAATAAATTTACTGAAAGCTCTTCGCTGTTTTCGTCTTTGTCTAAAATCCCGACCTGCATAGAAACAGCTTTGCCGTCCTTTACGCCGACCGCCGCCATAGCGTCAAGGCGAATAGTTTTCAGGGACTGCATGTCTACTTCCGAAAGCCTTGAATTCCCTCTCGGGTGGGTGTGAATACAGCGTATACCGGAAAGCCGTTCTTCTGAGCGGCGGGTTCTCAGAATCGGAATTTTCACCCTGTCCTGCTCCCCCACCGCGACAGCTAAAATCCGCCCGGTACGGTCGATGTACACCATTGCCTCTCTTCCGGTAACTTCGGTAAAAAAAGCTAAAATTTCAAGCATTTCCGGCGTGCAAAATTGTCTGCGCTCTGTCCCGATTTCGTAAATGCTTTCTAACCGCTCAATATAAGAGCGGCGGATTCCGGTTATATTTCCGTCGATTTTTTTCATAATATTTCCTTAAAGTTTATATATTTCCGATATAAACAAAGTTTAAATTTTCACGCGCTATTTCAGCCAATTCAAAGAGCCTTTCTTTAGAGGTCGGTTGTTTTTCCGACATGTTATAACGCGGGAAAAACCGCGATATATGATAGGGTATGTCCAGCGAGATTGAAGCCAGCCACGCGGTTAATTCCCGCATTTCTTCCGCGCTGTCGTTTTCGTCCGGAATAATCAGCGTCGTGACTTCAACATGGCAGTGCTTAGCGCTTAATTCTATACTTTTTTTCACGGTTTTCAGGTCGCCGCCGTGTTTCTTATAGAAGCTGTCAGTGAACGCCTTTAAGTCGATATTCACAGCGTCGATAAACGGCAGTAGTTTTAAGAAAGGTTCTTCATTAATTAAGCCGTTTGTGACAAGCGCTACTTTCAATCCCGCCTGCTGTAGAAGCGGCGCAGTATCCATAATATATTCATAAGAAATAAGCGGTTCATTATAGGTAAAAGCCACGCCGATATTATCGGGAACAGTCAGCGCGATTTGCACTAATTCCTGCGGCGAAATGTATTCCGCAGAAACGATTTTCTGCGAAATTCCGCTGTTCTGACAAAACGAGCAGGACATGTTACAGCCGTAGCTCCCGACTGATAAAATCGGGCGTCCGGGGTGAAATCTATACAGCGGCTTCTTTTCAATCGGGTCAACCGCAATGGAAGTAATCAGCCCGTAATTCGCGCAGATTATTTCATTATTTTTGCAAATCCGCGCCTTGCAAAAGCCCTTTTGTCCCTCGTCTAAATCACATTCATGCGGGCAAATTGTACATCTCATGTATATCTTATTACCTCAAATCGTTCAAGCGAATAAGGCTCGTTTTTACCTATTCCGGCTTTTTGTAATGCAATTACCACCTGCTGTTCAATCGTGTCTACGCCGTCAAGATTAGGCAGAAGCAGTCCGCGCTTATATCCGTTTGTTACAATTACGCCGTATCTCAAAACGTCAAGTTCGTCTGTATTTTCAATAGCTTCCGGCGCACCCAAAACGTCTACGCTTATTACCAAATCGTCAAGCTCATGTGCGCCGATTGGAGGAAAGCGCGGGTCTTCGGTCGCGGCGCTTATACTGTTTTTGAGGATTTCTAAAGCTATATTAGCTTGTGTCGGCATAATAGTACCTATGCACCCGCGCAGATTTCCGTGCTTTTTGATTGAAACAAAAACACCGGCTTTTTTCGTCAGCATTTCTTGCGGTAAGTCGTCAGATAGCTCTATTATTTTTCCGTTTTTTACGAATTCTTCTATATTACTGCGCGCTAATTTTACATAGGCGCTCTCGGGTTCGCGTTCCCCCGTGAAAGCGGCAGTCAGGTATCCCACGCCGAAAGGCGCTTCGTAACACAGCACACGGCTTTTCACGCTCATTCCGTCAAGACAGCCGGCTAAAATAACAAAGCTCAAATACCCGCACTCACCGGCTTTTTGCCGCAGAGAATTACTCACAGAACACAGCTTTATAAAATCAATGTTTTTTACACATTCCTGCATTAATTCATCGAATTCCGCGCCCTCCGGCGCCAAACCGTAAGGCCCGTCGGCTTTGAGTTTATGCGACATATCGCCGCTCGCTATTACCGCGATTTTACGATTCAGTTTCGTTGCGGCTTTAGTTATCGCCGTCCCCAGAAAATAATGCAAAGGCGCGGGTAAGCCCGATATTGAAACCCTTACTATTTTGCGCTCCGTACCGAGAAACGCCAGCGGAACCATAACCCCGTGGTCTAATTCAGGTTTCTTTTCACCTTCAAGCCCTGCGGCAAGCTCATAAAACTCCGCAGTTTTCGCGATTTCGGCGGCGAGCTCATCGTCATATTGAACGCTCAGTTTTATATGCCCTGCGCCAAAATTACCGAAGTCACCGCTTGCCTCTTTTCCGGGCGCGATATGAATATAATCGTGATATAAAATACTATGCGGCGAAATAATAATAAGCGTATCGGGATTGTCTTTCTCAATCTCGGCAGATATTTCATTCATAGCGCGGCGGGTATAAGGGACTTCATTTCCATTTCCTATGCCGTCAACCAAAAGCGGCGGATGCGGGACTAAATATGCTTTCAACATTAGCTTTCTCCTTTTTACTTTTGCAAATCAATTATTAAATCCCTGAAGTATGCTGCCTGCTCAAAGTCAAGCAGTTTCGCCGCCTCTTTCATAAGTGCGGTATATTTTTTGACCTGGGTTTCTTTTTCTGATTTTGTGAGTTTTTTACGTTTCTTTTTGTCGCCGCTTTCAGAATCGTCTTTGCCCGAAATTTCAATTATATCCCGCACGTTCTTTATTATAGTCTGCGGTGTAATTCCCCGCTCGGTGTTATAATTCTCCTGAATTTCCCGTCTGCGGTTAGTTTCGCGGATTGCCGCTTCCATCGAGCGGGTGACATTATCGGCGTACATTATAACCTCGCCCTCGGAATTCCTCGCCGCTCTGCCTATGGTCTGAATCAGACTGGTTTCACTGCGTAAAAAGCCCTCTTTGTCGGCGTCAAGAATCGCCACAAGCGACACTTCAGGCAAGTCCAAACCCTCGCGCAGTAAATTAATTCCGACAAGCACGTCAAACTCGCCAAGCCGTAAATCACGCAGAATCTCCATGCGTTCCAAGGTGTCAACGTCATGGTGCATATAACGGACTTTAATTTCGTATTTTTCAAGATAACGGGTTAAATCTTCTGCCATGCGTTTGGTTAAAGTAGTAATCAGCACGCGTTCTTTTTTTCCGGTGCGGGTGTTGATTTCTGACAGCAGGTCTTCAACCTGCCCTGCTGTCGGCTTGACAGTGATTTTCGGGTCAAGCAGCCCCGTCGGGCGTATAACCTGCTGTGCAATCCTCACCGAGCGTTCTTTCTCGAACGCAGAGGGCGTCGCCGAAACGAAAATCACCTGATTGATTTTATTATAAAATTCCTCGAAGTTCATGGGGCGATTGTCATACGCTGACGGAAGCCTGAATCCGTAGTCAATCAGATTTTTCTTACGTGCGTAATCCCCGCCGAACATGCCTCTTACTTGAGGTAACATAACATGGCTCTCGTCCACAAAGAGCAGAAAATCCTTAGGAAAGTGGTCGATTAAGGTCAGCGGCGTACTGCCCGGTTCGCGCCCCGAAAGCACCCGCGAATAGTTTTCAATCCCGCGGCACATGCCTATTTCACGAAGCATTTCTATATCATATTTAGTGCGTTCTGCGATTCGCTGTGCTTCAATAAGTTTATGCTCGGCTGTAAAAAACTCAACCTGCGCGTGCATTTCCGCTTCAAGCTCTTCAAGCGCCTGTTCAAGCTTGTCCCGCCCGACAATGTAATGCGTCGCAGGAAACACTGTCGCGTGTAGTAGCGTGCGTTTTACGTTACCGGTGACTGTTTCAAACTCGGAAATCCGCTCAATTTCATCCCCGAAGAATTCAACGCGAAGTGCGGTTTCAATGGGATTCCCTGACGGGAAAATTTCAAGCACGTCGCCCCTAACGCGGAACTTTCCTCGCGCAAAGTTTATATCATTACGCTCGTATTGGATTTGCACTAATTTGCACATAATTTCATCACGTCCGATTTCCATACCCTGCCGCAGTGAAATTACGTTTTTAATATATTCCTCCTGCGCGCCTATGCTGTAAATACAGGAAACGCTCCCGACGATTATAACATCGCGGCGCTCGGCAAGAGCGAACGTCGCCGAGTGCCTGAGTCTGTCGATTTCTTCATTAATAGAGCTGTCTTTTTCCATATACGTATCAGTAGCCGGAAGATATGCTTCCGGCTGATAATAGTCATAATAACTCACGAAATACTCTACGGCATTATTAGGGAAAAACTCGCGGAACTCCCCGCAAAGCTGTGCCGCCAAGGTTTTATTATGCGCCAAGACAAGCGTCGGGCGGTTGACTTTTTGGATTATATTCGCCATCGTAAAAGTCTTTCCCGAGCCGGTGACGCCCATAAGCGTCTGCTCTTTATCGCCGGCGAAAATGCCGTCTGCAAGAGCTTCAATAGCTTGCGGCTGGTCGCCGGTTGGTATAAAATCTGATTTTAAGTCGAAGTAGTCCATTATTATTTTGCTTCCTTTTTAATCACCTCAAGCGTGATGTTATCTATGAAAAAAGTCGTTCTCTCGCTGTCGTTCTTCCATGTGTTGAGATAAATTACCGGCTGAGAATCTGTGAGAGTGCCTGTCCATTCGCCTCTGAACCTATGCCAAATATCAATCTTTGCACCATAAACTGTATTCCCGACAGCGGGATAATTCTTATTATTAATCTGCCATTTTAATGTCCCCGAAGCACCCTCGCGCTTAACATCTGCGGAAAATTTTACGGTAACGGTTTGCCCCGCATACTCGGCTAAGTCGAAACGCACCACAAACCAGTCAATCGGGTTTACGATTTTCATTACGCCGGTTCTTTTATCTTCGGGCAGGTCAACGATATTAAAAAGATTATCCATTTTCAGGATTTCTTCACGGCGGTATTTCTTACTCATTTATTTCTCTCCTGCAAGTTTTATCATAACTATTTTAGCAAATCAGATATGACAACTGCCTGTCATATTCAAATCTTAGTTATAACTAATCCTACAATTATTCCGAGCAGGGTTATTAAGGGCGCGATTCGGTTTTTTCTCATAATGACCGATTGCGGTATGATTTCCCCGAATACCACATACAGCATCGCCCCGCCTGCAACCGAAAGCGACAAAGCCACAGCGAAATCAGAAGTATTGCCGATTAACATACCGATAAGTGCACCGAAAATCGTCGGTGTGCCGGAAATTGTCGTCAGAAGCACAGCTTTGCGTTTGCTTACTCCGCCCGCGAGAAGCGGTGCCGCGATTGCCATTCCCTCCGGTATATTATGCAGAGCTATCATAAGCGCAATAATCGCGCCGAGCTTGAGATTATGAGTACCGCCCGCGCCGATTGCTATACCCTCGGGGAAGTTATGCAATGCGATTGCCGTAAGCATTATAATCCCAGAATGAAGCATCTTTGAACGGTTTTGTATAACCGAGGTCTGGTGATAAAGCTCTTCGTGCGTTTGGTGTATATTCAGGTTTTCGCTTTTCGCTTCGGTTATAGTGTCAACAAGTCTGTTTAAAGCCATAATAATAATAACGCCTAAGATTAAGCCTAAAATCGCATTTACAATGCCCGAAAGCTCAACCGCCTCCGGCATTAAACCGAAGCAGACTATACTCGTCATAATCCCTGCGGCGAATGACAAAAGCCAACAGGTCATATTTGCTGACGAGCGTTTTATTAATATACCCGAAATTAAACCGCCGAGTCCCATTCCGCAGATTCCGGCGCCCGCACTGAACAGAATTATTTGCATTGATACAGCCCTCTTATTTCCAGATTTCGGCGAGTGTTTCATGCTCGCGCATTGACCAAACGCCGTCCCTGCCTACGATTACATGGTCTATTAGTTCTATTCCCGTTGTTTTGAGATAGGTATGCAGAGGCGTTGTAATGTCTACATCTGCCTTTGACGGCATACAACTGCCATAAGGATGATTATGCGCTATTACTACACGATTGGAGCGCGCCTTAAAGATTTTCTGCAGCAAACCCCGAAGCGGTAATTCAACCTTTCCAAAATCGCCCTCGCAGACTTTCTCGCTGTCGATTAGATTCAGCTCGTTGTCCAAAAATACACAGCGCACTTCTTCGTGAACCGCGTCAAGGAACATCGCCGCGCAGTAATTATTCAGCGCGGTTGTATTCCCCAGCCCGAGCGAACTGCCTTTCTTCTCCATTATATAATACTTCGCCAACATTCTGAAAAGACACACCATACTCGCCGCGTGTTCGCCCACGCCCTTGACTTCGAGTAAGTCCTCGTAATTCGCGCCGATTACATTTACAAAACCGCCGAAATGAGCAATGAGCTTATGAGCAAGCTCATTTGTGTCACCCGTGGGAATAGCATAATACAGCAGGAATTCTAATTTCTCATGTTCGGGAAAGTTGTCAAGCCCGCTTAAAAGAAACTGCTCTTTTTTTCTTTGTCTGTGTCCATGATGGCTGTGTTTAGCCGGTTTTTTGTCCATATTAATAAATCACCGCTCCCATATCGGCACTTGTCACTTGCTTCCTATAACGCCCCAGATACCCGCCAACATCAGTAATTTTTATAACCATGCTCTTTTTGCGCGCTTCAATAATACTTTCGTCCACTAACAATTCAAGCTTTCTGTTCGGAATATCAATATTGATTCTGTCGCCGTCAAGAATATAAGCCAAAAGCCCCCCCTCTGCCGCTTCCGGCGAGATGTGACCTATTGCCGCTCCGCGGCTTGCTCCGCTGAAACGCCCGTCAGTGATTAGCGCAACCTTTCCGTCCAAGCCTTTTCCGGCTATAGCCGCTGTGGGAGCTAACATTTCCGGCATACCCGGCCCGCCCTTAGGCCCCTCATAACGGATAACAACTATATCTCCTGCCTTAATTTCATCGTTTATTATGGCGTCTACAGCCGCCTGCTCGCCGTCGAAAACCTTTGCAGTCCCCGTGAAGTCAAACATTTCCGGGTTTACTGCGCCTTGTTTTACGACTGCGCCTTTTTCGGCTAAGTTGCCTTTCATAACCGCTATTCCGCCGTCTTTGCGGAAAGGGTTTTCGATGGTTCTGATTATATTTCCGTCGGCGTATTTTTTCGGCGTGCCGGAGGCGTCACGCCCTACGGTTTGTACATCCGAATTAATTAAATTCGCTTTTGATAATTCGTTCATTACAGCCTGAATCCCGCCGACGGCGTTTAAGTCTTCAATGAAAACTTCGCTTGCGGGATTGAGTTTGCACAGTTGCGGAGTTTTTCCGCCAATCGCCTCGATGTCGTCCAAAGTCAAACTGACACCCGCCTCCCGCGCAATCGCAAGAATATGCAAAACAGTGTTGGTTGACGCGCCGATTGCCATATCTACAGCTAATGCATTATCAAAATTCGAGCGGGTCATTATATCCAAGGCGCGAATATTTTTCTCGTATAATTCCATAATCAGCTCGCCCGTTTCCTTAGCAAGCCGCCGCCGAGCCGCTGTAACAGCGGGTTCAGTGCCGTTATAGGGTAACGCTAACCCCAAAGCCTCAGTGAGGCAGTTCATGGAATTCGCCGTGTACATTCCCGCGCAGGAACCGCAGGTGGGGCAGGCGTTATTCTCAAAGTCAAGCAGAGCGTTATCGTCAAGCTTTTTCCCGATTGCCTCAAAGGTTTCCGAGAGATTCACCCGCTTGCCGCCGACATTTCCCGCCAGCATAGGCCCGCCGGAAACGAATACAGACGGCAGATTGAGCCGCGCCGCCGCCATAAGCATAGCAGGAACAATTTTATCGCAGTTCGGGATAAACACAACCGCGTCTAATGGATGCGCCGTCAGCATAACTTCTATACTATCCGCGATTAATTCACGCGAACACAAGGAATATCTCATGCCCTCGTGGTTCATGGCTAAGCCGTCGCAAACTCCGATTGTGAAAAACTCAAAAGGCACGCCGCCCGCGTTTCTGATTCCGTCCTTGACACAGCGGGAGATTTCATGCAAATGCGTATGCCCCGGCACGAATTCACTCGCCGCGCTGACAACGGCGATGAAAGGCTTTTTCATCTCGCTGTCGGTAATGCCGAGCGACTTCAGAAGTGCGCGATGCGGCAGACGTGAAGTGCCGGATTTCATTTTATTGCTTCTCATATTTTGCTCCTTTAATTTCACCTATATTTCACGGGCGAACACTGTTCGCCCCTACATTTAAAACGGGCTTTTCTTAAGCCAGCCCTGCTCTTCCCAATATTTTTTATCGGCAGTATCGACTTCATTTTTAAGCATACCGCGACGGAATAAAAACATAAGCCGCATAAATAAATAAGCCGAGCGTTTCTTCCCCGAAGCGACTTCTTTATAAAACCGCCGCGCGGACTTTTTGAGCTTATTCTCGAATTTGGCTCTGCGCCCCCGATTCACAGTCTCCCAATTGATAGCCCGCATTGCGAATCCCGCACTGTAAATCCTGTTCACCCCCCAGAATTTAAGGTTCGTAATTATAGTCTTCATCGCCTCTTTTGTTCCCGCGCCTGCCGTGGTTGAAATCACAAACGCTTTCTTGCCAAACATTTCAAGGCGCGCTCTGTGTACGATGAATATAAATGCAAAATGGTCAAGGAAAGCTTTGACCGCGCCTGTAGCTTGCAAAACATAGACAGGCGTTGTGAAAATTATCGCGTCAGCCGTAAGTAGCATATTTAAAATCGGCAGGGTGTACTGTGAATCGGGGCAGGATTGCTCGCTTTTTTCTAAGCACTGCATACAACCCTTGCAAAATTCCGGCAAGTCATGCGGCAGAAAAATCTCGGTGAATTCCACGTTCCCGCATAAAACCATTTCATTCTTGAAGAGCTCTGTCGCCGCGTATGTGTTCTCTTTTCTCGGGCTTCCGTTAATGACCGCGATTTTCATATTTTATTCCCCTTATTCCTCACAAAATAAATAACCACCGCAACCAAAACCGCCGTCAATCCGATTCTGATTATCCAGCCGAGTAGCGGCATAAGGATATTCCCGACGAAAAACCATACCACCGCCACGATAAGCACAAGAATTAAAATACTGATGAATTTTTGCATTACGTCCCTCCGTTCAACGGGCGATTACTAATCGCCCCTACACAATTGTACATTGTCAATTGTCAATTGTTAATTGTTCGCCAGCGCCGCGCCGATAATCCCCGCATCGTTCCCGAGCTTGCAAATTAATATTTCGGTATTCTTTGCGCTGTTTCGGGTGTAAACTTCCTTTGCGACTAATTCACGAAGCGGTACTAACAAATAATCGCCCTCGTTGCAGACCCCGCCGCCTATACAAAGGCAGTCGGGTTGAAAAGCGTTAATCACATTAGTAATTCCGCAAGCTAAATACTTGATATAATCGTCCACGACGCTTTTGCCCGCCGTGTCACCCTGCTTCGCCGCCATAAACGCTGTCCGCGCACTTGTTTTTCCGAGCTCCTGTGCAATTGTATGCATCGCGCTGTCGGGGTTATTCAGCATTGCTTCCTTTGTCATGCGTATTAATCCGGTCGCTGACGAAAAAACCTCAAAACAGCCTTTGCGCCCGCAGGTACATGGTAAATCGCTGTCTGCGTTTATAACCATATGCCCGATTTCACCTCCGGCGAAGTTTTCGCCGCAAAACAATTTCCTGTCTATTATTATGCCCGCGCCGACGCCGGTGCCGAGGGTAATTATAATTGCGCTGTTGCTTCCTTTTGCAGCTCCGGCGGCGAATTCACCGTAAGCCGCCGCGTTTGCGTCGTTTTCAATGAATACCGGAAGCCCTGTTTCTCTCTTTACATCTTCGGTCAGAGGTACATTATGCCAGTTCAGATTACCCGAAAATTCAACCACACCGGTGCTTTTATTACAGCTCCCCGGACAGCCGAGTCCTATACTCACCGCGCCCTCGCCGCTTTCGGCTATAACCTCACGAATGAGCGTTATTATATCTGCTAATATTTCTTTGTAAGAGCGCTCTTTTTCAGTTTTCACGGATTTTTTAAGAAGCAATTCGCCCTCAGCATTTACCGCGCCTGCCGAAATATTAGTCCCGCCTATGTCAACGCCTATATAATACATAAGAACCTCCCGTTTTTAAGGGCGGGGTTACACCCCGCCCCGTTTCTGTTTTTAAAAAGAGTTTTTTCACTTCAGTGAATTTTCTACTATTAAAAAGAGTTTTTCACTTCGGTGAATTTTCTACTTTTAAAAGATTTATTTCACTTCGGTGAATTTTCTGCCGTTCGTCGAGCGGTATACGATGGTATCACTGCCGTCTCTGCCGATGGCATAAATTGCTGTTGTATCTGCGTAAACCTCATATATATCAGCGTTTAAGCCGCTGATTTTAGTTCCGCTGCGCCCTACGGAAGAATACAACTCTCTGTCTTGAATATAAAACAGCGTATTTCCGTTATACAGCGCCAAACCGTCCCACGAGAAGCTGTAAGCAACGTTAGCCGCTCTTCCGGTGCCTTTTTGGAAGTTAATGTCGTTATGGTTGTCTATGAAGAAAATCGCGCTTCCGTTATCAGTAGCAATGAAAGCCCAGACATCATCGCCCACAAGCTCAACAGGGTTCGGGTTGGAGGCTGTGCCGTTAACCTTGAAAATCCCTCTGTTTCTTAAATATGTAAGCGTTTTTCCGTCACTGGCGAGAGTCGCATAACCAACACTTCCCATAACTCTGTCTGTTTCAAATCTGCCGTTCTTAATGCGTATGATTGAGCCGTTGTGGTAGAAAGTGTTTACAAAACTGCTGACACCGTATATTGTTCCGTAGCTTAAATCAAACTCTCTCGTGTTAGCCGGGAAAATAAACTGGTCAACTGTTCCTGAAAGCGATATGCCGTCCTTGCCCTTATTACTGATAAAGCTTCTTGCGCTCGAGCCGTAGGTGTTATATACGATTTGCGACATATCATTGTTAAAAGCTACGATATAAGCACTGCTTCCGAGTCTTTGCCTTGTGTTTTCGTTAAAGCCTCTCTGAACGTTTAATGTATCGTTTCTTTCATAGTAAATATACTTTGCGCCGTTAGAAACCGCTACAGGTATAAAATCTGTGCCGAGTTCGGTTTCTTTTCCGTTGCTCCAAATAATCCCGATGTGGCGGTCATTGCTCTTTTCAGCGACGAAACCTACGGTTTTGCCGCCGGGGGAGATTACGCAGTCGTATGCGGGCTCTAAGCTCCAGCCCCACCAACCGCTGTCAAGCGCGAAATCATTTGAAATTTTCCTTGTATCCTTGCCGTTCCAAAGGAAAAGCTCACCCGCGTCATCGTCATCGTAGTATTTCGTATAAGCAATACCGCCGCCGTTGGGCGCGAACCAAAAGTCCCGCACGTCGCCGTCTATCCGGTCAACCTTGCTTCCGATAAAATACAGAGTATAGCCGTCTATACTGTCTTCGTCCCTGACTAATATTGCCGCTTTTGTTCCGTCAAGGCTTATTTCTATATCCCAAATAGAGCCGTCAATTTTAACGCCGGCTTTTCCGCTCGGGAAAACCATAGAGGTTTCATAATCAATCGGAACCGCAAACACAGAGCCTTTAACGGTCTGATACTGCCCCGGGCTGAGCGCTGAAAATAAAACAATCAGCAGAATCACGCCCAGTACTGCCGCGCCTGCGACCATAGCGAACTTCTTCAGTTCCATGCCGAGGATTTTCTTGCTCTCGGTTTCCGCTGATACTGCGGGTGCGCCTGCCGCCGCGTAAGCCGGAGCTTCGGGGGTTACAGGAGGAGGTGCTTGCATAACCGGAGCGGGAGGAGGTGCTACAGGAGCAGGGGCTACAGGAACTTCTGCCGGAGGAGGCGCTACAGGAGCAGGAGCTACCGGAACTTCCGCCGGAGGGGGTGCAACGGGAACTTCCGCCGCAGGAGCAACAACCGGTTCCGGAACTGCCGCTACAGGTTCTGTTTTAGCGCCGCAACTTCCGCAAAACTTGGTAGATTCCGTAATGTCTGCGCCGCATTTGCATTTAAGAGTATTCATAGCTTAAAAACCTTTCTTTTTAAATACTTAAAATAATTAATTAGAAACATTATTTGAATTTTACCATAAAAAGACAGCTTTGTCAAGGTATTTTATATGTAAAAAAAGCCGCTCAGAGCAGAGCGGCCTTTTTCTGTGAAATCTTTGATTAAACCATGAATTCTTTAACTTCCGCGAGCAGTTCGTCGCAGTTGTCATAATGGATTTTCATTGTGACTTCCTTAGAGAGGTCAATGCTGAACAAGCCGAGGATTGACTTTGCGTCAACCGCATAACGCCCGGAAATCACGTCTACATCGTATTCATATTTGAAAACAATATTTACGAACTTCTTAACATCATTAATCGTAGAAAGCTTAATTTTTACTTCTGTCATAGTATTTTCTCCTTTTCTGTTTATTGCTTACATGTACATTATAGCATAACTAAAAAAAAGGTCAATAGAATCTTGCAAAGTTTGGAAGTTTGAAGTATAATAGAAAAGTAAGGACTTTTTATTTGTCTATATTGCACAACGGAAATGGTGTAAATTTATGCATTTCATACTAACAACCCTCGGTTGCAAGGTAAATCAATACGAAGGCTCAGGGCTTATCGCCGAGCTTTGCAAGCTCGGCTTCACCCCTGTTTCGGACATTGAGAGCGCCGCCCTCTTCATTCTGAATTCCTGTACTGTAACCGAAAACAGCGACAGGAAGACCCGTCAGCTTCTTAGCGGCGCAAAAAAGAAAAACCCGCGGCTCATCACGGTTTTGACCGGTTGCTTCCCGCAGGCTTTCCCTGAGCAGGCAAAAAACCTCGGCGCAGATATAATCTGCGGAACAGCGCAAAGAAAAGAGCTTCCCTCGCTGATTGATGAATTTATAAAATCCCGTGTGAAAATTGAGAGTATTGCAGATTTACCCGACGTTTACGAAGATTTCAGCGGTTTCAACCCCAACACCGGCAGAACGAGAGCTTTCATAAAAATTCAAGACGGCTGTGACTGTAACTGCGCCTATTGCGTAGTTCCCCGTGCGCGTGGAAACCCGCGCTCCCGCCCGCTTGAAAGTGTCCGCGCAGAAGCCGAAGCCGCAAAAAACGCCGGCTTCAGGGAAATCGTGCTGACCGGCGTGAATCTGACAAAGTATGATTTCGGCTTATATGAAGCTGTGAGCCTTGTGGCGCAGTACGCCGAGCGGGTGCGGCTTTCGTCAGTAGAGTCGGACTTGTTGACCGATGAAACGCTCGAAAAGTTAGCGGGCATAAAAAACCTCTGCCCGCATTTTCACCTGTCGCTTCAAAGCGGCAGTGACAGTGTCTTGAAGCGCATGGGGCGGCGTTATACGGCGCGGGAATACTACGAAAAAACACAGAAAATCCGCTCGCTTTTCGGCGAGAACGTGGCGCTCACCACCGATATGCTCACCGGATTCCCTGCCGAAACCGAGCAGGAATTTCAAGAAAGTCTTGATTTCGCCCGAAAAGTTAACTTCGCGAAAATCCACGTCTTCCCTTTTTCCGTGAGAGCGGGAACGAAAGCGGCAGACATGGAAAATCAAGTCCCCGAAAGCGTCAAGCGCGAGCGCCGCGACAGGCTTTTACAAGCCGCCGAAGAAATGCGGCAGGAATTCCTGACCGCGCAAATCGGGAAAACGCTGAGCGTTTTGGTAGAGAAAGAAAACTTCGGTCATGCGGAAAATTATGTACCTGTAAAGATTATAAATAAAATTGTGCAGAAAAACGAGATTTTGGAAATAAAAATTACAGAAGCGGAGGACGGTTTCTGTAGGGGCGCACATTGTGCGCCCGCCCGAAAGGATTTATATGATTGAATTATGGGACATATTAGACGAAAATCGTCGCCTTACAGGCAGAACCCACAAACGCGGAAAACCCCTCCCCGACGGTGATTTTCACCTTGTAGTCCGTGCGTGGATTGCGAATAAAAAAGGCGAATTCCTCATAGCCCGCAGATGTTTAAGCAAACAAGGCTGGAGCGGAATGTGGGAAATTCCGAGTGGCTCCGTGACAACAAGCGAAAAGAGTCTTGACGCGATAATCCGCGAAACACGGGAAGAAACCGGCATAATTTTATTTCCCGAAAACGCCGAATTGCTGTCCTCATACCGCCTTGACCAGTTTAAGTCGTTTTATGATAACTGGCTTTTCCGACAGGAATTTGACCTTACTGACGTGGTATTGCAAGAGGGCGAAACCATTGACGCCCGCGCCGCAACGTGGAGCGAGATTAATTCAATGATGAAGCGTGACGAGTTCATCGAGCGTGATGTATTTATAGAGTTTGATTTACTTAAAAATATAAAATTTTAATGTAGGGGCGATTATTAATCGCCCGAAAAAAGGAGGCAAAATTATGTCAGTCTACAGAATCTTCACCGAGAGAAAACCCGAATTCGCCGCTGTGAGCGGCACTATTCTCGCCGAAATCAAGGAATCACTCTTAGTGGAAAACATAGAAAATGTACGCATAATTAATCTTTACGAAGCCGAGGGGTTAAGTCAAGAGGACTTCAACAAAGCAGTTTCGGCGGTTTTTTCCGAGCCTTCGGTTGATTTAGTTTATAACGATTTTCCCGCCATACAAGCCGATGAACGTATGCTTGCCGCGGAATTTTTGCCGGGGCAGTACGACCAGCGCGCCGACAGCGCAGAGCAGTGCATAAGCGTGCTTTTGAACTGTGAGCGCCCTGTCGTAAAATGCGCTAAAATCTACATTTTTAAAGGCGCAATAAGCGACGCGGACTACGCAAAAATCAAGAGCTGGCTTATAAATCCCGTTGAAGCGCGTGAGTGTGATATAGAGCCGAAAACAACACTTAAAACCGAGTATGAAACTCCGGCAGAGGTCGAAACTCTTGACGGTTTTATAAGCTTTTCGCGTGAAGAACTCGGCGGTTTTCAAAAGAATTACGGCGTTGCTATGGATTTAGACGATATAGTTTTCTGTCAGGATTATTTCAAAAGCGAAAATAGAAATCCCACGATTACCGAAATACGTATGCTTGATACTTATTGGTCTGACCACTGCCGTCATACCACGTTTTTGACTCATATTGACGACGTGCAAATCGAGGCTGATTATATTGAAAAAACCTACAAAAAATATCTCTCGAATAAAGACACGCTCGGACGTTCGGGCAAGCCGGTGACGCTTATGGACATTGCGACTGCGGGTATGCGAAAACTCAAGGCTGACGGGCTTTTACAAGACCTTGACGAGAGCGAGGAAATCAATGCCTGCACTGTCAGAATAGATGTGGACGGCGAGGAATGGCTGCTTTATTTCAAGAACGAAACCCATAATCACCCGACCGAAATCGAGCCTTTCGGGGGCGCTTCGACCTGCCTCGGCGGCGCAATCCGCGACGTGGTTTCGGGGCGGGCTTATGCCTATCAGGCGATGAGAATTACAGGCTGTTCAAACCCGCTTTTACCGGTCGCAGATACAATCGCGGGAAAACTTCCGCCGCGTAAAATCACCGCGACAGCGGCGGCGGGATACTCGTCCTATGGGAATCAAGTCGGACTCGCCGGCGGGCTTGTACAGGAAATCTACCACGACGGCTATATGGCAAAACGTATGGAGCTGGGCGCGCTTGTGGGCGCGGCGAAAGCCGAAAATGTGATTCGTAAAGCGCCTGTTGAGGGCGATGTTGTAATTTTGCTCGGCGGCAGAACAGGGCGCGATGGTTGCGGCGGCGCGACAGGCTCGTCCAAATCGCACGATTCCAAAAGCCATGAAAAAAGCGGCGCAGAAGTTCAAAAAGGTGACGCGCTTGAGGGACGTAAGCACCAGCGGCTTTTCAGAAATCCCGAAGCCGCGAAGCTCATAAAACGCTGTAACGACTTTGGTGCGGGCGGCGTCAGTGTGGCTATAGGTGAGCTTGCTGATGGGCTTTTCATCAACCTTGACAAGGTTCCTGCCAAGTATCCCGGTCTTGACGGTACCGAGCTTGCCATTTCAGAATCGCAGGAGCGAATGGCAGTTGTAGTCGATAAAAACGATGCGGAAAAATTTATTAAACTTGCCGAAGCGCAAAATTTAGAAGCAGTAATTGTCGCTGAAGTAAAATCCGAGCCGCGCCTGAAAATGCAGTGGAGAGGCAAAATAATCGTTGACTTATCGCGGGAATTTCTGAATTCGAGCGGCGCGGATAAACACACAAAAGTCAAAGTCACAAAGCCCGATTTCTCGCTTCCTATTATGCAAAACAATGCAGAAAACTGGAAAAACCTTGTCACTGATTTAAATATCTGCTCACAACGGGCTTTAGCGAGCCGCTTCGATTCAACTGCGGGAGCCGGTACTGTCCTAATGCCGCTCGGCGGGAAGACGCAGAAAACTCCCGCTCAAGCTATGGCGGCGAAAATCCCCGTCCGAGGCAGAGATACCAAAACCGCTTCAATCATGTCGTGGGGATTTAATCCCGTGCTGTCGCAGGCTTCTCCCTATCACGGCGCGGCTTACGCTGTCGTGGAATCTATCGCGAAAATCGTCGCTGCCGGCGGCAAGCACGTCGGTGTCAGGCTGACGTTTCAGGAATATTTCGAGCGTTTGGGCGGCTCTGCTGAGCGTTGGGGAAAACCTTTCGCGGCACTGCTCGGCGCATATGAGGCGCAAATTTCACTCGACGCTCCCTCTATAGGCGGAAAGGATTCAATGTCCGGCAGTTTTGAGGACATTGATGTCCCGCCGACGCTGATTTCATTCGCTGTTACCACCGAAAACACCGATAATATTATATCGCCGGAATTCAAAGCGGCGGGAAATAAAATCATCTATATCGCGCCGGATTACGACGGGAATAATTTACCGGATTACGCAAGCGTCAAGCGTGTTTTTGAAGCTGTCGAGTGTGAAATCGAAAGCAAAAACGCGCTGTCTGTTTGGACGCTCGGCGCAGGCGGAATCGCTGAGGGAATTTTCAAGATGGCTGTCGGGAACCAAATCGGCGCAAAACTCGAAAACATCGGTGAAACGAGCTTATTCACGCCTTGCTACGGCGGATTTATAATTGAAGCCAAAGACGAATTCGACGGCGCAAAAATAATCGGCGAAACTACCGCCGATTACGCAATTTTGTGCAATAATATAAAAATAGATTTAACCGAGTACGAGGCGTTTTGGGAGGGCGTTTTAGAGCCGATTTTCCCGTCAAAAACATCTGCCGAACCCGCGCCGCAAAAAATCACACATACCGTAGGGAACGGATTTATCCGTTCCGCCGGTAAAGTCGCGTGTCCCCGCGTTGTAATCCCCGTATTCTCCGGCACAAACGGCGAATATGACATGCAGTCAGCCTTTGAAAAAGCCGGCGCTGACGCTGAAATTTTCGTTGTTAGAAATCTTACTGCCGATGCGCTTAAAGAATCCTTTGCCGAGTTTACGCGACTTGTCAAAAACAGCAATATAGTCGCATTGCCGAGCGGTTTTTCTGCGGGCGATGAACCTGACGGCACGGCGAAATTCATCACTGCGTTTTTACGTGAGCCAACTGTTTTCGAGGAAATTCAAAGCCTGCTTAATTCACGCGACGGCTTAATGCTCGGAATCGGCAACGGCTTCCAAGCCCTACTGAAGCTCGGATTTATTTCTCCGCTTGAATTAACGCTCACTGCAAACAAAATCGGGCGTCATCAGTCGCAGTTTGTGCAAACTCGTGTAGCTTCCGTGAAGTCGCCGTGGCTGTCGCTTTGCAATACCGGCGAGATTTACGCCGCGCCGGTTTCCTGCGGTGAGGGGTGCTTTATGGCAAGCGAAAATGCAGTCAGCGAGCTTATTAACAACGGGCAAATCTTCTCGCAGTACGTTGACCTAAACGGCGAACCGAGCATGGAAACCGCGTTTAATCCTACGGCTTCAATGTATGCCGTTGAGGGGCTTATTTCCGCTGACGGGCGGGTGCTCGGCAAGATGGCACATACCGAAAGGGTTTCAGCAGACATTGCGAAAAACATAGCGGGTAATAAAAACATGCCGCTGTTTGAGGCGGGTGTGAGGTATTTTACATGAGGAAAATAGTTGCTTTTCTGCTTGCGGGGTGTATGGTTTTTTCGGCGTGCGCGGCGGGTGAAATACCCGCCGAAAACCCTATTGAAACCCCCGAAATCACCACAACCCCGCCGCCTGTAACTACCACCACTCCGGCAACCACAACCGCACCCGCGACCACAACCTCGCAACCTGATTTAACTCCGTCACTGACCGATGAAGAATATCGCTTACAAATTGCGGAAAGAATCGCAGAAGCGTTTTTGAATAAAGATGTTGATTTTTTGGACAGAAGTTTTCTT